>Ga0206927_1056_pt1 | contig 26846 bp, 24 predicted proteins | sample Alteio_BWOrgHeat_60_FD_153249 | JGI IMG/M metagenome (GOLD analysis project Ga0206927, IMG submission 153249) | Enriched cells from forest soil in Barre Woods Harvard Forest LTER site, Petersham, Massachusetts, United States -... | ecosystem: Environmental > Terrestrial > Soil > Temperate forest >... | reverse complement strand
TCCTTCTTAAACTTCACAATAAACAGGGGCCATATCCCCAACCACGTTATTTCCTTCCTGAATTTCAAAGATACTATGTCCTCCCGCTTTATCATTAATGTCGGATTACTAAGGAAATAAAGTAATATCAATCTCAATAAAACTATTGCTAACCCAAGGAAGAAAAGAGCACTGATTATTTCCCCTCCAATCAAATCCGTTACAGTAAAATAAAAGCTAAATACCGTCACCGATATAAACACCGGATACATTACAGCCCTTATCCTTGCAAACCGTTGTCGCAGCTTTACTAAATTCTCAATGTTACTGTATATTCCTAACTCCTCTCGGGGAGCTAATATTATCCTATCCTCAAGGACATGACAATATCCTGCAAGCATTCGAAAAGTTTTTGGATACATTGTTTTATTTAATCAACGAATAACGAATTAGTATGAATATACAAATCAACTCGTCCTCTCAATACTCGTAAATTCGCAAAGATTCTTTATTCGTTGATGATAACCACTAGTTCTTTATCGGTAGCAGCGAATAATCCTTCGCATAATCGAGCATCTGACCCAGGAAGTCCTTTGGATATTCAACTTTCACATCAGTAATCTTATCGCCATCCATAACAGGAACCAATTTAGGCTGAATAAATCCTTTATAAGGTGCAATATTCAATGGTTTGAAACGGTCTCTAACTTCCTTCAATAAAGCCTGATCAACCTTCACCCCATAAGTCTCCACCAAATTCTTTCCACCAGCATAATCACCCTCCGATTTAACACGTTGAATCTCTTTCAACAACTCACCAAACAAAGTTCTAAGCTTCTCATAATCATTAATCTTATAATACGTCTTTCCATCCCTCACTATCTTCACTATCACACTATCCTTTTTGCCTTTATCATATACCCAGGCAGCATTCATCTGACGATTACGCATGTGTGATTCCTCAAGGTTATGTCCAATCTCAATTCTATTCAACTGCGTCATCAATCCATTCAGGATATAGTTATCATACTCCGCTTTTCCAACCTCCAACGAAGGCATTACACCCAAATCAATCAATTTCTTATCCATGATATAATAAAGCCCAACCAAATCAGCACGCGCCTCCTCCAAAGTATTTGCATACGTCTTCAAAGTGATGTCAGTAGTAGGAACTCCGTCATTTATCTTTCCCGAAGCATGACCTATACACTCATGCATGTCCGTCAATAACTCCCCTGCAAGTGCACCATATTGTTTAATCCTGTCCTTTACCTCCTGATCAACGCCAAACTCATCTATCGAAGGACTCTTTGCTGCCACTTCATTATAAGAAGCAACTATATTCCCCAAAGAAACCGACTTCGAACCATGTTTCTCACGTATCCATTCATTATTAGGAAGATTAATGCCGATAGGAGTGGCGGGAGCAGCATCACCAACCTCACAAACCACAGTTATAACCTTTGCCGAAATCCCTTTCACCGTCTTTTTCTTATGAGCAGGCATGATAGGTGAGTTATCCTCAAACCATTGCGCATTAGCAGCTATCTTCGCAATCTTTTTCGATGCCTCCAAATCCTTAATCGAAAGCACCGATTCATAACTACCCTTCTTATGCGTCGCATCCTGGTAAACTTCTATGAAACCATTCGTGAAATCAATGCGAGAAGTCGTATCTGCAACCCAGGCAATCGAATAATCATCAAAATCTTTCAGGTCACCGGACTTATAGAACTTAATAAGTTTCTCAATGATGTCTTTTTGTTGAGGATTCTCAGCCACCGTAAGCGCTTTCTCCAGCCAATAAACCATTTTCTCAAGAGCCTTAGTGTACATTCCACCCACTTTCCAAACCTGCTCAACCACTTTTCCATCTTTCTTCACCACCTTAGAGTTCAATCCCCATGCAGGCTGCTCATTATTACTCACCGGACTCAGATGTTTGTAGAAATCCTCAACCTCCTTCGCCGTCACACCCTCATAGAAGTTGTTTGCAGACGCCATTACATTATCAATGTTCGGACTCAAGTCAACTTCTTTAGCATCTACCTTAGGATCATATAGAATAGGTTGAAGCATGTTCGCGAAATCATCCATTTTCATCCCATCCATAGGCAATTTGCTTGCATCAGACTTAGCCAACAACTCTTTCAGATAAACAAAATCAAACTCCGGAATCATCTTATCATTAGAGTAATGATGATGGATGCCATTAGCAAAGAAAAACCTGCGGGAATAATCTTCAAACTTCTTATAATTTGCCGAATCCTTGCTTCCTGAATAGGTATTAAGGATGGTTTCAATCGTTTTCCTCACCAGCAGGTTATGTTTATATTTCTGGTCATAGAAAATATCTCTTCCTGATAAGCCGGCTTGATAAAGATAATAAGCCAATTGCTTTTCTTTTAAAGAAAGTGAATCAAAACCGGGGATTTGATAGGTCAATATCTGAATATCGGCGAACCTGGATACAGGTTCAGGTGCCTCCTTGTTGTCATCTTTTTTATCCTCCTTAGGTTTACATGAATTCATCATGGTAATACTCATTGCTAATACAATAATAACGTTTATCTTTTTCATTTATATATAATTTTTTGATTTTGGGGGCAAAGATAGGAAAGTTAATGGGATAATTGGAAATGTAAAATGTAAAAGGGGAGATGGCAGATGTATGTGGAGGGATGTAAAAGATAAAATAAGGGATGGGAATTAAATAAGTAGGGGAAGAAATGGGATGCGGGGTGCTGTTTTATTTAAGAATGGGGAGGGAGAAATGGGGTTTTTGGAAATTCTATTTAACATAAGATTTTGGACATGCATTGATACTGAGCGAAATACCAAACAGAGGAGGAGATACCGGACGCAGAGGAGGAGTTACTTGCCATAGAGGAGGGGTTTCCGGACGCAGAGAAGGAGGAACTTGCCGCAGAGGAGGAGTTACCTGACGCAGAGGAGGAGGAACTTGCCATAAAGGAGGAGGAACATGCCGAAGAGTTGCAGGTATTTGCCATAGAGGAGGATGGAATGAAGGTTAGGGAGGAGGAACATGAGGATGGGGATGAGGAACCTGGGGATGAGATGGAGGGAATTGGGAGGGATTTACGATTTATGATTTTGGGTTTACGATTTATTAAAACACTTATGGCTTGGATTAATAAGGATTAAGAAAAATTGACCGCTAAGAGGCAGAGTTGCGCAAAGAAGGCGCAAAGTAGAAAAGGGACTTATTGGGACTTTGAGGACTGAATGGGGGACATTTTGGGTAGAAATATATGGTATTATGTGATATTTATTTTATTTCTTTGCAGAAATGTATTGGTGGCTGATTATAATTGATTAATATTGCGGGATGGTTTTGGAAATAAAGGGATTTAAAATCCCAAGCTCTAAGGACGAGATTATAAATCCCGACCTACGTGTGACTGAGCATCTTGACCAACCGGATTGTTTACTCTTCGAAAAACTAATTAACTTATAAAAAATAAAATTATGGCTCAAATCAATCCTTACATTAACTTTAACGGAAATGCGGAAGAAGCATTTAATTTTTACAAATCGGTTTTTGGGGGCGAGTTCTCCAGGGTTGTTCGTTTCAAAGAAATGGCAAGCCCCGAATTCCCTATTGCGGAAAATGATGCAAATAAAATCCTGCACATTGCTTTGCCAATAGGCAATAACATTTTAATAGCGAATGATGTTCCGGAATTTTTGGGACGGGTAAATGAAAATGAAAACAGATCGAAGATAGCTATCAGTACAGAAAGTCGGGAAGAAGCCGACAAATTATTTAATGGGCTATCAGCAGGAGGAGCTATAGAAATGCCGATAGACGAAAGTCCCTGGGGTTCCTACTTCGGGATGTTCAGGGACAAATATGGTATAGAATGGACGGTGGAATATGCTTCAAAATAAAAGGAATATAAATAATTTTGCATAAAACCGTGCAGGTACTTTTCATGATGCGTAACAGAATTGAATTAATTGGATTGAAAATCCAAAATGAAAGGAGCAGGATTGAAAATCCTGCATATCGTGCTGATTACAAGTCCTGCACATCTGGGGGTAAATAACGAATAAACTCCCGGAAAATTAATGATAAGTTTTATATCGGCTGCAAAACTTTTTCGCAAACATTTCTTCATACCGATACTGGCAATTTGTATTTCAACCTTTTTTTCCTGCCGGGTTATAAAACCTGATGCACCTTCGATAGAAAATACTCCGATTCCTGATATTCCTCAACCTATTTCGGATATTGATATCCCCATTGCTGTTGATTTGAGACCTTATTTGGCTCAAGCAGAATCATCAGCTGCCACCGAATACAAGGGAAACGATAATCCATGCGAAGGAATTCGTTATAATTACTTATTTCAGCGGTCGCCATTTACCTTTTCGGGTGGTAATAATTCCATCAATCTGACTTTTGAGGGAAGGTATAGATTTAGTGGAGAATACTGTGCAAAATGTTTCAACAATTATTGTGTTGTGCCTAAACCCGGATTCAGTTGCGGGGTGGGAGAACCGATGAAAAGAATTGCTATCGCCTATACTTCTTCCCTGAAAATAACTCCCGATTACCATTTGAAAACCACCACCAAACTGACCACCCTCAAGGCTCTTGATAAATGCATGGTAACTTTTATGGATTTGGATGTAACTGACAGGATTTTAAATGAGATACGTGATAAATTAAACGGATTAGGGTCGAGCATGGATAAAAATATTTCGTCATTCGACCTGAAGCCATTCGTAAAACCGTATTGGGAAAAAATCTTCCAGGAAATAAAAATCGCTGATTATGGTTATTTGAATATCAATCCAAAATCTTTGCGCATGAGCACTATTGACTTTAGTGGTACTACTCTTACTTTTTCGATTGGATTATCCTGCAAACCTTTGATCAGTTCCGAAAGCAAACAAGAGGTAACTCCTCCTCCATTGCCCGACCTGTCCATATCTTCACCCCCCGGCGGATTTAATATTTATCTTGATTTATTTGCCACTTACGATGCTTTGAATAAACAAATAAATCAGCAATTGGATAGCCAGGAAATAAAGGTAGGAAATAAAAGCATTGTAATAAAAAATGTTGTTCTCAAAGGGATTGGAAACAGCAAATTAATGATAAAAGTTGATTTTACAGGTTCAAGGACAGGAACAATTTTTTTAATCGGAACACCAGCCTATAACCCCATCACTCACGTAATAACCGTCCCCGATTTAAGCTATGACATAAAAACAAAGGGAACATTATTAAAAATTGCCGACTGGTTATTAAACGATACTATTGCCTCGGTGGTAAGAGAACATGCGTATTACGATTTAACGTGGCTGCTAAAAACCGCAAAAACAAATATCGAAACTCAATTGAACCAGGAAATTGATACTAATATAAAAATGGAGGGATCTGTTGACGATTTCAACGTTCAGGCTTTATATCCAATGTCTCAGCAATTGCTGGTAAGGCTTTTAATAAACGGAAATCTGGCAGTTATGGTTTCAGATAAATAAATTCCATTTGTTTTCTCAATTTTCATCCCTCTTAATTTCCACCTCCCGCCATGTCATCCTGTTCCGATACAATACCGATACATCGGTAGGAAGGATCTCTTTTCCCTTATTCGTAAATTCGTATCAATTCATTACCTGTCCCGATTTCTTCGGGATTCGTTGATGCACCCCCTTTAATTCTCAAATCTCAATTGTTACTCCCGACCATTCGGGGCTCAACTCTCAATTCCATCCCCCTTCATTCCTAATTCCTAATTCCTAATTCAGTCAACCCCCTGAACACCGACCACAACACCCCAAACACCGAGGACGACACCCCAAACACCAGGAATTTTTGGTCAAACACCCAGAACGACACCCCAAACACCGAGGACGACACCCCAAACACCAAGAATTTTTGGTCAAACACCGAGGACGACACCCTAAACACCGACCACAAGACCCTAAACACCGAGGACGAGACCCCAAACACCGAGGACGAGACCCTAAACACCGAGGACGAGACCCTAAACACCGACCTTAACACCTTAAACACCCAGATTGTTTACTAAACACTCAGATTATTTACCAAACACCCACATTTTCAAAAAAACATTTACCTCAAACAGCCCCATTTTGACAAAATTGTCATCAATAAATGAAAATTTGACAAAATTGTCAATTGGCATTTAATTCGATAAAGCGATTTTTATAAACAATTAAATTATTAAATTATGAGTAACAATCCAAATCATGATTATGATCAAGATGAACTTGACAATCATGCAGACCAAATGAACCCCAATAACGATGCTTATTGGCAAAGCAGAGGCGAAGATGAACGCCCAGATGACTGGGAAGACTTAATTGATGAAGATGACGATTAAAGAATTAAGCCTCGCGAAAGCGGGGCTTTTTTATTTTTTCCCTCCCTATTACGCACACTTATAATTCAATTCCTGAAAATCCAAAATCCGTCTGATTGTTTGGCATAAATTCCCTGCTTATATATATATGTTACAAAATCCCCAATCCCATAGGGATTAAATATTGGTAGAAAAAGAACAATAAACAATACATACCAACCACCACATAGTGGTGGAATATTAATAGCAACCCAATTCAAAAATTCACCAAAGTCCCATACCTGTCCCGACTAATTCGGGAGGGGCGATAAATCTTGTAACAATGGAATTCATTCCCTTGAAAACATAACTCACACCCCCTTGTCCCGAACCCCATCAGAGCCTGTCCCGACTTATTCGGGAGGTGACATCCAGACCAAATCGGGATAGCAACCCCAATCCCAAAAATCACCATAGCTCCATAGGAGTGACCCGTTTGTAGAAAACAAAATCCCGATAAATCTATAAAGCTCCATCGGAGCGACCTATTTTTTATTCTGTTAACTTTTTTTATACTACTTTCGCACCATATATATACTATAACATGAATCAAGACATAAACCAACTCATCCTCGGCGACAATTTAGAGATACTCAAAACAATAGATAATGAGAGTATAGACCTCATCTATCTCGACCCGCCCTTTTTCTCCAACCGCAATTACGAAGTCATTTGGGGCGATGCCGGCGAAGTACGCAGTTTCCAGGATAGATGGAGCGGAGGAATAGACCATTATATTGTTTGGCTGAAAGAAAGAGTTATTGAAATGCACCGTATCTTAAAGCCTACTGGAAGCATTTTCCTCCATTGCGATTGGCATGCTGATGCTTATATTAGAGTAGAGATTTTGGATAAAATATTAAATTAATAATTAAATTTTATGAGTGAAGAAAAAGAAGATGATTGGGATGTAAAAGCCAAACGTTACGTTGGATATATTGATATTATGGGATTTAAAGATATGGTAGCAAGATCTACTCATGATGAGATTTATGAAATGATGAAAAAAATTGATAAAGCTAAAAATCATGTAATACAAACTACTACAGCGATGGCAAATTTAAACCTTGTGAAAACAACTACCTATTCTGATAGCATTATGCTTTATTCAAAAGATGATAGTTATAATTCTTTACTTTTTATCTCTTTATGTATTTCTGCGTTAACTCATAAATTATTGATTGAGAATATTCCTCATAAAGGAGCTCTTGCATTTGGTGAAATGACTTTAGATTTTAAAAGTTCGATATTTTTTGGACAACCATTAATTGATGCTTATCTCTTACAAGATGAATTAATTTTTTATGGAATAATATTACACGCAACCGCCCAAAAGGAAATAGAAACTATTCATTTGAATATGGAATCATCTATTAAAAATTTGATAAAAAATTATTTATGTCCTCTTAAAAATGGAACTTCAAAACATTTAACTATTCAACCTTTGTATACATCTATGGAAAATAGCCAAGAAGAATTTCAGAAAGAAGAAAGCAAGAAATTATTTGAATCAATTCAAAAATTAAGATATATAACATCAGGTCATTTGCGTAAATATATTGATAATACAGAAATATATCTTGAAAAATTTAGAGCAAAGAAATAAATGGAAAAAGTAAATCAATTTTATTCTACATATGATTCTGAAGAAAACAAACATGAGTTTGACATTAGGAAACTTGGTGAAGAAACTTTCAGAGGATTTAGCCCTACTACTGGAAGGAATGCTTATGGTAATAGATATGGTGGTGATATAATGCAGACTTCAACTACACAAAATGATTATGATAACGAATTTGTTAAAAAACTAATAAATATAAAACCAGCATATAGAGTTGATGAATTTCTTAATTTTCATTTTCAATTTTATAAAACTGAAACTGGAAATGAAGAACTATTTGTTAAACAAATAGAATATGTAATATTGCCTAGGATTAAATTAACAACACGCACAGGATATATTCAAATAACAAAAGATTGGTTAACTAAAATAAAAAAGATGGTTCTACAAAAATTACTTAATGAAAAAAATATGTTTCTTAAAAAGGCTTATGAAGTTGCATATGAAGAAGATCCTTCTTCTCCATTTTCAGTAGATATAAATCCTATAGAACTTGGAAAAGTTATAGGTTTATCTGAGATTTCAGTTGAAAGAATAATGACTGAATTGGTTCAAGATGGATTTGTACATTCAAGTTTAGGTATGGGTAGTTTATTGGTAACTAATCATGGATTAAAATATTTACAAGGTATAGAATTTAAAAATAATAATAAAGACATGAAATCTTCTAATTTTAAAGGAACTATCTTCCTTTCATACTCTTGGTCAAACAAAGATATTGCAGATATTATTGACAAAGATTTCATTAAAAATCATATTGTATTAAAACGAGATGAGAGAAACGTAGCATATCGCAAAAGTATAAAAGATTTTATGAATCAATTAGGTAAAAGCAATTTCGTATTGATGATAATTAGCGATGAGTATTTAAAAAAGTGAAAACTGCATGTATGAGGTTAATGAATTACTTAATTCAAATGAATTTGAGAAGCGAATTCTACCTATAGTTTTAGATAATGCGCAGCATATTTTTAAACCTGATTCCAGATTGGTATATTATGGTTATTGGAAAACAAGGTTGGAAGATGCTGAGAAAAGATTAGAAGAATTTTCCAACATTGATCATATGGAGCAAGTAAAAAAGAATAGAAGAATATTTGAATGTCTTGATACATTTTTCACAAAAATTACTGATATGAATACTTTGAATTATGACAAGCTAAAAGGAAGTGGATTTAAACCTATTTATGATGTAATTTATAGTGACGTAAGTAATGAAATAATTTTATCAGAAACGACCAATATCATTGATGAAGTGGATTATGAAAGAATAGAACCTGGAATTTATTTATATAAAGATGGTACTACTGAAATTAATATAAAAATGACAGAGTTCTTTTCAAGTAGATTAGCAAATGCTTTTCCTGGATCACGTGGATTGACATGGTTTAATGATCCTAAAATAATATTAAAAAGATTTGAAATACTCTTTAAATCTCCACTTATATTTAATAAATACCCTGGTAAAAAGGAAAACTATGGAACTATAGATCCTATATGGTGGTTTAGGGGTGGAGCATCAATGCCTATTGAAAATTTTATAAAGGAAAGCGAAACTAAATGTTTAATTGGGTGGGATGAATTTGAAATTAATAAAATAGCTGTTTATAGAGATGTATCAAATTACAGGGATTTTATTTATGTTGAAACAAAAGAAGAATCACCTATTGAAATTGATGATACGGAGACAATAAAAAATAGTATAAATAATCAACTTTCATATAAGGCTTATGCGAATCAACAATATTCAGTTTTTAGAGGAATTCCAATTCGACCAGAAGAGCATGATGACGGTGCCACTATTATAAATGGAGAAATTGTTAAATTATTAGGTGAATCTAAAACAAGAGTTCGTTTTTTAACACCATATAACTTTATTATATGTGCTAAATCATCAATTTATAATTCACGAGAAAGTGATATAATTTTTGGTGACTTTATGAATGAAGTCTTAAAGGGAAGAAAAAGTGAAGAACTTAATGATTTTATTCTAACCCTATTAGAATTACAGAAAAATTATCGTGATGATATTGATTTCAAGTTTTAATAATACCCCCTCCCATGCCCCAATCCTCCCCATCTCCCACCCCAAAAGAAGTATTAAGACTTCCAGCAGTTTCACTTGGTGCCGAACATCTGGCAATGGGTTATTTATTAAGAAGAAACATATTAACTTATAAAGCACCTCCCAATAATGAAGGTTATGATTTAATATGTATCCACCCTAATCATAAAATAAAAAGTAAAACATTAAGGATACAAGTAAAAAGTAGAATGCAATCCGATCATGGTTGGGGATTTCCTTTAAAAGAGAAAAACCTTGATTCATTCGATTTCCTTATTGTTGTATTCCTTAACATAGGATATTACAACCGAAAAAGCAAACATGCAACTAAAGATGGATTAAAGCCAATAGATATTTATACCTTTCCAAATGAATTTATAAAGAGAATATATAAAACAGGACAAAAAGGAATGGCAAAAGTAAATATACCCAAAGAATTAAGGCAGGAGATTGAAAAGTATAAAAACGAAAAAGGTTTTGATTTAATAGCAAAGAAACTAAAAATAGAATATCCTGAAAGATTAGGAGCGGATGAATAATCAACAAAACAAATAAATTCTAACATGCTAATAGTCCAACCAATATGTTATGATTGTAAGCATTTCGACCCGGAAACATTAACCTGTGCAGCATTTCCAATAGAAATACCCGATAAAATCTTTTATGGAGACATTAAACATTCAAAACAATTAAAAGGGCAAGGCAATAAAATAGTCTTTGAACCAATAGAAATAAACAACTAATGCCAAAAAGCTACACCATAAAAGACATGCAATCTTATGCCTCGGACCACAATGGCGCATGCCTAAGCAAAGAATACATAGATGCCCACACCCCCTTAAAATGGCGATGCGAAAAAGGACATACCTGGGAAGCAGATTTTCAGATTATCAGGCAGGGAGGATGGTGTCCCTCATGTATAAAGAAGCAACAAGATAAAGAAGAAAGATTGGAAGAATTAAAATCTATTGCAAAGGAAAGAGGAGGAATATGTTTGTCGAAAGAATATATTAATACAGATGCGAAATTAGAATTTAAATGTAAAAAAGGTCATATATGGAAAGGTAATCCTGGAAATGTAAAAAATGGCAGCTGGTGTCCCCATTGTTCAGGAAATGCAAAACATACTTTGCAGGATATGATTGATCTTGCAGAAAAAAGAGGAGGTCAATGTTTGTCAAAAAAATATTCCGGTAATAAAGGTAAATTACATTGGAAATGCAAGGAAGGTCATACATGGCTTGCAACTCCGCATGATTTAATAACAGCAGGTTCATGGTGCCCGAAATGCGCAAATAGGACCAGGAACGAACATAGAAAATTTTCAATTGAAATCTTTAATAAAATAGCAAATGAAAAAGGAGGTAAATGCCTTTCAAATGAATATATTGGTATAACTTCAAGATTGAAATTTATTTGTAAAGAAGGACATATTTGGACAACTGCCGGAAATAATATCATGGCAGGAAAATGGTGTCCCGAATGTGGACATAAACATACTGGCGAAAAACTTAGAGATTCAATTGATCTTTATGTTAAAATAGCAAAAAGTCATCAAGGAAAATTACTTACGACTATTTATAATGGTAATAAAGATAAATTAAAATTTCAATGTTCCCGTGGTCATGCATGGATAACAACGGCTGGAGGGGTGAAAGCAGGAGGATGGTGCCCATTTTGTGCAGCTCATTTAAGAGCAGAAAAGTTAAAAGACAGAATCGAAACATATTATAAGATCGCTGAACGGAAAGGAGGAAAATGTCTATCGAAAGTTTATATTGATAATCGTTCAAAATTGCTTTTTCAATGTTCAAAAAAACATGAGTGGATGGCTCAACCTCAAAAAATAAAAGCAGGACAATGGTGTCCTGTTTGTGCTAACAAAAGAAAAGGTAATCGGAAAACTGAAAAAAAATAACCCATGCCAAAAAACTACACCATAAAAGACATGCAATCTTATGCGACCGACCATAACGGCACATGTCTAAGCAAAGAATACATAGACACCTCCACCCCCTTAAAATGGCGATGCGAAAATGGACATATATGGGAAGCCGATTTCCAAATCATCAGGCAAGGAGGTTGGTGTGTGCAGTGCGAAAAAAAACAAAAACGCTTGGAAGAAGTTCAGGAAATTGCAGAAAAGAAAGGCGGCAGGTGCATTTCGGTAGAATATGTACATTCAGAAACCAAACTTAAATTTGAATGTAGCAAAGGACATCAATGGTGGGCGCTGCACTATCATATCAAAACTGGTAAATGGTGCCGTCAATGCTATTTCGATAGCCGGAGGCTTCCTATTGAAGAGGTGCAAAAAATAGCTCGCAAATATGATGGAAAATGCCTGAGTAAAGAATTTATAAGCTGGCATTCGCCTATGAAATGGCAGTGCGCAAAAGGTCATACATGGATGGCAAAATACGCTAACATTCGCAGAGAAAGATGGTGCCCTGAATGCAATGACGAAAAGAATAAAAAAGAATTGCTGGCGTCATATAACCGCCTGGCAAACAAGAAAGGAGGTAAATGCCTTTCTGAAAAATATTTGAATAATCGTTCTAAACTGAAATGGGAATGCGCCAACGGACATCAATGGCAGGCAACACCTGTAATTATTCAATCTGGTCGTTGGTGCAGGCAATGTTATGCCGATTCGCGCAGAGGTTCAATCCAGGAAATGCAACAGATAGCAAGTCAACGTGGTGGAAAATGTCTTTCAGCAACTTACACGGATAACGACACCAGGCTCAGGTGGCAATGTAAAGAAGGGCATTCCTGGTGGGCTACCCCTGCCAACGTAAAATTGGGAGGTTGGTGCAGAAAATGTGTCGTAAACAGCCGCAAGCTGAATATATCGGACCTTCAGCAGTTGGCTATAAATAAAGGAGGTCTTCTGATTACTAAACAATACATAAATGCAATGACAAAAATGCTTTGGAAATGTGAAAACGGGCACAAGTGGTGGGCTTCAACAAATGACATAAAGCATGATCATTGGTGCGCCCGATGCTACCATGAACGAAGGAGAGCAACTTTTTCAAATCGAAACACCAAAAAAACTAAACCCAAGGTTTAAACAATCTATGAACCCCGATGTGCAGGATTTATAACCCGATGTCCCGCTGTGCAGATTTGCAATCCTGCAAATTCCCAGATGGTCGAGATATGCGTTCGTCAAGATTTGTAATCTTGTCGTTAGAGCCAAGGATTTTTAATCCTTCTAAAACATAATAACAACCTTTAAACCGTTTCCTAAGAATAAAAAACCTATCTTCGCCCAATGAAAAAAAAGTCACCCTCCTATATAGCTCTATATAGTATTGTATCACATCCTCAACGAATTACTATAAATTAAAGTAATTCGATACCACTAAACCAAGGAATAAATAAAAACATAAAATTGCTACTGCCCATTCACAAAGGGAGGTAAAATCGTATTATCCTATAAAACCTAAACCTATAAAATTATGAAATCACAAAAAGAAGAAAATGAAGAACATGGAAAAGAATGTGCAGCATTAATAGTACGAATGAAAGATGGTGATAAAAATGCTGAGGGAGAATTGTTTATAATATGCAAAAGCAGGTTATACAGGTACGCATGGAAACTATACGGAAACAAAGAGGAAGCAAGAGATGCCTGCGGCGATAGTTGGGAAAAGGGTAGAGATGAAATAATAAATAAGAATTATAAAGAAGATAATTCCTTTACTGGTTTAATATGTAAATTCATTAAAAATGATTTTTTGAAATTAAAACGTAAAAAAATATTCTTTGTAAAATTAGATTCAATAGAAGAAATTGCAAATACCGAAAGAGAGGAATGTTACAGTAAAGGTATGAAAGTATTGGTTATGAAATTGCTTTCAACATATACTCCAAGAATGCAGGATATCATGACCATGATTTGCATTCAGGGAGTTCCTTATAATATAGTAGGAAGGAAACATAATATTTCTGCTGCCAGTTTAAGAGGAGAAGTTTCATTGGTTAAAAAAGGATTTAGAGCAAAACTTGGATTATACGATGGTGATGTTTTGGTAGAAATGGACAGTGAATAATTGAATGAATAAAATTTATTTTTAAAAGTTTGTACTCGTTTTTACTGTTTGGGGATTATACTCATAGGAAAGAAATAATAAATAGCAATAATAAAATGCCACTAACAACAACAGCCCGCCCCCTCCCAAAATTCCGTACCTCATTCAGTACACTCTTCGCAATCCTCCGAATAGGTGTCGCTAACTACGCCGATAACCAAACCGCTTTCATGGCAAAGAACATCTTCTGGACAGTCCTCTGGGGCACAGATATGCTTGAGGAGGTAACTACAGTAAGCAATATGCCCGATGAATTCACAAGAGCAGCACAGATAGCAGAAATAAAAGAAATATATGATACAAACGTAGTTTCCTCAATTAGTATATTCGCCGATTTAAACTCCCTCATAGAACAATCTTTTCCCGAATCACAATGGAAAACTAAAGCCGTAGAAGCTGGTAGCAAACATTGGGGCAAAGCAGCAGTAAGTGCAGGAAAATGTACTCTTGGTCTGAGCGCAGGAGTGTTATTCATTACAAACAATCATGCAGCACTTCTGGCAGGTGGTATGATTACAACCTTTCAGGCAGATTTCACAACACTATCAACAAATGATGGAATTTTCGGACCAAACTACAAAAACGCAGAAGTAGAAGCCCACCTCCAGACAGATGCAAAAATCATTGCCTGCAACGACCTCTATACAAGATACATGGTAATGGCAAAAGTTGCAAAGAACATTTTCCGAAACGACAAATCCATGAAAAACGGTTTCGTTTACGGAACAATAAAGAAAACCATAAACCCTCAGCATCAGGTCCTCGAAACAGTAAAAATCAAAAAAGCTTCATCCAAAACTATTCACAACGCAGTCAAAGATGCAGAAATAACAAACACAGGAACGGTAGCTGTTTTAGTCTGCGAAGGTGCAATCCCATGCACAATGACAATATCTGCAAAACCGGAACAGGTTGAAGAAACAAAAGAAACTACAGAAACAACTACCTTAAAAGTAGAAACAAAAACCGTCACAGACGAAGGAAAGACAGAAGAAGAAACAAAGACGGAAGAAACAAAAATTGTGACAATAGGCACCGGAGTCCTCCTCATGCCCGAAGAAACAATGATAAATACCTTCGGCGTAGTAGTAACCTTCACTGTCTTCGATCCCCTCCTGGGCGGCGAAATAACCATCAAACGTACAGTTCACGATAAATAAGTAAAACATAAACAATTAAAATTGTTCCAATTCATAATCCTCCTCCGAAACGAGGAGGATTTTTTTATCAGTATTAATTAAACAAATTCAATTTCAACAATCCAAAGCGCAAGTATTTAAAGAACATTTCAAAGGGCAGATAATTTAGTTTCTGCTTTATAGTTATTAATAGTGTATCTTTACATCCCTGAGTTTAAATGATTCAGATAATTGGTAAATCATAACAATAAAATGGCAACACATATTGATATAACCGAAATGCAAAACTTAGCCAAACATTATGGTGGCAAATGTTTGAGCAGGGATTATATTGATAAACACAGCCCATTGGAATGGATGTGCGAAAATGGACATCGGTGGGAAAGTGCTTTTAAAGTGGTGAATCAAGGCGGATGGTGTTTGCAATGTTTGAAAAAGAGAAAAACGAAAGAAGAATACCTGGAACAAATGGTTAAGGTAGCTGCTGAAAAAGGAGGCAAATGTTTATCAAAAGAATACATTAACCAAAGAACTAAATTAGAATTTGAATGTGCTGAAGGTCACAAATGGTTTACAACGATGGATACAATCAAAGATGGCTGCTGGTGCAGAAAATGCGGGTATATAAAGAATGGCTTAAATGCAAGAGACAGTATTGTGGTTTACCAAAAATTGGCAGAAGAGCACGGTGGAAAATTATTATCCGAAACTTATTCGGGAATCACAACTAAAATGCTTTGGCAATGCAGCAAGGGACACCAGTGGTATTCAGCCGCATTTAATGTAAAAACTAATAAAGACTGGTGCCAGGTATGTATTGGTAATTTCCCGATTACTATGGAAGATATGAAAAAACTGGCAACCCGAAAAGGTGGCGAATGTCTTTCTGAAAAATATATTAATAATTATACCAAACTAAAATGGAAATGTGCCCAAGGACATATATGGATGGCAACACCCACTCATATACAAGGTGGACAATGGTGCAGGATTTGCTCAACTAAAAGAGTAGCCGAAATTTTGAAAGACAATATTGAAATGTTTCAATCCATTGCTAAGAAACGAGGAGGAAAATGTTTGTCATCAGAATACATTAACAGCAAATACACATTAAAATTTCAATGCGTTGCCGGGCACATCTGGCAAAGTACGCCCTATAATATAAAAAAGGGTACATGGTGCAGAAAATGCAAGACCGCAAAAAAAGAAAAGCAAACAATAATGGGTACCTCACCTGACAAGTCGAAACAATGATAAATACCTTCGGCGAAATAATAACCTTCACCGTCTCCGATCCCCTAACAGGCATCCAAGTATCCATCAAACGCATTTTCAACGATAAGTAAAAGAACAAGTTTTCTAATAATGATAATAAAACTATATCAATCCCAACAATGCAAAGCGCAAGTATTTAAAGAATAAATAAAGGGCAGATAATTTAATTCCGGCTTTATAGTTATTATTAGTGTATCTTTACATCCCTGAATAAAAATGAATCAGATAATTGGTAAATCATAACAATAAAAATGGCAAAGAAAAAAGAAAACAAAGAGGTTTCTAAGGAAATGGAAAAGGTAGAGGTTCCAAAGCAACCGACACAATTGGAATATATGTGGCTTAAAGGTCCTGTAAAGGAAATTATGCAGACTACTTATCAGGCATATCAAAGGGATGGACAAATAATGCAGGGAAAAGTAATACTTGACAGTTCTTATCAGGGATTAAATTTTATCAAGATTTTTGATAAAACCGGAACATATATGAAAACCAAGGATTTCGGTCCAACTATGTATCATTTCAGAACTTATGATGCTAAAGGCAGGTCGGTTGATGAAATAAATTATATAAGAGGGAAGTTTTATTCTAAGAATGTTCATGTTTATAATAAATGGGAACAGCTTTCTGAAATAATTGTAACGGATATTACCGGGAAACTTATGTATAGAACCTTTGACACTTATGATGAGGAAGGAAAAAAACTGGATCATAAACATTTTAATGGTGTGGAAGAAACAGTTGTCGCATACTCAGTTAATACGTATAATGAAATGGGTAAACAGATTTCAGATATACACTATGATATGATTAAAAATGATGGAAGTATTAAACAACAAACCTTACATAAATATGATGAAAGAGGTAATTGTTTAGGATATTCTATTGAATATTTGGATGATATGAAGCCACATAGTTCAAGTATGGCTCATGTATTCAATGAACATAATGATATTATAGAAACTACTATGTATGATGCAGACGGCAATGTAAAACATACTTCCACCCAGACTTATGAATATGATGAAAACGGAAAAAAAATAGTTCCATATCATCCTCCATACGTGCGCGTACCCGATGAATTGGAAGAGGGTGAAACCGAAGAAGTAACAGAAGATTCGCATGGTAACTGGACTAAGAAAACGAAATTTATCAACAAGCTTCCGGTAAGTATTATGTTTCGAGAAATAAGATATTATGATGACAACTCAACTGATAATCCTGAATTTGAGCATATAATTCTATCCATTCCGGCAGAAGAAGTCGTTGAAAAAAAAGAAATGAGAGAAGAAGACTTTTTAAAAGTTGAGGATGCCAAATGGTTGGTAGATGGTGCACAAACCACGGCAGAAAATTTTCAGGCACTTCGTTATTATGGGGTTACTTTCAGGGAAGCACCTTCCGTTTATACTATTCATGGACCTTATATTGAGCCATTTGCTTTATATAAAGAACTGACAGGAAATCTAAGGGCTGAAGAAATACATTCCTATAGTACTGTAAGCCGCGGATACCAGCCACGAATGGCTCGATACACATTATCGTTTCCAGCGCATCCCGGATATATTCTTACAGCTTCTGGTTTTGGAGGGCAAAATATATACGATTTTGTTCTTCCGCCAACAGTTAAGAAACATGCTCACGATTATGTTTATACGAGCCAGATTCAATTGCTTCGCCCGAGTTCGGTTTCAGGGAGGCAGGATGAATATTTTGAAGAGGATTTGTTGCGACATATAGAATTTTGCAGTTATACCAAAAAGCCGGATCAGCCAACTATCAATATGATAGAAGTAAACAATCAAGGATTTACAATGGTTGAACATGATGTAGATGACAGCTTTGAAATCAGAGATCTTGATGTAAATTATGGTTATGGCTTTGCACAGTTTCATAAAGAACTGATGGGAAGATTTAATAATGGAACAAAGGGATTAGTATTGTTTCATGGACTTCCCGGGACGGGTAAAACTTATTATATCCGACATCTGTTAAGAGAAATGGCTAATGGTAACAAAGAAGTAATATACATGCCACCGAATATGGTGGATCATTTGACCGATCCGGCTTTCATGACCTTTCTTTCCGGTGAAGTAAGAGAATGGTCAAGCGAGGGAAAATTTTGTGTGCTTCTTATCGAAGATGCCGAACCTTTGCTTGCTAAACGTCAGGAAGGAGTAAGGATTCAAGGTGTTACCAATCTTCTTAACATGACTGACGGACTGCTGAATGACATGCTGAACCTTCAAATCATCTGTACTTTTAATGTGGATTTAAAGAAATTGGATAGTGCTTTGCTTCGTCCGGGAAGACTGATAGCAAGAAAAGAATTTAAGGCATTAAGTGAATTAGATGCTAATTTACTTGCACAGCGATTAGGGATTAAACATCATTTCAAGAAGCCCGCTACTCTTGGAGAAATCTATTCTTTTGGTAAGAATATGAGTACTTTAATTCATGATGTGGAAGCAGATCGGGATGCTTCGACTGGTATAGATGATTTATGATAAAGGAAAAGGTTGCACAATAACCATTAAACGAACCGTCAACGATAAATAATTCAAACATAAACAATTAAAATTGTTCCAATTCATAATCCTCCTCCGAAACGAGGGGGATTTTTTAATGAATTTGGTTTCATTAAATATTTTCTATCTTTGCACCATAAAACAATCCAATAACTAAAAATTAAAAAAATGAAACAATTAATCTTAACCATCACCATTGCAGCAATCTTTGCGGGCTGCATGCCAAAAGAAGGCAACAATGCAAACGAACAAATTGCAAAGAACAAAGCTAACATGCAGGCATTTGCCGATGAAGTGATTAACAAACACAATCCTGCTATGATTGATTCTTTATGTACTCCCGATTGTGTCGAACACCCTGACGATCCTATGCAAAAACCAGGTCGTGAGGGATTGAAAAAATCAATGGCTGAATTGATTTCGGGCTATCCTGATATTCATGTTACTACCAACTTTGTTGTTGCTGACAGCGACGTGGTTGTTTCACAATATACCATGACCGGTACCAACACAGGTCCTATGATGGGCATGCCTCCAACAAATAAAAAAATGAACATTGATGGCGTTAGTATTGTTAAATACAAAAATGGTAAACGTGCCGAACATTGGCTCTACATGGAAGAAATGAAACTGATGACACAAATGGGTATGATGCAGGATATGAGTCAAATGATGAACGATACCAGCAAGAAGAAAATGGATAATAATGACATGAAGAAAATGGACGATAAAAAGGCGAAGACGAAATAAATTTACCTTGGTATTAAAAAGCCTCTCCAATCGAGAGGCTTTTTTTAATAACCCAAGTTGGTTGGGATATGTATTTGTAAAGATTTATATTAAGAAAAATCGGGAGTCGTTCAGGAGAGATCGCTATTAATAATCAGGACATCGATGGCAGCCCAAAAAACTCTAATAAATAGGATTCATCTTTAAGATTTAAAAAATCTCGCCTGTTATTTTCCAAATCCTTATAGGTAAGTTTATCAATACTCTCAAAGGAATCAAAATTTAGCATAGAGTCTGTAGGTTTTCTTTTAGTAATAATGCCAAGTCCATGATCGCAATCGGCAACAAAGACATTCAAATCCTTTCTAAAAGACCTTAAATAGACAATCGTTTTCCAGACATCGCCATGCCATTCTCCTATCTCATTTGATGCTTTCAATGTTTCAAAAGAACCTGCCGTCAGTTCGGATAGCGGATTGCAATCATGCATAATAATTACACCGTTATCGCTAAGTTTATTAAAGACATTATTAAAATCATTTAATGAATAACGGAATTCATGCATTCCATCAATCAGGCAAATGTCAATAGATTTCAGTGAATCAGCATCAGAAGCAAAAAACGCATCACTTGTCTTTTCGAAATACTTAGCACTGAAATTATGGGGATTTAAGATTCGTCGTTTTAATATATGCCGTTTACTGAATAGAAAATGCGGATCGACGGCAATTTTGTTTTTGCATTTAATATTAAAAAATACCTGCCCTTGAAACACTCCTATTTCAAGGTAAGTCTTATAATCGTATTTGTTTATTAAATCCTGAATAAGAAATATTTTCCACACCTTCATATAATTCGTTTTTTTGTGGAGCCAAAGATAAATTAAATTCTTTTACGAATCACTTCTTTAACTTTTGTCGTGATTTACCGAAACGGTGTCATGATTTGCGCAAAATTTATCTAATATTCATTGTAAACCAATGGATTTCATTTTTAGAATCTCCCTGGATGATTAAAATCATTGCTTGTTTAATAAATATTCAGTAACATTGCATAATCAACAAATCGAATCAACCCATATGAAGGTCCTATCAGGAAAATATGTTTTTCCAGTAGTTATCATTTCATTAACATTAATGTCGGCATTGTATTATAGTCATTATAATGCTTTACTTCAGAATGAATTGAATGATAAACAAACCAAAGCCACAACTGTAATTCTGAATTCCTCTGAAGATCTGCTCATAGCAATGCTAAGTGCAGAATCAAGTAACCGGGGATATGAAATGACTCAGCATAAAAGTTATCTTGAGAATTATAATAAGGCACAAAAGGAAGCTAACAATAAACTTGCACAGCTAAAAAAACTCACCATTGATGATACTTTGCAACAAATGCGATTGGATTCTATCAGCAATTTAATGAGTACAAAGTTTGCCATTATGGATGAACAACGAACATTTATTAATGATAAACATCCTGAAAAAGCATATAACATGCTTAAAAGCGGATTGCCCCGGGAAATGATGGATAATCTGAAAGACGTAATCAATCGTTTTAAATCGCAGGAAGAATCAAACGCACGAATTGTAACAGAAAAGGAGATTGAATCCAGCAGAAAATCATTTACTACCCTGTTAATTGGTTCTATGGCATCTTTCGGAGTCATAGGTATATTGCTGGTTTTGATTTATTACGAAAACAAAAAAAGGAAGAAGACCGAAGATGAGTTATATGTCAGCATGCAAAGGTTTATGCAAACGCTTTCAAGCATGGGTGATGGAGTGATTGCAACGGATACAAATGGAGTGATAACATTTTTTAATAAAATATCAGAAGAATTGACAGGCTGGAAACGAACTGAAGCGACAGGAACTCATATTGACCTTGTGTTTGATATTATAAATGAGAAAACAGGGCTGAAGGTTATGAATCCTGTTATGGAAGCATTGAAGAGGAACAGGATTGTATTGCTTGCCAATCATACCATTCTGACAAGAAAGGATGGAACACGATTATTTATTGATGATAGTGGAGCACCTATTCATAATATGGAAGGCAAAGTGGTAGGAGCAGTTCTTGTGTTCAGAGATATAACAGAAAAGAAAAATAAGGAACAGGAGATAAAAGACCTGAATGAAATACTGAAAAACCGGATAGAAGAGAAAACAAAAGAACTGATGAGCCATGAGTTGTTATTCAGAAATACTCTTGATAATATGCTTGAAGGATTTCAGATTATTGATTTCGACTGGCGCTATACTTATGTTAATGATGCATTTACAAAGCATGCTAAATACTCAAGGAAGGAATTGATAGGGCATACTGTTATGGAAAAATATCCGGGCATTGAAAACACGGAGATATACAAGGTCTATCAGCGATGCTTCAAGGAGCGTGTTCCTATTCAATTAGATAATGAATTTGAGTTTCCTGATAAGTCAATAGGTTGGTTCGAACTTTCCTTTCAGCCTGTTCCTGAGGGTATTGCAATATTGTCTGTTGATATATCAGGAAGAAAAAGAACCGAGAAGAAATTAATGGAAAGTGAACATAAATATCGCCAGGTGGTAGATAACATAAGTAATGGAATTATTGTGGATGATGTGGCTGGTAATATTGTTTTTGTTAATGATCAGTTCCTTGAGCTTTTTGGTTTGACTAATGATGATTATAAGGGGATGAAACTTGAAGATTATGTTGCTCCTGAGTATCATAAATTATTGCGCGACAGACATAACAAAAGGGTCGCAGGGGAAGATGTTCCAAACTTCTTTGATTATGAAGGGATAAGGAAAGATGGTGTCAGACGGTGGTTTGAAGTTCGGGTGTCAACAGTAATTGAAAACAATAAGATTGTAGGAACACAATCTGCAATCCGTGATATTACAGAGAGAAAAGAATCTGAGAGGGTTCTTAATGAAACAAACATAGAATTAAAGAAAATCAATTCTGAGCTGGATAGGTTTGTTTATAGTATTTCTCATGAACTCAGGTCTCCGCTATCTTCAACATTAGGATTGATACATTTATTGAAACGTGGCAGTTTTGATGATGAAAGCAAGACTTATGTAACGCTGATAGACAGATGCATTTATAACATGGATCAGACGCTTCGCGAAATCCTTGACTACTCTCAGAATGCAAGAATTGATTTAGAAATCAGGCAAATTGATTTGAAGACACTGATAGAAGATTCTTTTATATACAATGATATCAGGAAGTTTTTAATCAATAAAAAAATTAATGTAACAGAAGATGAGTTGTTTTATTCTGACAGGTCGAGACTGAAAGTGATTTTGAACAATCTTATCTCTAACGCAATAAAATATTCAAAGGAAGATACAACGCTCTCTTTTATTGAAATAAATGCAATCATTTCACCCGAAAAACTTATTCTGAAAATCTCGGATAATGGAATAGGAATAAGAGAAGAACATCTCTCTAAAATATTTGGAATGTTTGCACGGGCAACAACTGCTTCCAGTGGATCTGGCTTAGGATTATATATTGTTAAGGAATGTCTCGAAAAAGTAAATGGTTCTATCAGCGTTGAATCAAAACTTGGTGATGGAACAAAATTTACTATTGAAATACCAAATAATATCCCATAATAAAGAATTATGAATAAATACTGTAAGAGTGTATTATTGATAGATGATAATTATATTGATAATATACTGAATACTAAAATATTGGAGTTAACAAATTTCGCAAGCGAAATTATTGCAATACAAAGTATTGAAGATGCATTAGAGCATATAAGTTGGACACATAAAACAAATAAATCTATTCCTGATTTTATATTCCTTGATATAAGAATGCCCGTTAATGATGGCTTCAACTTTATAAAATCTTTTGAATTGATGGATGATGAAATAAAAAAACATGCGAAAATAATAATGCTGACATCTTCTTTAGCCAAGGAAGATGAATCAAAAGCTTTGATGAACAGTTATGTGAAAAAATTCCTGAGTAAACCCCTTACTTTTGAATCTGTTGAATTATTGAAAGAATAGAATTGCACTTCAAAGGAGAATTTTTTTATTATAATTATCTCTCATTATATACCTGTGAAATGGATGTTTTATCCATTTAAATGTAAATAAAATTAGGAAATCAATGAAAGTAAAGCTTAATTTGTAACCTTAACGATAAGATTAAAATGGAAAATAATAATAAATCCTTCAGCATAAAAAAAAGAATCAAGAGTTTCGATTATGCAATAAAAGGAATTAAAGTATTAATCACCACACAACATAATGCCTGGATACATCTTCTGGCTACTCTAATTGTGATTATTGCCGGGATAATTCTTAAAATACCAAAAGGAGATTGGTTTATGCTAACAGTTGCCATTTCTCTGGTTTGGATTACAGAAGCATTAAATACCGCTATCGAATTTATGATTGATATGGTGCAACCTGGTCATCATCACCTGGCAGAAAAAGCAAAAGACGTCGCAGCAGCGGCTGTATTGATTTCTGCAATCGCCGCAATAATAATTGGAATAATTGTTTTCTTACCAAAATTTATCTGATAGAGGGATTAAATCCCCATCAAAGCCGACATTTTATTCAATGTCGCCTTACTCACAGTAACAAGTGGAAGTCTTAAATGTTCTTGGGTGATTTCTAATAAGCTCAAAGCAGCTTTAATACCTGCAGGGTTATTTTCGAGGAACAAACTATTGATGATATCCAGTAGCTTATAATGTTGTTTGCGTGCATCATCATATTTCCCATCCAAAGCATTATGAACCATCAGGCAAAATTCTTTAGGATAAGCATTTGTAACAACCGAAATAACGCCATCAGCACCCAAAGCCACCAAAGGAAGTGTAACAGAATCATCGCCTGAAATCATTAAGAAATTCTTCGGACGATATTTTAAAATCTGCATGAACTGATCGAAGTTACCTGAAGCTTCTTTAATACCGACTATGTTTTTAAAATCAGTGGCAAGACTTACTGTGGTCTCTGCAGAGATATTTGAACCTGTTCTTGATGGGACATTATATATAATAATAGGAACCGGGCAGTTATCTGAAATCAATTTATAGTGTTGATAGATTCCCTTCTGCGATGGTTTATTATAAGCAGGGCTGACAGATAGAATTGCATCCACTCCATCAAAATCATATTCGTTTAAACAATTAACAACTTCCCTCGTATTGTTTCCTCCATGCCCTAAAACAATGGGAACTCTGCCATTGTTCTCATCTTTTACAAAATTGAGAACAGCATTGCGTTCATCCTTGTTCATGGTCGCTGATTCGCCAGTGCTCCCAAGCGGAACAAGGTAATCTACCTTACCGGCAATAACATGTTCAATTAATTTTTTGAATGATTTGAAATCAATACTTCCGTCTTTGTGGAAAGGCGTGACTAATGCAACACCTATCCCTTTAAAATTTGCGCTCATGTGGTTATTTTGTTCAGGTAAAAATCAGTTTCTTTTATAAAATGTTCCAAGGTTTCATTCTTCGGAGTGTGAATCATCAAATCATAATAGATTGCATTCTTCAAATCATATTGACCCACCCTGTATTTTGCTTTTGAAATGGCAGAAATATACTGTAACGGGAAACACATGCCTATATTCAGATTGATGATAATATCGAATTCCTCATTTATGAAATTATTAACTAAAGGAGAGCTCGGAACCATGTACCAGTTAAGGTTTTTGCGTGTGAAGAAGTCTAATCCAAGCTTTGCAAACTGATTAACCGGCAATTCTTTCTTATCAACAAAGCCTAATGAAGTCACTTCTTTTTTATCAGCCAATAACTTCTTTACATAAGTTTTTACAATTTCAAAGTCTTCGGGTTCCGTGGCATTATAAAGAAGTCCGATACGTTTGGCATCCTTCATACTCATGACTTTCCTGTCGCGATGGAAACTTTTAATTTCCTTCTGGAACTTATATTTGCCTACTGCTAATCGTAATCTGTTATTTAAACTTGCCACAACTTATTTATTTTCGGGGGTTCAAAGATACTCTTTTCTTAAATCATCTCCACAAAATCGTGTTCATTTATTATTTTTATCTTTAATGATTCCGCTTTTTCGATTTTGGATGGACCCGGGTCTTCTCCTGCCACAAGGTAACTTGTTTTTGATGAAACTCCACTTTGTACCTTGCCACCATGTTGTTCAATAATGTTTTTTAATTCATCTCGCGAGAACTTTGTAAATGTTCCTGATATCACAAAGTTAAGTCCGTTTAATTTATCTGAGATGGGTTGTTTGATGGAATCAGGATTGACTTCCATCTGTAAACCTTCCTTCTTCAAACGTTCCACAATCTTTCTGTTTCTCTCATCTTTAAAATATTCGATAATGCTTTCAGCAATCCTGTCTCCTATTTCTTCCGTTGAAAGAAGTTCTTCCATACTTGCATTTTCAATCTTCTCCATATTCATAAACTTCATAGCCAGTTTCTTTGCAACAGTTTCACCAACATATCGTATTCCAATACCATATAAAACCCGTTCAAAAGGAATCTTCTTTGACTTATCAATGCCGGTGATAAGATTATCGGCGGACTTCTCTGCAAACCGTTCCAATACAAGTAATTGCTCCTTTTTCAAATCATAAATATCAGCTACATTATGAATCAATCCGGCATTAAATAATAATTCAATTGTTTCATTTCCCATACCATCAATGTCCAATGCTTTTCTACTGACAAAATGCTCCATTCGTCCTTTTATCTGTGGCGGGCAGCCCAATTCATTAGGACAATAATGTATTGCTTCACCTTCTTTTCGAATCAATTCACTTCCACATTCAGGACATTTATCAATGTAATGAAGATGATGACTTCCATGCGGTCTTTTATCTAAATCAACGCCTGTAACCTTTGGAATAATCTCTCCTCCCTTTTCTACAAAAACAGTATCTCCTTCTCTTAAATCCAATTTTGCAATCTGATCAGCATTATATAAGGAGGCTCTTTTCACAGTTGTCCCGGCTAAAAGCACAGGTTGAAGGTTTGCCACAGGAGTTAT
>Ga0206927_1055_pt1 | contig 26975 bp, 25 predicted proteins | sample Alteio_BWOrgHeat_60_FD_153249 | JGI IMG/M metagenome (GOLD analysis project Ga0206927, IMG submission 153249) | Enriched cells from forest soil in Barre Woods Harvard Forest LTER site, Petersham, Massachusetts, United States -... | ecosystem: Environmental > Terrestrial > Soil > Temperate forest >... | reverse complement strand
GCCAACCCATGTGAATTCAGCAAATGGGGTATCATCTCGCGGCTGGCAAGCCTTGCCACTATTTATGAAGCGGAAAATATGCAGAAAGTTGCTTAAACTAAAAGCACAAGCGCCATTACGCCCATACCCACATTTTCAATAATACTCACCGTTGAAAGCGGCACTTCAAGCGTTGTTCCCAAACAGGCGCATTTCAAATTCATGCCGCGCTTAATGCTCAATATTACACCGGCAGCGCTTATGAACATTATAATTACCGTAACCAGATTCGTTAAAACCGGCACAAAACCCGCTAAATAAAATAGCCCTAGAACCAGCTCAATGAATGGATATGCATAAGCATAATTACGATATCTTTTGGTAAGCAAATCATACATCGCAAAACCTTTCACAAAGCCGAGAAGGTCAATCAACTTAAACATCGCAAAAATTATGAAGAACAGCCCCATGAAAGCCGGCATGAAGTTCAAATTCGGGTCATTGTAGGAAATTGCCCAACTAGCTAAAACAATTACAGCAATTATCACTATCAGCGGTTTATACTTAGACACCGCTTTCATTAATTGCGCTGTCTGCCGAATGAGTTAGGCTGGAAATGGTAAAGCCCATCCGCCCCTAATACATAACCATCCTGTGGGAATTTTTTTGGTGGATAGTCTTTATCAACCAGGCGGTTATCTTTATCCAAAGTTGCCTTATCACAGCCTGAGGTAGAATAATAACATCCCGCTTTGCTTGGATCAGCAATGGCCTGGTCAGCCGCTTTATTATAAGCCGGGCTTCGTCCCATTTCGCGCGCATCTTTCGGGTCAAGCGGCCAGCCTTGTTGCGATTGTGGCTCATCGGCCCCAGCAATAGTTGCAATCGATAAAAAAGCAGCAGCTAAAATAAATTTTTTCATGAACTGACTATACACCTCATCCAACTAACGTCAACAACATGTGAAACACTCGCGGCGTACTGCGCGCCTTCTTTAAATTAAAAATTATAACCACTGATGAAAGCGACGGATAAACCAGCGTTTCACTACCTGCGTTAACGTGCAATAACACAACAACGTACCTGCCAGCCACGGGAAATATGAAAGCGGCAACGGCGTTAAACCAACATGTGAACCAAGAGTGGTGAATGGCAAGGCAATACCAATCGTCATAATCAGCAAAGTCAGCAAAATCACTCCAGTGGCTGGCATACTTTGGAAGAATGGAATTTTCTGCGTGCGTATCATATGCACAACCAATGTCTGCGATAAGAGCCCTTCAACGAACCAGCCAGATTGGAAGAGAGATTGCATATGCTCACTATTCGCGCCAAACACATACCACATGATGCAGAAAGTGGTGATATCAAAAATCGAACTGATCGGGCCGATGAAAATCATAAATTTGGCAATGCCGCCAGATTCCCATTTGCGTGGTTTTTCTAAATATTCGCGGTCGACGTTATCCCAAGGAATAGAAATTTGCGAAATGTCATAAAGCAAATTCTGAATTAAAATCTGGATCGGCAGCATCGGTAAAAATGGCAAAAATGCGCTCGCTACTAGCACTGAAAACACATTGCCGAAATTGGAACTTGCCGTCATTTTTATATATTTAATGATATTACCAAAAGTTTTGCGCCCTTCTAATACGCCCTCTTCCAACACCATCAGGCTTTTCTCGAGCAAAATAATATCTGCCGATTCTTTAGCAATATCAACAGCCGTATCCACCGAAATTCCCACATCCGCTGCGCGCAGCGCTGCCGCATCATTAATACCATCACCCAAATAACCAACCGTATGCCCGCGGCTTTGCAGAGCCATTATCACGCGGGATTTCTGCACCGGTGACATCTTGGCAAATATGGTGGTGCGCTCAGCAATTTCGGCGAGTTCTGCGTCGGAAATCAGCTCAATGTCTTTTCCCAGCACAATATTTTCAATCTCAAGCCCAACTTCTTTACATATCTTTTTAGTAACAATGTCATTATCGCCAGTAATGACTTTCACCTCTACTCCATGTTCATGCAGTGCACGAATTGCAGTTTCTGCAGTTTCTTTTGGCGGATCTAAAAATGCAATATAGCCAGCCAACACAAGGCCAGATTCATCCTGCAAGTTATAAGTGCGCTCTTCCGCCGGCAAGAATTTATAAGCAACCGCCAGTGCGCGCAAACCTTCTTCATTTAATTTCCGCGTGGTTTCACGCACTTCATTACGCATTTCCTCGGCAAAATTGGTAGGTTCTTCACCTGGCTTATCAACATCATCACAAAGGGCCAGCACTTCTTCCACCGCACCTTTGCATACCAATAAGTTCTGGCCATTCACACGCATAATTACAGACATCCGGCGGCGCACGAAATCAAATGGAATTTCATCAATCTTACGGTAAGTATTTAGCAAATCATCTAGCTTATTTTCCTCACCACTTTCAATCACCGCTACATCGAGCAGATTCTTTAAACCCGTTTGGTAGAAACTGTTGAGGTAAGCATATTCCAGCACCTTATTATTATTCTCACCATAAATATCCAAGTGGCGCTCAAGGATAATTTTATCTTGCGTCAATGTGCCAGTTTTATCAGTGCACAAAATATCCATCGCACCGAAATTTTGAATTGCGTTCAAACGCTTCACAATAGTTTTGCGCCGCGCCATAACCACCGCCCCGCGCGCTAAATTGGCCGTTACAATCATCGGCAGCATTTCCGGCGTTAAGCCAACCGCAACCGAAACCGAGAAGAGCAGAGCTTCAAGCCAATCATGTTTGGTAATGCCATTGATAACGAAAACAATCGGCACCATTATCATCATGAACCGAATCAGAAGCCAGCTCACGCGACTAATCCCTTTATCGAATGATGTCATTGTACGCTTACCAGCAATTTCTTTGGCCATTCCGCCAAAATATGTGTAATTGCCGGTTTTGATTACCAGCGCAATTGCCGTGCCGCTAACAACGTTTGTGCCCATGAAGCAGATATTCTTCATTTCAAGAATATCTTCGGTTTTATCATCCAAAACCGCATCATATTTCTCCACCGGGATTGATTCCCCGGTCAGCATCGCCTGGCTTATGAACAAATCTTTCGAGTTCAAAACGCGTACATCGGCCGGAATCATATCACCGGCTGAAAGCTGGATAATGTCACCTGGCACCAATTGATCGATCGGAATTTCAACCGCGCGGATATTTCCCTGCCGGATAACCGCAACTGTCGTGCTCACCAAATCCTGCAATTTTTCCGCCGCTTTATTTGAACGGAACTCCTGCCAAAAACGCAGAACCGTGCTGATAATAATCATCGTCGAAAGGACGATGATGGTTTTATATGATTCCTCGCCGGGTGCGGCAAATAATACGTCGGTTACTAGCGAAACAAGGCCGAGCGCAATCAAAACGAAAATAAACGGATTAACAAAAGCCATTAAAAACTGAATATACCAAGACTCTGGTTTTTCATGAGAAATTTCATTTTCCCCATATTGCTCTAGGCGGTTTTCAATTTCTTCCGGTGTCAAACCTTCGGGCGAACTACCCATAAGCTGGAAAGCCTCGCTGCTATGCGCGCGCGAAACTGCAAGCAAGCGCTTGGAAAAGCGCGAAGCATCAATCGCCGCTTGCCGTTCTTCCCGGCTCTTTTTTCCACGTGTGAATGGTTTCTTTCTATCCGCCATCGCCTCAAAATCCAATTTTGCTAGGCAGGGCCAATGTGATTTCTTCCCGAATTTTCCGGGAAGCTTGAATTAAATGGTCAGGCTTGCCGGAAGATTATTGAAAATTCTTCCACATTATATACGAGGGACTACTATCGTCTTCGTCAGGCACTGCCAATCTCCGTTAATTAAACTGTAGCCGTGTTAACCCATTACAGCAGAGAGTGTCAATCATTTTATGCGCTCCTGCTTGCAAAAAGCCAATTTTGCCCTATCATCCTCTATATGAAAATCTACATTGATTACGTCTTAAAGAACCTCGCCGCGCCGACGTTTTTCATAACTTTTTCGCTAGTCTGCGTAGTGTGGCTCACGCAATCGCTTCGCTTTATTGATCTCATCATCAACCAGGGCCTACCGGTAACTGACTTTTTAAAGCTTATTTTGCTTCTTCTCCCCTCCCTTTTTGGGCTGGTGATGCCAATTGCAATTTTGTGCTCATCAATTTTTACTTATAACAAACTAAATAATGAAAGCGAAATCCTCGTGCTCAAAGCCGCCGGTGTCAGCCGCTGGGGCATTGCACGGCCATGCGTAATATTGGCCGGTTTCGTCACTATTATGGGTTATGCGATTTCTATATATTTCCTGCCGGTTTCTTATCGCGAATTCAAAGATACTCAATATTATTTCCGCGATAACTACGCCTCATTGATGCTTGAAGAAGGCATTTTCAATGCTCCATTGCCCGGCCTTACGGTTTACGTTTCAAAACGTGAGGATCAAAGCACGCTAAAAGGCATTATGATTCATGATAACCGAACTCCAACTAAGCCGGTTTCTATGGTTGCCGAAAGTGCAACAGTTGAGCGCGGCCCAAGCGGTTTGCGTTTTAAAATGTTTAACGCTTCACGCCAGATTGTTGACCGGGAAACCGGCGAAGTGAATCTACTTTATTTTGATTCCTACCCTTTCGATATGAATTTTTACACCGGCACGGCCGAAAAAGACCGGGTACGAAAATCCGATGAAATGTATGTAAATGAACTACTAGAGCCAGCCCCCGGGCTTGATAAAAAGCTCCGCAACAAGCAAATTGCCGATGGCCATAATAGACTGGTCTGGCCGCTTTATAACTTCGCCCTGCCGCTGATGGTGCTCGCCATAATGCTTTCGGGTGATTATAACCGCCGTGGCCAAACCAAACGCATCATTACTGCCGTAATATTTGCCATAACATTAATGGCGCTGGGTTTTGCTTTCAAAAACTTGGCAGCCAACGGTAAAGTTTTCACCATTATTTTAATGTATATGCCAAGCACCTTAACAATTCTGGCCTCGCTTTATGTTTTAGTGATTGGCAAAAACCCATTCGCCAAGAAAATCGGCCTTTACGCCGGAGATGAGGTCAAACACTAATGAAATTTCCTACCAAAATATCTCTCTACATGGCCTCGCAATTTATTGTCTGGCTCGGCATTGGCTTTCTGGTTTTCAGCTCGCTGATCTTTTTGGTGGATTCGGTCGAGGTTCTTCGTAAAAGTTCCAGCCGCGATGTTCCATCATCAGTTATTTTCCAGATATCAATTCTCCATTTGCCAAATTTATTGCAGCAAATTTCGCCATTTGCCTTTCTTTTCGGCGCCTTGCTATGCTTTACCAAACTCACCCGCACGCGTGAACTTGTCGTCACCCGCGCTTCTGGTGTTTCAGTTTGGCAATTTTTAATGCCTTCAATTGGCGTTAGCTTCTTAATCGGCATTTTTGTTGTTACTTCCTTCAATCCTTTAAGCGCTATGATGAATGCGCGCGCCGCCCAACTGGAAGATAAATATTTTGATAATGACAGCAGCCAAATAAGCTTTTCAAAGTCTGGGCTTTGGCTGAAGCAGCGCAGTGGCGAAAATGAGGGAGAAACCCTTATCACCGCTGCCAGCATTTCACCTGATAGCCGCAATTTCCGTGATCTCATCATTTTTGAATTTGACAAAGATCACAAATTTGCCCGCCGGATTGATGCACATGAGGGAAAACTTTTGACCGACCAATGGATTTTCAGCGATGTTATCATCAACACGCCAGGCAATTTGCCGCAAAAACTGCCTCAATATACAATCCCAACAAAACTCTCTCTGGCGCAAATTCAAGATAGCTTCAATTCACCAGACACAATTTCATTCTGGGCGCTGCCTGAATTTATCGAAGCGCTTGAAGATTCTGGGTTTTCAGCATTACGCCACCGTTTATACTTCCACTCGATTCTGGCAACCCCGGTTATGTTTGCAACCATGGTGCTACTTGCTGCCGTGTTCTCACTCCGCTTTTCGCGCCGCAGCCGCACCGGTCTTCTTATTACTGGGGGGGTTTTTACGGGCTTCGTGTTTTATTTCATAACCAAGCTTACCGGCAGTTTTGGGGTTGCCGGTGATATGCCTGTAATTTTAGCAGCTTGGACGCCAACCTTCATCTTCATCTTAATCGCCATTTGGCTGCTTTTGCACTTGGAAGAAAGCTAATTTAACTTGACTTGTTAATGTTTATTAACTATTATAATGCCATGATTTATATAAATAATAGCCATGGTTAATAACTTAATTGATGATCAAAATAACGTATTCGTTGTAGTTGAAAAATTAGGCGGAAAAGTTCGTTTTCTTTGTTACGAAGATCCGAATCATTTATTACATGCCGAAACTGCTGAATTTTACCTTAGCCCTCAAAATATTGATGCATTGGCTAGTAGGCATTTTAAACATATGGTTGTTGAAGATCAGGCTGAACATCAGTTTATTTATGATAAGCTAGCAAATAATCAAATATCAAGAGACAATTTTTTAAAATATTTCGCTAGCGGCAGCATGTGGCTTGAAGGCGAAGATGCAAAGAAAAGTACTGAGCAGCTTGCCGATGCCATAACTTATGCCAAAACAAAAGGCATCACAATTCATGCAACTGATAAAGCAGGAATTTTCATGTCTCTTGGTCTCACTATTCGTGATGAGTTCAAGTCATTAAAAACAGATTTAGGTAAAAAAACTTATGGGGAAATATTAAGCAACTTAGAAGCAAGCCATAAGCCTGAAGAAAAACTTTATCTAGAAGATCTTAAAAAACTCAACCTTGATAAAGACAAACCTTTTGCTGATCAAATAAATACTGTCGGCGGTTTTAGAGCTACTATATCAGTTTTGAAAAGGGGTCTTTCTACTCCTGAATTTCAGGAAAAATTAGCTAAGAATTATGACTATTTATCAAAAGAAGAATTTACAGAGCATGTGGTTAACACATTATCTGAAAAAGAAGGAAAGGCATTAACTGCTCTTGATTCCTTGCGTTTTCCCGATGAAACATCTCTTGATGATGAAAAATTTAAAGATGAACTTGCCAAACAATTAACGCTTGAAAGAATAGGGCAGGATAAAAAACGAGCTGAAGATATTGCTATAGCAAGTAATGGCGAACCTACTTCCGTGCTTTATGGAGAAGGGCATTTTTATACGAATTTTGGCCTGGATAAATATTTGCAAACATATGGAACTACGGCAAAAATCGGCATTTCAGAAAATATGCCAAATGAATTAGCAAATCGTTTTGGGCAAAAAGAATTTTATGAAAATTCAAGTATGGCATTTCTGGCGCCAGAACTATTGGCTTCAACGGTAATTAAACTTCAATCTGAAAAAGATAAACCGCTTAAAGCAACGGCTTTTGAATTAAATGGCGCGCAAATTGGCACAGACATCAGCATGGATACTTTAAAGAATGCCCAAACATATTTAGATAACTGCAGACCGCTAAATAAAACTGATTTAAAAGTTCTTGATTCAATTAAGCCAGATCACCAACTTCCGGGGTCTACCAATAAGCACATTAAGGGTAAACAATAAATTAATTCGGTTTGCTCAAAGAAACCGGCACCACACGCCCATCAGAAATTTTACATTCGCCCACTGCCCCGCTGGTTACGCCAAGTGAAGGGTTGGAAAGGGTGAAGGAGCATTTCATGCTATGCGAGCGGTTGCCAATCAACACCGCTACCGCTTTTGAAGAATATTTTATGCTCGCGCTTGAACGGTTAGTATAATGCGTGCGCGTGCTGGTTCCCTTAGTGCCGGCATAATCTTCCTCGCCGCTGCTGCCAGATGAACCAATGCTTTGGCTTTTCTCATCAACCAAATTGCCGGTAAAAAATTCACCGTCGCTGGCAATCGCCGTAATTTTAGCGTTGCTGCCGCTGGTATTTTTGAAGGTGATATTCATGGTGCCGCGCTTGATTCCGTTCTTATCCTGAATGGGGCTGATGGTGCTTGCAGTCATTGGTATGCAGCCACAAAGCAATAATAATACAGCTAATGTTTTTTTCATTCTAACCCCTCAAAACAATTTTTAAGAGGTTACACCAATTTGCTTATTCTTCAAACAAATCTTCCGCTTTTTTATTCGGCGCTTTTAAACCCAAATGCTCGAATGCAACTCGCGTTAAGCAACGGCCGCGCGGTGTGCGCTGGATAAATCCCTGCTGCAATAAATATGGCTCAATAGTTTCCTCAACCGAATCCACCTGCTCTGATAACCCGGCTGAAATTGTTTCAATCCCCACCGGCCCGCCATCATAATTTTCGGCAATAAAGCGAAGATATTTCCGGTCGGAATTATCCAATCCCAAATGGTCAACATCAAGTTTTTTTAAACCCGCATTGGCAAGCTTGGAATTTATTTCTGAATTCTCCATTTCGGCAAAATCACGAATTCTGCGCAGCAACCGCAAAGCAATTCGCGGCGTTCCGCGTGAGCGTTTAGCAATTTCAGTAGCGCCGTCATCGGTAATTTTCGCCTTCAAAATTCCCGCACCGCGCGAAATTAAAGTCTTTAACTCATTGGCATTATAAAATTCCAGCTTCAACGGAATTCCAAACCGATCACGTAACGGATTAGCGATCAATCCCAGCCTGGTTGTTGCGCCAATCAATGTAAATTTCGGCAGGTCAATACGTACCGTCCGCGCTGCCGGGCCTTCGCCGATGATTAAATCAAGTTTAAAATCTTCCATCGAAGGGTAAAGAATTTCTTCCACCGCAGGATTCAAGCGATGAATTTCATCGATAAACAAAACATCATTTGGCTGTAAATTAGTCAGCACCGCTGCGAGATCTGCCGCCTTGGTTAATATCGGCCCGGATGTTGCTCGAAAGCCCACACCCAATTCATTGGCAACAATTTGCGCCAATGTGGTTTTACCCAAGCCCGGCGGGCCATATAGCAAAACATGGTCAAGATGCTCGGCGCGGTTTTTCGCCGCTGAAATAAATATCGATAAATTCTCGCGCAGTTTTTCCTGGCCCGTAAAATCAGAAAGCGATAACGGCCGCAGTGAAATTTCGCCGCTGTCTTCTTCCAAATGCAGAGGTTTCACCACGCTCATCTACCTACTTCCTTCAATGCATCAGTAATTATCTGCTCTAATTTCTTATCGTCATTGGCAACCTTATTCACCGCCAAAAATGCATCCATCCGCGCAATGCCCAAATTGGTCAACGCCGAAATTGCATCTGCTCGAATATCATCGTTGCCACCTTTAACCTTCGACTTTTGACCTTTGACCTCCAGCGGCTCAGCAATTACCGCTCCAACTTTATCTTTCAATTCCGTCACCAATCGCACCGCCAGTTTCGGCCCAACCCCGCTTGCCTTGGTCAAGAAAGTTTTATCCTGCGCAGCAATCGCCTGCGTGATTTCATTCGGCGTAAAAGCTGAAAGCAAAGCCAGCGCCACTTTTGAGCCGACACCCTGCACATTGGTAAGAAGCTTAAACCATTTATGCTCAGCTTGGCTCGCAAAACCATAGAGGTGGATATGATCTTCCCTGACATGGGTTTCAATATAAAGCATCACCGCCGCACCTGTGTTACCGGCAGCAATCTGAGTTTTGGAAGAACAGAAAACTAAATAACCAACACCGTTTACATCAACAATGAGACGGTCATCTTCGATTGAGTCGATAATACCTTTAAGCTTCCCGATCATTCTAGAAGGATAAAGGAAAAAGGATGAAGGATGAAGTGTTTTTTGCGCAACCTTAAAAAGCCTCAATAATCAGCTGAAGATGAAATTGGGTAGATGCGATGGGATTTTGCACACAAAAATTGAAGGGAAAGCCTCAATAATTAGGCTAATACGAGAAAGATTAGCGACGAAAACCCGAGCGTATAAAGACATACGTGAGTGGTTTGAGGAGATAATCTGACAAAGTAGTAGCCAATTAGTGAGGCTTTACAACATGCCTTTTTCTTTGAAGTAACGAGCCGCACCTTTATGCAAAGGAGCTGTGTTACCTTCATGAACTAGGCGTTGCGGGTCAAGCAATGTAAATACCGGGTGGAGGGTTTTGAAATTGTCAAAATTATCAAATACTGCTTTCACAACTTGATAGACTGTTTCTTCATCTTCATCCGCAGTTGTTACGAAAGTTGCTTTAACGCCGATAGTTCTCACATCATTTGGTGTGCCATTATACATGCCACCTGGAATGACTGTATAAGCATAATAAGGGTCTGCTTTGATCAGCTTATCAATATCTGCGCCATCAACCGGAATAATTTTAGTATCGCAAGTTGTCGTAACTTCTTGCACTGCACCGTTCGGGTGACCCGCGGCATAGATCATCACGTCGATATCTTTATTGCAAAGTGCCGCTGTTTGTTCAGATGGGCGAAGTTCGGTAACTTTAGCAAAATCGGTATTTTTCCAGCCTTTTTGTTTTACGATAACATCCATAGTCGCACGAATACCTGAGCCAACTGAACCGAAGTTGACGCGTTTGCCTTTAATATCGTCAAATTTATTAATGCCTGAATCTTTGCGCACAATAACTGTGAACGGCTCGCTATGCAGCGAAAAGAGCGAACGCAAGTTTTTCATAGGTTTTTGGTCAGCGAAGAAATCAGTGCCGTTATATGCGTGATATTGCCAGTCTGATTGAACAACGGCGATATCAATTTCGCCTTTACGCAATAATTCAATATTTTCGATAGAACCACTGGTAGATTCAACCGAGCAGCGAATTCCATGGTCTTTGCGACCACGGTTAACCAGGCGGCAAATAGCTCCGCCAGCAGGATAATAAACCCCAGTTACGCCACCGGTACCAATAGTGATGAATTTTTCAGCAGCCGTTGCGTTAGTTGTATTGCCGGTGAAAATAGCGGCAAGTACAAAAACAGAAACTGTTAGAAATGCGTAAATGGTTTTTTTCATATGAATAAATATCTCCTGACTCTAATAACGAAAAAATGCTGCTCTATCTTTATAAGACCGGCATTGTAATAAACTTTTGGCGAGTTGGCAATAACAAGCCGTGCTGCCAGATAATTGATGTGATTTTTTTAGTCAAGGTGCTTTTTAACTTCTTCTTTAATAAAACTTGATAAATCTTTTCCCTGTGCCGCAGCTGCACGTTTTGGTGCCCAGTTAGCGCCATTCCATTCAAAATATCCGGCTCCTGAATATGGTGATGAAACCCAAATCTGCCGGCTCGGTGTGTGCTTATTTATCACATATTGCCGCCCATCAGGCATTTTCAAATTTAAAACCCCTTCTTCCAACTCAGCCTCCACATCATATTGCTCTTCCAATTCTTCGCAGAATTCGAGCAGTTCATGCATTTTCGGGTCTGCCTTTTGATGATATTCGTTTTCTTCCATAGTTATTGGTTACGTGGTTGCATGGTTACATAGTTTGACATATAACCACGTAATTACGCAACCATGCAACCCCCTTTCAAGTAATGGCCAAACTAACGCCTGAAAAACCATCCTATCGCCCAACTAAGCCGAAGAAAAAATCCGGCCCAAAGCGCCTGCGTAAAACTCGGATTGCTTTAAAAATCATCGCTGGATTCGCCGCCATCTGCTTCATCATTGGCTTTTTCTTGGTGCTGATTTACGGCCATGACCTGCCAGATATTGACAAATTATATGATGATAAACTCCAGCAAAGTATCATGATTTTGGATTATCAGGGAAATCCGGTGAATACTTATGGCGATTATTTCACCGAATTCGTCCAATATAAAGATCTGCCAAAAAACCTGATTGATGCCGTGGTTGCCACGGAAGACCGCCGTTTCTTTGACCATTGGGGTTTAGATATTCGCGGCATGGCGCGGGCAATGGCAATGAACATCATTCACGGCGGCTTAAAACAAGGTGGCTCCACAATTACTCAGCAGCTTGCCAAAAACGTTTTCTTAAAACCTGAACGCAAAATCAAACGCAAAGTGCAGGAAGCAATGCTGGCCATTTGGCTTGAGCATAAATTCTCCAAGCAGCAGATCATCACCATGTACCTAAACCGCGTTTATCTTGGCAGTGGCGTTTACGGGGTTGATGCAGCGTCACGCCGTTATTTCAATAAATCGGTCAAAAAACTCAATCTCTATGAATCAGCGATGATCGCAGGTTTGCTTAAAGCACCAAGCGCTTATGCACCAACCAATAACCCAAAAGCTTCGGCTGACCGCACTGAACAAGTTCTCTTGAACATGGTTGATGATGACAAAATCACCAAAAACCAAATGAATCGCGCACTCCGCACTGGCACTGAAATTCATGTTCAGGCCAACAACCCAAGCACAAAATATTATACTGATTTTGTCGTTGACCAGGTGCAAGATTATGTTGGCAAAGCACCGGAAAGTTTAATTGTCAAAACCACTTTCCGCCCTGATCTGCAGGAACTTGCTGAACGCACGGTCAGCAAAAATATTTTGGAATATGGCGATAAGCAAAACGCTCATCAAGCCGCAATGGTTGTGATGAAGCCAGACGGCGCAGTTTTGGCCATTATCGGCGGGGCTGATTATGCGCAAAGCCAGTTCAACCGCGCAACTCAAGCAGAACGCCAGCCCGGCTCATCATTCAAATTATTTGTTTACACCGCTGCCATGCTTTACGGCAAATCACCGGATGATATGATTGAAGATACGCCATTTTCCATCGGCAGCTGGACGCCGAAAAACTTTGATGGCCACCCGCACGGAACTGTAACTTTGCGTGAAGCATTTGCGCATTCCTACAATTTGGCAGCCGCCCACCTGGCGCATGAAGTTGGCATTGATAACATCGTCTTCATCGCCAAACAAATGGGCATAAAATCACAACTGGCGGCAGTTCCAAGTTTAGCGCTCGGTTCATCCGAAGTTAATCTGCTTGAACTCACCACCGCTTTTGCGCATATTGCCAATAACGGCTATGCAGTTGTGCCTTACACAATTGAAGAAATAGGAACTCAAAGCGGCCAGGTGCTTTACCAGCACGAACCAACACCAGAGCGTCGCGTGATTGATGAAGATGCTGTACACAAAATGAATGATCTCATGATGCAGGTTGTGAAAAGCGGCACTGCGCGCTCAGCCGCAATTGGCCGCGACGTTGCCGGCAAAACCGGCACCAGCCAAGATTTTCATGATGCCTGGTTCATCGGCTTCACTCCACAACTCGTAACCGGCGTCTGGGTTGGCAATGATGATAATGCTGAAATGAAAAAGGTCACCGGCGGCTCAATCCCTGCACGTATCTGGGCTGAATTCATGCGCCCGGCTTTAAGCCAAACTCCGGTTAAATCAATTCCAATCGGCTATGGTTTTGGCAGCGGCATAACCTCTGGCGTTTCAGATTTCTGGAATAGTATTACCGGCGATAATAACGCGCCACCTAAACCGGAAGAAAACCCGGCCGCTTCAGGTTATGGAGATCAACCTCAACAGCAAAACGAAAATGGGGGATATTAATGCCAAACACAAATGACTTTGCATTAAAACTTCTGGAAAAATGCAAAACCTATGGCGCAACCGCTGCCGAAGTCATGCTTGGCGAAAGTTCGGATATTTCGGTTACCTGCCGCAATGGTAAATTGGAAGAAATCCAACGTGCTGAAAGCGCTGGCTTTGGATTGCGCGTTTTTATCGGCCAGCGCTCAGCCATAATTTCTTCTTCCAAATTTTCTGATGCTGATAAACTGGCAGAACGCGCAGTTGATATGGCAAAACTCGCGCCCGTTGATGAATTTGCCACCCTTGCTCCGAAAAATTTGCTTTTCAAAGGCGAAATTGATTTGGAAGTTTTCGATGATAAGGAACCTTCAGAAAAAACTTTGACGGAACTTGCCCATAAAGTTGAAGACTCAGCCCTTAAAGAAAAAGGTATTACCAATTCAGAAGGTGGTGACGCCAGTTTCGTAAGTTATACTAATACGCTTGCTACTAGTGACGGCTTCATAAAAAACCACAATTCTTCGCGCTGCAGCCTTTCAGTTCGCGTTCTTGCCGGCAGCGGTACAGATATGCAGCGTGATTATGATTACTCATCAGCACGCTATATGGCTGATCTTGAAGATGCAGAAAAAATCGGCAAATCCGCTGCCGAACGAGTGCTCAAAAAACTGAATCCTCATAAAGTTAGCAGCGGAAGATTTGCCGTGGTTTATGACCCTCGCGTTTCACGCAGCCTGCTTTCCGATTTCGCTACTGGCATTAATGGATCATCCGTTGCGCGTGGAACCAGCTTTCTAAAAAATAAAATGGGTGAAGAGTTATTCGCCACCTCAATTAACATAATTGATGACCCACATATCAAACGCGGCCAAGCTTCAAAACCGTTTGATGGCGAAGGCGTGAAAATCAGCAAATTGAAGTTAATCGAAAATGGAGTTTTGAAATCTTGGCTTTTGGATGTGCGTTCCGCCAACCAGTTAAAACTCACCACTAATGGCCGCGCCAGCCGTGGAAGTGCCGGCCCATCCTCGCCTTCTAATACAAATCTCTACATGGAAAATGGCAAACTGACAGTGGCCGAAATACTAAAAGATATCAAAAGCGGTTTTTATGTTACCGAAACTTTTGGCATGGGCATTAATTATACTAATGGTGATTATTCACAAGGTGCCAGCGGTTTTTGGGTTGAGAACGGTGAACTTGCCTATCCGGTAAGTGAAGTAACATTAGCGGGAAATTTGCTCGATATGTTTAAAAATATGACCCCGGCAAATGACCTGGAAATGAAATATTCCATCAATGCACCGACATTGTTGATAACGGGTTTAACACTTGCGGGAAAGTAATCTTAATTACTAGTGACCTGAGTTCACTAATGCCGCATTATCTTGTGCTTGGAGCAATTGTAATAATTGGTTAGCAGCGCCAATTGCCGCTTCCATATTTGCAAATTTAGTCTGTAACTGAGTTTTATAAGTACTGACTTGCGTATTTATAATACCAATCTGGTTCTGCAAATCAGTATCTTGGCTAGTCAGATTGGTTATAACTCCATCTACTGTTCCATTACCGGTCGGAATAACGGGCGCGCGTGAAGTTGCTACACCATTAAGTATTGAGTTCAAATTATTGAACATCTGATCGGCAGTGCCTTGATTAATAGCAATATTGATATTGTCTTGGCCAGTTCCCGTATAAAGCATCTGCAAGCCTGCAAATGGCGTACCAGAATTACCGGTAATAAGCGTAGAACCGCCTTGTGAATTATAATTCATATTAATCGGTGTAACCAAAGTCGCACCAAAAATTTGCGTGATCTGCGCCTGACTGCCTGCGGGTCTAGTAGTGTCGATTGAAAGCGCAAAGTCTTTAGTATTAATACCACTAGATCTGGTTATAGTTTCATTGCCATTGCCAGAATAGCCAACGGTAAATTTAGCCAAATCAGTATTTGGCATGCCGCTGATAAAGCTGTTGGATTTTGTCGTGCTTAAAAGGCTGGTCGCATTAGTATTATCACTTGTTATATTGATACCATTCGTACCTTGTGCTGTTCCGATGAGCGAAAGCATAAAGCTGCTACCACTGCTAGCGATTGAAGCAGTAATACCAGTTCCCACGGTATTATTGATATCATTAACCACATCCTGCAATGTATCGCCTTCATTCAAGGTGACCGTAACGCCGTTTAAATTAATGGTTCCGGCAGAAAACATGCCTGGCGTATTGCTACCAGATGCTCCAACTATAGAATTTGTATTAGCATCGCCAAATGGCGAAGATTGCATTGTAGTAGTGGTGCTATACTGCAGAGGAATTGCCGTAACCAAACCATTACTATCAATACTGGTGATTTTTGCCTGCTGCCCAACTGGCTGTGATGTATCAACCGCTATGCTGAAATTGCTGTTAGCAACAGTATTATCACGGCTATAAATATTTATGTTTGAAGTAGATGCCGTAAATGAAAACTCAAAAAGCTGTCTTACTTGGTCAAAATAACTATCCAGATTAGTGCTTAAAGTTGATGGATCGAGCGAAATAATATTATCCACTTCCGGCGTGTTAACAGTATTGCCGGAAGAATCAGTAGTAGTGCCCTTAGGCTGATCGGTAAGTGTCAAGCCAAGATCACCAAGCCTTACCGGCGCATTAGTTTGGCCTGAAGAATAAGCAGATGGAATAGCAATCGAAAGTTGCCCAGATATCATTGCCGATAAACTATTGGCAATAGTGTTTAATGTCGGATCATTGCTCAATACCGCGCCTGAAACTAAGTTGCCGCTGGCATTACGTTGTTGTTGCTGCGCGATGAATGTACGTATTGCATTATAAGAATCAACAAAACTGCCAATTGCAGTGGCAATACTTTTATCATCTTTATCAATTGAAAGTGAAACTGTCTGCCCATTTGTTGGCGCATATAATGAAATAGTCGTGTTATCTAAAAGGTCAGTAATAGTATTTGTCGAACGCGAAATTGTCTGATCATTAAATTCAAATTGCGCGTCACCTGCACCTTGTTTAACGCCAAACATAGTTTGGCCTGCTGGCAAATTCACCGGATCAGTTGTAGTATTAGCAGGTGGAGTTCCAACAGTTGGTAATACACCGTTCGGATCGCTGATTTTAATCGCATTGGCGGCACCGGTTTTAGTTCCTGTCAAAACCAATTCATAGCTATTGCCTGATAAAGCAACAATGCTAGCTGTAACGTTACTTTGGCTAGAAACTGAGTTGATAGCTGCAGCCACGTCGTTTAAGCTATTGCCCTGATTTAGGGTGACATTTATACCGTTGATGGTGAATGTTCCGGCAGCAAAGGTACCGGCTGTATTACTAGGCGAAGCATTGACAATCGAAGTGCTGCGGCTTGTAAAAGTTCCGCTTTGCAAACTTTCGGCTGTAGCAAGATGGTCAACCTGAATTGTGTAATTGCCGATTGGAGCACCATTTGAGGTTTGGACACCAACATAATCAGAAGCCGTAAGCCCACCGGTGATTGAAACGAACGGATCACGCGCATCAAACACATCGGTCGCGCCACTAGTAGTTACACCATTAGGGTTGCGCAAGCCATCTAGACTATTTTGTAAATTAGTAAGAAGGGTTTTTAGCTGATTGTAGGCAGTAACTTGTGCCTGATTAGCAGTAATTTTGGTTTGGTCATTGGTAGCTGGTTGGGCTTTAGCAGCAGCTAAAGCATTGATTAAGCTAGTAGTATCGATACCAGATTGCGACCCGGCCAAGACATTTTTGCCGTTTACAGTGGAGAAATTACCCAAACTAATAGATGTTACCATACCTGGCTCCTTGCAATTTCCGTGCCTACTTGGCATTTCAGGCGAATTTCGCCGAAAAACTTAATTTATTATGGCTTAGAATGGTTAATATATAATTAATAAAGCGATTGCGGGAAAATGTTAATTTATGTTATAAAACATTATGCTGCTTGTTCTGGAAGATACGCCAATAGGGAATTTAATTGACCAATGTACCAATTCTGGCATGGGAGTTTTTTGTCAAATAGACCAGCTTGAGACAGGTTATAATGTTAATTTATTAGTAACTTCAGGCAGCACTGTAATTACAAAATTCGGAACAATAATAGCAACTCCTGAAAAAGCTATTACTAGGGTAGTAACCGAACTTTGCAAAATACTCCAAATAGATCGCAGTACATTGGCAGCATCTGTGCCAGGGCCGCAAGTAGATTCGCTAAAAGTTTCACAAGTTACAGCAAAGCCTAAACGTTCAATCTCAGAAATTACCGCGAATCTAGAAGAGCTGGGGAAAACACTAAAAGGCCGGCGCGAAGCAGCATTTCGCCCTAAGCTTGAAGATTTATCGCGTGAGCTTGGGTTACAAGGAACGGCAAATGGATTATCTTCAGCTTATAGAAAACTAGCGGACTCAATTGCCGCTTACCAGAAACTTGATGATAACACTGAAGCATTTCGGAGAAAATTATCTGAAGCAAAAGAATTATTGCACGAATTAGGAGTGGCGATTCTTGAAACAACAAATGTTCACAAATATTCGGTTTTAGCACAAAATTTAAGATGCGCCCCTTCTCGCTTATAATTGCAAATTAGCCATTTTGAGCTATCATTTGATCTATGCCATTATTTGCCAAAAAACCCGCATCCAACCAAACTGCCTATGATTTCTCATTTGAGAAAATTTCCGGCGGCCAACTTCCACTCGCAGATTTTAAGGGCAAAACCCTGCTTATTGTAAATACCGCCTCAGAATGTGGCTTCACCAAGCAATATAAAGATCTCCAACAACTTTATGATGAATTCAAAAATCGCGGCCTGGTTGTAATTGGTGTGCCGGCCAATAATTTTGGCGGACAAGAACCGGGCAGCAATTCTGAAATTGCCAATTTTTGCGAAACCCGCTTTGCCGTTAGCTTTCCAATGGCAGCCAAAGTTGATGTTGTAGGCAAAAACGCACACCCATTTTATAAGTGGGCTGGCTCTGTGCTTGGCTTTGGCACAAAACCTAAGTGGAATTTCCACAAATACCTGGTCAATAAAAATGGCGAGTTAATAGACTATTTCAACTCTACAACTAGCCCGCTTTCAGACCGCGTTAAACAAGCAATAGAAAGTGGTTTAAGTTAATTTTTTACAACCTATGAGATAGTCAGATTCTACTTGATTTTTTAGGGATATTTAGGCTACATATCCTTGTGTTCCGGAGAACATAAACACTACCAATCGCTCTTAAAAATCAGAAAATCATTAACATTTCTTAACTTCTTCTTGACAGTTACTATTATTATTTAATATATTGTTATGGGGAAAACGGGGTATATGGGTTTCAGCACGATAAACGATAATAATATTAAACAGCTGCATGAAGCAAAAGCTGAAATGGCCGAAGGTTTGGCTGTAGTTGTGAAAGATATTGTCGAAACTGGCCATAATCCTGAGAACACCCTCGAAGACATTATCAAGTTAGCGCATATTTTAGATATTGCCGCGCCTGCCATCAGAACTACTCCTGGTTCATTTAGCGACCCAAGATTCCATCTATTAGATTATATCAAGCGCTACGCTGGCGCACGCACATTAAAAGCAGTTAGCGGTGATGAAATTTTATTTGATAAGACTAAGCCTTTTACCTGCATGGGCCAAATTCAGGAAATTTTTCTCGATGTTTCTGATAAAATCACCAAGCATTTTGTAACCGTCACCGAGGTGCAATATGCTTAAAAACGAAGATAAAATCTCAAAAGCATTTGATGCCGCGCTGGTTGCAAAACAACTTTTGCAAAATAATGTTCCATTAAGTGCTTTCGTTACCGCCGCCGTAGAACAGGCACAACGCTCACAAGGCAACGGCCGCCACTAATCAAAGTTTAAATCAAACCATTGCTCTTGAAACTGTAATGTTCAGTTTCTGAAATTATCAAATGATCATGAATTTTTATCTCCAGCGGTTTGCCTGCGGCGATAATTTGGTGCGTTAAATCAATATCCGCACGTGACGGCGTCGGATCACCACTCGGGTGATTGTGGCATAATATAATTGATGATGCCGCCAGCTCCAATGCTCGTTTTACAATTTCACGCGGATAAGCCAGCGTATGGTTAATTGTTCCTTCCTGCTGCACTTCATCAGCAATCAGCATATTTTTCGAATTTAAAAACAAAATCCGGAACTGCTCATTTTTCAAATGCCCCATCTCCGCCCGGCAATAATCCAATAGCTTCACCCACGAGTTTAAAACCGGCTTCGCCTTGGCTTCACTCAGCAGCAACCTTGATGACGCCTCCTGTACCGTTTTAATAGCCGTAATCGCCGCCTCATTAATCCCCTCAACTTTCGCCAGATCAACTCCGTCCGCCGTCAAAACTTTTGCCAGCGTTCCAAATTTTGCAATAAGCTCTTTCGCTAAAGGTTTCACATCAGAGCGCGCCGAGGCTGAAAATAGAATAATCTCCAACAACTCATAATCCGCCACCGCCTTTGGCTCATTCAAAAACCGCTCACGCAAGCGTTTACGATGACCATGGTAGTGTGGCTTTTCTTCTGAGGATTTTTCTTGAGTTTCCTCTAATATTTCTAATAAATCAGCCATCGATCAAATGTTCCAAAATCGCCTGCCGGATCGAAACGCCAATCTCTACCTGTTCCAAAATCAAACTGCGCGAGCGGTCATCGGCAACATCGGAATCAATTTCCACACCGCGATTAATCGGCCCTGGCGCCATAACTTTCGCCGTTGGCTTGGCAATTTTCAACCGCTCACGGGTAAGCCCGTAATCAGCATGGAACTGCCTCTCAGACGGAACTTCGGAAGCCTGCATGCGTTCCTTTTGCACGCGCAGCATCATAACCACATCAACATCTTTTAAGCCCTTATTCATATCAGTAAAAACTTCCACGCCGCTTTTAGCCAAACTATCATCATTCGGCAAAAATGATTTCGGTGCAATCACGCGTAAATTCGCGCCCAATTTTCCCATCATCAGCAAATTGGAATGCGCCACTCGGCTGTGCAAAATGTCGCCGCAAATCGCAATGTTCAAACCAGCAATCCGCCCAAATGAATTTTTTATCGCCGCCGCATCAACTAAAGCCTGTGAAGGATGCTCATTGGTGCCGTCTCCTGCATTTATCACTGAGCAATCCATATAACCGGCCAATTCCTGTACCTGCCCGCTTACATTATGGCGAATCACAATAAAATCCGGATGCATGGCATTTAACGTCATCGCCGTATCAGCCAGAGATTCACCCTTTACCGTAATTGATGATTTCTCAACATTCATCGTGATAACATCACAATCCAACCGTTTTGCCGCCAGTTCAAAACTAGTGAGCGTTCGAGTTGAAGTTTCAACGAATAAATTAATCGCCGTGCGCCCAGTTAAAATCGCCTGCTTTTTATTAAGAGAACGATTAACCTTTGCGTGCTCATTGGCACGATCAAGAATTTTGCTGATATCAGCAACGCTTAAATCGTTGATGCTTAGTAAGTGTTTCATACTAAAGTAGGCAACCTAAAGAATTTTAAGCAAAACTCAAGAATTACTTGGCGGCCGCAATTTTTTCTAATAAAATCAACCCTATTATGAAAGCAATGTTTGGATTATTGGTTCTGCTTTTCCTGGGCTATCTCTGTTATATAGAGTTTTATAGCAGCCCTACAGTTTCCAAGGAAAGTGCGGTTAAGGGCGAAACTATCGCCGAAGCGCGCCAAAAAAGCGCCCAAAGCAGGAAGGAAGTTGAAATTTTCAAAAATCTTCGTGCCGGAATGAGCTATTCAGAAGCTGAAGAAATTGTTGGCAAACCCGATGATGAAATCGGCTCTGGCATGTATATTTACCGCTACTCAATGGCTGATGGCACCAATGTTGTACTTGGCTTTGTCGACCTTGACCACCTGCTCTATGCCAAACACCAGCTTAAAAACGGCGCTGATGTTGATCTTATTCCCGAAGCCGAGCAGCAAGAAGGCCAATAAACCCAAACCCCGTCATTCCTGCGAAAGCAGGAATCTACTTCTTATTATTCCAAAATTTTTGTGGATATATCATCGCAGAAAGCTTAGAGTTTAAGGCAGATATGAAAAAGCTCCTCCTTATCTTCACCGCTATCAGTCTTGCATCCTGCAGTATTTTGCCGGAAAAAAATGCATCTGATACTCGCAAAAAAGAAATGGATGATGCTTTGGCCTCAGTAGATGTGCCGACAATAGAAAAAACTCTTTATGATTCTGGCCAGGCAGCACTTGCTAGTGGAGATTCGTTCAAAGCCGAATATTACTTTGAGCAGCTCAATAAAAAAGATCCGAAAAATGATCTTTATAAATATAAATATGCCGAAACTTTGCGCCGCCGCGGTGCCTGCGCACAGGCAATTGAACTCTATAGCGATGTCTTAAAAGATAAGCCAAATGATATGAACTCAACCGAAGGCAAAGCGCTTTGCCTTGTCTCTTTAGGTGATTTTCAAAAAGCAGGCCCGCTATTAACTGATATCATCCACAAAGATTCAACACGTTGGAAATCTATCAACGCTGCGGGTTTGATCTTTGCAGTAAATAAAAAATTCAAAGAAGCTAATCAATATCTTGATTTGGCTGCAGAAGTCAGCGGCCGCGCACCCGCTGTGCTTAATAATCAAGGTTTAGTTCGCGCATTGGTTGGCAATTATGATGATGCAATTAAGATTCTGCAGGAAGCTTCAACAAAATCTACTGAAAATCCGGGTGAGAAGCGCCAAATTGATCTGAACCTTGCCATGGTCTATGGCATTGCAAAGAAAATGGATAAAGCTGAAGAAACCGCAAAACCTTGGCTCACCACGCCGCAGCTTTATAATAATATGGGCATTTACGCCGAACTATCTAAAGATTCCGACCTTGCCCGCACTTATTTAAATAAAGCTCTGATGGGAACTTCGGTTTATTATGATAAGGCCTGGGATAATTTAGAGAAATTAAACGGCACCAATAACAATGGCACAGTGAGCAGCTCGAGCCCGGCGGCAAAAACCACAACCACTAGCAAAACTGTAAAGAAACCTAGTAGTAATTAATCACCTTCAACGCCGAAATCTTTTTCCAGCGCGCCCTGCTCTTCGACAATCTTCTGTAGTTTCGGATAATCGGTCTTACCAGTACCAAGCAGCGGAATTTCAGCTATCACACTTCTTCGCGGCGTAGCAATTTCTGGCAAGCCATTAGCTTTTACATATGTCTTAAACTCTGCAAGCGTATATTCTTTATCCGGCAACACCAACACTAATTGCTCGCCTTTTCTTTCATCTTTTACCGCAATCACCGCTGTTGCCACACCCGGCCAAAGCTTATGCGCAAATTCCTCAACCAATGGCAAGCTCACCATTTCACCGGCAATTTTTGCGAATCGCTTAGCGCGGCCTAGAATGCTAACAAACCCTTCCTCATCAATTTTGATAATATCACCCGTGCCATACCAACCATCTTTTGGCGGCTGCAGCACGCCCGGCTTATCAAGTTTCAAATAGCCAGACATAATATTTGCACCTTTAACCCAAAGCTCGCCACCTTCTTTGATACCTTCAACCGGGCGCAATTCGCTTTCAACTCCTGGCACAATTTTTCCCACCGTGCCAAGTTTTGAAAAGATCGGCGTGTTAACAGAAAGCAGCGGCGAAGTTTCAGTCACGCCATAACCCTGCAAAATTCTAATGCCGAATTTATCAGCCCATAATTTGCTGGTGGATTCTTTTAATTTCTCAGCGCCTGCAATCACATATCTCATACTGAAAAAATCATATGGATGCGCCGCATTTCCATATTTGGTGAGGAAAGTATCAGTTCCGCACAACATGGTTGCCTTAATCGCGTAAGAAATTTCTGGGATAATATTATAATGCAGCGGCGATGGGTAAAGGAAGGTTTTCACGCCTGAAACCAGCGGCAAAATTGTGCCAACAGTTAAACCAAATGAGTGGAACATTGGCAGAACGTTTAAAATCACATCACGGTTTGAGAAATCAATCACCGCATCCGCCTGGCGGATATTGGCAAGAATATTTTTATGCGAAAGCACCACACCTTTTGGCGCACCTTCTGAGCCTGATGTGAATAAAATCACCGCCGGTTTATCAGCCTGGATTTTTAGCGCATTCGCAAACGCAGTTTTTGGGAACTTAGAAACAAGCAGAGCTTTTATTTTCGCAACCGTACCAATTGTTTTGGCGACATCTTCCAGATAAACAATTTCCACATCTTGCAAATCTTTTATCAAATCTTCCAGCCCGGCTTTTTTGATAAACATTTTTGAAGTCAGCACAGTTTTAACCTGCGCGGTTTTGCAGGCATTATTCACATTCATCGAACCAGCCGAGAAATTGAGCATCGCCGGAGTTTTGCCAAGTTGGTGGAGTGCCAAAAAACTCACCACATTTGCCACTGAATTTGGCATCAATAGCGCGACATTTTCACCTTTTAACTTACCTTTCAGCGCATTTGATAAAGCAACAATTCGTGTAAACAACGTGCCATAATTCATCGGCTTGCGATTAATATCATCAGCAACAATATGTTTTTTACCGTGGTTATCTGCGCTTTCCAACACGCTGGCAATTATCGGGTGATCAAGATTTCCCGCCAAAAACATGGTTTCAGAGAGCATCTTCTGCAAGCGCATCGCGATATCCGCGCGCCGGCCCTTGCCCTGCACGTTTGATTCGAGCTTAAACGGCGGCATAATCGTAATCGTAATTTTCGGAAACCAACGCTGCCGTATTTTGCCCTTCAACCGCGAGAGCTTGCTATATTTAGCGTTCTCAATATAAACCGGCAAAATCATCGCGCCTGATTTTTCAGCCACCAAGCCCGGCCCTTCATAAACTTTCATCAAACTGCCAGTAACCGTAATGCGCCCTTCCGGAAAAATTACAACCTTGTTATCTTTCTCAACAAATTCAATCAGCGATTTGGCCGACATTGGGTTGGTTGGGTCAAGCTTGAACACATCAAACAGCCACAGCACGCGCTTCACAATCCACATTTGCGAGATTAGCGTATTGATCGCAAAACTAGGTTTCTCTGGCAAAAATGCCGCCAGTAGTGGTGGATCCAAAAACGCGGCATGGTTTGGCATAATCAGCACGCGTTTGCCGGCCTTATGATAATTCTCGATACCCCGCACTTCAACGCGATAGCACAGTTTCAAAAAGCCTTTCAACATCAACAGGGCGAATTTCATGCCTATATTCTATCCAATTTTTCTTAAAACGCTCTTAATATAAACCGCAAAGGCAAGATTGGCCGCTGCCGCCAGGCTAAATATGCCCAGCATGCCAATATGCAGTTTTTCTCCTAGAATTGAGACGATTATTCCCAAAACCACAATAAACAACGCGTCTATCACGTTATCTGCCGCAATTACGCGTGAGCGGCTGCTCACTTCGCTTCTATCTTGAATGATTGTTTTTAGAGGAATTGCATAAATCCCCCCGCAGATGGAAATTCCAAAAATGCTAACAACCACCAAAATATTGGCAATATGCGAGAAAAATTCACCTGGTGTGAGCAATTTACTATCCACCAGCGCGCGGATTTCAGCAATTTTATCAACTGGTACATTGCCGCTTCTAACTGCAATATCAGCTTTAATAATTTCAAGCGCCGGTTTGTAAGAAAAATGCGCGGCAATAATCATGGTAACTGTAAAAAACGCCATGCCAACCAAAGCTTTTGGCGCATATTTGCCGGTAATCTCACCTTTTAAAATCCTGCCCGAAGCTACCGCGCCAATTGCCACTCCAATAGAAAAAACGGCCAAGAGTATTGTATAAACATCCGGATTGGCATAAAGAACTTCGCGCTGGAAAGCTGGGAACAGCGACATGTAAACCGAACCAATCCCCCAAAACCAGGCCGTGCCAATCGCGGCATAATACACGGGTTTATTGGCATAAATAATTTTCAAGTTATTAATATTACTCGCCGCAATATTCCAGTTAACTTTCAAATCAGGCGAACCTATTTTGGCTTTTGGAATAAAGAGTGAAGCGGTAATGCCAATCGCCACTGCCGCCAATAATGTGCAGCTGATGTAAAGCGTTGTTCCCGGTTCGGTAATATTGATCAGTTTACCTTCTTGCGCGCCAACTATACTACCAATAAGAATTGCCAGATAAGTGCCGCCTTCAATAAAACCATTACCAGTAATAAGTTCATCTTTGTGCAACTGGTCAGGCAAAATGCTATATTTCATCGGCGAGAAAAATGTCGCCTGCGTGCCGCCTAAAAACAGCAAGCCAAGCAGCATATAAATATCATTATACCAAAAGCAGATGGCGGCCAAAATCATAATTATCAACTCGAGCAATTTTGTGTAGCGCATAAGTCTTGAGCGCTCATATCTATCGGCCAGTTCACCTGCTAGGCCAGAAAATAAAATATAGGGCGCGATCAAAAACACTGCCGCAATAACCCCAAACGTCTGGGTGGACATGCCTATTGTTGTAGTCGCAACAATTTTATAGGTAACAATCATAACCAGCGCCAAACGAAGTGCATTGTCATTAAAAGCGCCAAAAAATTGCGTGGCAAATAGCGGGAAGAACCGCCGCTTGGTTAGGATGTCATATTTTGGTTTCATAACAAAATACTAGCTCACAAATCCTTAATGTCCAAAATTCATTTCAGAATCTAGCAAAAGATATAATTCAGAAACCGCTTCACTCGTCCTTCCATATAATATTTACAGGCAAATGGCACAACCACGGCAGGGACGGCAAATAAAACAATTGTTTTAAGAGTGGGTTGCAGTGCCAATACAACAAAAGCAGCAATAATAGGATAAATAAAGTTCCATCGGCTTGATTGGATATCTACTTTTATATCACTGCCACTCGATGTGGGAATGATTACTCCATAGGCACGAATGCCAAATAATGTAGTGTCTCCCATCGGAAATACTGTCATTAAATTCACAAGCTTATCGCGAATCTTGAAGCCTTGAAGGGTTATTTCACCTTCAAAAAACCTGCCGAACAGCTGGGTTTCCAAAAAGCCGGCTTTCAATTTCTCAATTACCGCTTCAGAAGCATATGGAACAGATATTACGACCTTTGCCATATAACCTTTACTCTACTTCTGCGGCAATCATCACAGATTTAATGCCCGTGCTTATCAGCTTCCAAAACCGGCAAACCAGTATGTTCAAACGTGTGGAACTCTGGCGGTGACGGCACTGTCCATTCTAAAGTATCTGCGCCTTCGCCCCAGTAATTTGCGCCAACTTTTTTGCCGCGGGTTACTGTGTAGAGCGCTACACCGATAAACCAAACTGTTGCAACAGCCGTAATTGCCGCACCGATTGATGAAATATGGTTCCAGCCAGCGAAAACTTCCGGATAATCAACATAGCGGCGAGGCATACCTTGAAGCCCTAGGAAATGTTGCGGGAAGAATGTAACGTTTACACCAATCATCAACAGCCAGAAATGCACTTGCCCTGCCCATTCAGGATATTGGCGGCCAGACATTTTACCAATCCAATAATAGAAGCCGGCGAACACACCAAAGAGTGAGCCCATTGACAT
>Ga0206927_1054_pt1 | contig 27044 bp, 17 predicted proteins | sample Alteio_BWOrgHeat_60_FD_153249 | JGI IMG/M metagenome (GOLD analysis project Ga0206927, IMG submission 153249) | Enriched cells from forest soil in Barre Woods Harvard Forest LTER site, Petersham, Massachusetts, United States -... | ecosystem: Environmental > Terrestrial > Soil > Temperate forest >... | reverse complement strand
GTTCCAAATGATAGTGTAACAGCTATTATTCCATTACCTTATGATCCTACTTCAATTGGTGTTTCTGTGAGTGCGGATGGAACTAAGGTATATGTTTCAAATTATGCTAATAATACAGTGAGTGTAATAAATACAGCTACTAATACTATTATTGCTAATGTTGTTATTGCTGCTGATCAACCGTGGGGTATTGTTGCAAGCCCTGATGGAAGCAGAGTCTATGTTGTGGATTATTATGGTTATTCAGTAAGCGTAATAAACACAGCAATCAATGCTGTATATGTTACAATTGATGTAGGCAATCGTCCTGAAGGCATTGCAATCAGCCCCGACGGAAACTATGTATATGTTACCAATTCTTCTGATAATACTGTGGATGTGATTACTACTTCAGTAAATTATGTTACGTCTATTATTCAGGTTGGAAATTATCCTGATGGCTTAACCGTAAGTCCTGACGGATCAAAGGTATATGTTGCAAATTCAGGGGACAGTACAGTTTATGTAATTAACACTGCTACTAATTTAGTTACTGATACAATTGATAAATATAAACTCCATTACTAAATTGAGAAACATTTATGGATGTTTGATTTGGATTGGTGATGGCTTGTGTATAAACCTCCTGACCTAAAATATCATAAATTCCTAATTCGTAATTCCTAATTTCTAATTGATTATAAGAGAGGGTGAAAGTGCCGTCATTTGGATTCGGAAAAATATCTGCTCTTACCAATTCATTATTAACTGAAACTATTCCGGCACCAACAATATGCTGTGAAATAAAATTTCCAAAAGCGTAATTTATGTTCCCTACATATATTAAGGCTGAGATATTATTAGTGGCAGTGTTTATTACGGCAACTGAATTAGCAAGTGAATTTGAAACAAATAATTTATTTCCATCCGGCGTTATAGATATCCCCCATGCGCCATCTCCGGTTGTAATCGAAGTGACAACAGTATTGGTTATTGCATTAATTACAGTTACATTATTTGAACCCCAGTTGGCAACATAAACTTTACTTCCATCGGGGCTTACGCATACACCAACAGGCATATACCCAATCGGAATTATTTCTGAAATAGTATTGGAGTCAGTGTTTATTACAATCAATGAATTACTATTATCACCTGTTACATATAACTTTGTTCCATCGGGATTACAAATAACTCCATACGGTTGGGTGTTGCTGCTAAGTATAATTGTATCGGTAATAGTATTTGTTGTCGCGTCAATTACATCTATTGTATTATCATCCTCATTTGCAACATATACTTTTGTTCCATCAGGACTAACGCATATTCCACGCGGATTATTTCCAACTCTGATTGTATCTGTAACAGTATTTGTAGCAGTAGTTATAACATTTATGATAGTGTCATAAGCATAAGTAACATATACTTTGCTTCCATCAGGACTTACCCATATTCCTGCAGAATTTAAACCTATTGGTATTGTTGCTGATACAGTATTTGTCGAAGTATTAATTACACTCACAGAAGAGCCGCTTCGATTATCAACATATACTTTCGTTCCGTCTGAAGTTACTGATACAGCGTTCGGACCATCACCAACATTTACAGTTGCAATAATATTATTTGTTATGGTATTAATCACCGATACAGTATTATCACCTGCATTTGGTATATATGCAGTTTGAGCATTTAAAATCTCTTTCATTATCAAAAACAAAAGTGAAAATAGGGTAATGTTTTTTTTCATACTATTATAATTTAGTTTGTTAATATTTATAACTGATTTATTCTATTCTTTTACAAATTTTCCAATAACTGTTTCTTTCTCTCCGATTAATTGATAAATATAAACTCCATTATTCAGGTTGGATATATCAATGGTTGATTGAGTTGAATTGTTTATTATTTTTTGATAAACTTCTCTCCCTAAAACATCCGAAATTCGCAAATCATAATTAATAAATCCTGAATTCTTAATGCTTATAATGTTGGTTGCCGGGTTTGGGTAAATTGAAATTTTATTGATTTTATTAATCTGAGCGATACCATTTGAAACAGTATCCCTTAAAATGATTAAACTTCCTAATGGGTTCTTGCCATTTGTTCCATTAAAATCCAATAAGTCCGTGTAGGTATTGGAAGCAATATTATAGCTAAAGAGAACCCCTGCACTATCAGCACCTCCGTTTTCAGTCATTCCATATAGGTTTCCATTGTTTGCATATATAAGACTTCCTCCCGGATTAGCACCATTTGAAATTATAAAATCGAACATTTCATCAAGATTATTGTTGCTCATATTATAACTATATATACCTCCTGCAAGATAAAAACCTCCACCATAGGTCATCCCATATATCATTCCATTTCCTGCCTGGATAGGATGCCCTACAGGTCCTGTCATATCATTACTGGCATTTAATACGGTGCAGGTATTCGTACTGATATTAAAATTATATAAAGCTAAGATATTCCAACTAGGACCAATATCACAAGTCCCATAAAGATTGCCATCGCTAGCCTGTATAAGGCTTCGCGGATACCATCCGTATGAAGGAGCCTGTGCATCAAAATTCAATAAATCAGTGTAAGTATTGGTTGTTGTATCAAGGCTGAATAAAACTCCGACACTTACTCCCACCGAGTCTTCGCCACCTTCGTTTGTTGTTCCATAATAAAGCCCGTTATTTGCATAAACAAGCGCACCTGATGGATATTGACCAAACAATCCCAGCCCGTCAAAATCATGAATATCTGTAAATGCATTAGAATTAATATCAAAACTGAATATATAACCCGACCCAAAAGGTTCAGGTGAAACATCACACATGCCATATAGTAATCCATTTCCAACTTGTATAAGACTATTAGTTTCACAAATTGAACTGGAAAGATCATATACATCTGTATAGATATTTCCTGTTGTATCAAAACTGAATAATACACCAGAACTATATATACCTCCGTTAATAGTCAAACCATAAAGTTTTCCATTACTTGCCTGAAAAAGATCACCACTGGGATAATAACCTGTACCAGATTGTGCTGTATCAAATGAATATACAGTTGTGAAACCTGTTCCGTCAAGATTAATATGAAAAATGGTTCCCCCTCCATAAGCACCGCCACTTGAAGTCATTCCCCACAATTGTGTTGTTTGTCCTGTTCCGCTCAAACTAATTAAAGTAAACAATAAAATAAGAAATCTGGTTTTCATAAAAGTTTATATATTTAAAGATGTAAATTTACAACTAATTTATTACAAGATGAAATAAAACACCAAAAGGTTGGAATTGAAAGAAAATATTCTTCTGTTGTTGAATTAATGAAAACAAACATTTTAGTTGACATGGCAAGAAATGACTCTGACATCGGCAATTATAGGTCTGACATAGGTAATAATATAGATGACATCAGGAGAAATGAGGTTGACATAGGCAATAATATGGCTGACATAGGGAGAAATATGGTTGACATAGGGAGATATATGGCTGACATCGGAACAAATATGTCTGACATAGGGAGAAATGAGGATGACATAGTAAGAAATATGCCTGACATAGCAAGAAACATGGATTTTGACCCCTGCACGGAAGTGGGTAGTTGTGTTGATAATCAATATTAAAGAGGAATTAAGCTTATAGGGGAGGTTAAGTTAAGGGGAAATGGGAGAAATGCGGGGAAATGGGGGATAAAATGAGTTGAGAGTTGAGAATTGAGAGTTGAGAATGGGGAAAATGATATAAAATCGTATAAGTTTTCTCTATATCCGCTAAATGATTACCTTTGCCAAGCGGTTTATTATATGGAATCGGGGAGTGAGGGGCATCTTTAGGTAACGAAACAATAACTTTATGCAGAAATATACGTACTACTTGAAATTAACTATTTAATAAAGCATTTGACTGAAATAAATACAGGTTTATTTTCCTTATTTGGTAAAGGAGTGGCGAGGGTTACGGATTGTGTTAACAGGTTTAAGGGTCTGAACAGGGGCTTTTGTTGTGCTTTTATTGTTTTGCTTTGTATGTTTTCGGTTTCTGTGCATGGTCAGAACAATTATAAATCGCTAGATGATGTGCGGAAGAATGCGGAGAAGGCTTTTGCGGCACGTGATTATGTTAAGGCTACTCCGCTTTTCTCGCAGTTGCTGAGTAATTATCCTAAGGACCCGAATTATAATTATAAATATGGTGTGTGTGTACTATACACGAACAGGGACAGGAGTAAATGCATTAAATACCTGGAAATTGCTTCGCGGAATGTGAAGATGGATAATGATGTTTTCTATTACCTGGGTAAGGCTTATCATTTGAACCTGCGGTATGATGATGCTGTGGCGGCATTTACGAAATATAAGGAAAAAGCCCGTTCGGGAGATGTGGAGAAGAGGGGAGTGGACCAGGAAATTCAAGCTTGTACTAATGCAAAGAATCATGTGGGAGGGAATGTTAATGAGACAGTGGTTTCGAAGCAGCAGATACCTTTGAATAGTTTTACTACGGCGTATGATCTTTCGCCCATGGGAGGGAAATTGCTTATTAAACCGGAGAATTATAAGATGAAAGGGGATAAGGTTGATAAGGAGCCGGGGACAATTTATCTGAATAAGAGCCTAAATGTGATTTATTTTTCGAGCTATGGAGCGGATGGGAGCAATGGGAAGGATATTTATAAGGTTACGAAGAATGCGAAGGGTGAATGGGGGATTCCGGTGAACGTGGGTGCGCCTGTAAACACGAATATGGATGAGGATTATCCTTTTATCAGTTCGGATGGATTGACGCTTTACTTTTGTTCGAAGGGACATAATAGTATTGGTGGTTATGATGTGTTTAAATCTACTTATGATACGAAGACAAAGACTTGGGGAGAGCCTGTGAGCCTTGGTAGTCCTGTAAATTCACCGGGAGATGATATATTCTTTGTTGTGGATAGTGTGGGGAACGCTTATTATTCGTCGAATAAGGAGAGTACGCCGGGGAATATAGGGTTTTATAAGATGGTTATATCGGATAAGCGGCTTGATACAACTATAATCAGGGGTAAACTGGTGACAGATAATATCGCTGAATCGAAGAATGCGACGATAACGGTTTTGAATTATGAGGATGGGACACTTAACCAGATAGTGAAGGTGGATGGTAAGACAGGGGACTATGAAATGCTGCTGAAACCGGGGAAAGGTTATACGATAATTGTTCAGAAGGAAGGGTATTTGCCGCATGCTGAGAATATTTATGTTCCGGAGCAGTTTGTGGCGCATACACTTGGTGAGCAGTTGCTGTTATCTAATAAAGACAGTGTGGAAAAGATGAATGTTACGAATTATTTTTCGCAGTTGGAGGATAACAGTGACTTTACCAATGCTGTGAGGACGGAGGAACTGACGAATAATTTCAGTAAGCTGGGGGATTATAAGGATAAGTTGAAACAGATGACGGTTAATGGAAGTGTTGTTAGTGTTATTCCGGCGACGAATGATATCAGTATGCAGGCGAGTAAGGTTACTTCGGGTTCAGTTACTTCGAATGCTGTTACGGATAATGGTTTGGTTGATACTACTGCGAAAACGACTGCCATAGATACTGCGAATGCAAGGACTGTTGCGGTGAATACGAATAATAATACGAACAATACGACGAATAATAATCCTCCTGATACTGCAACGAATGTTACTGCCAAGACTACTAACAGTCAGATAGTGGATATGGCGTATGATGATGCGCGGAATACACAGAATGAGGCGCGGGATATGAAGAAGAATGCTGTTATTGCGAAGAACATTGCTGACCAGAGGGATAGTGCTGCTGATAAGGTGGATAAAGAGGTGGCGCAGTTGAAGGCGCAATATCATACGGAACAGAATGCGGTTGTAAAGCAGCAATTATCAGAAAAGATTATTCAGAAACAGAATGAGATTGCACAGAAGCGGCAGGAAGCTGCAGTGGCAAGGGCATTGGCTAAGGAATATGGTGATGATGCTGATAAACTGCAGAGTGATGCTGACAATGCTTTTGCTGCAGCTAAGGCTTTGGATAATTCAGCTTCATCGAGTGGTAACGATAATAATTATGTTGCAAAGAATAATAAGCGGAATGGGGGAGGGGATACGAATAATGCACAGGGAACTAATGCTTCGCAAGTGCTTGTTTACCAGGCTGCGGCACGATTGGGAGATCAATCGAGAGAAAAGCAGCGAGAGGCGGATAGTACTTTGATGGCTGCTAATACATTGAAGAATCAATCGGCGATACTTACGCAGGAGGCGAGGGATACTTTGAATAAGGCTTCGGTGACTCCAGAGCCGGAGAAGTCAAGGTTGAAGAATGTGGCGACGGATGAGGAGCGGCAATCTCAACAGAAACAGATAGAAGCTGATAAGGCGATTGCGACATCTAAGAAATTGAAGGATTCGGCGGATAGGAAGCAACGGGAAGCGGATATTGCGCGTGGATTGGCTTCGGAGATAGTTACTGTGAAATCGGGTACGTCCGCATCAACTTTTGCTGCGAATAATCAGGGTAATAAGAAGGATAGTGCTGCAAGTAGTAATACTTTTGTTGCACAAAATAATGGTGGGAAGGATACAGTTGGAACGAATGATGGTAATAAACCAAATGTAAAGCTTTCGGCTGATTATTTTGAGGCGAAAGATTATGCTGATACGCTTGCATCTCAGGCTAAGAGTTTGAGTATTCAGTCGAAACAGATGTATGCTAAGGCGCGGAGGACGAATAATACGAGGGAGAAGCATTCAATGAATAAACAGGCGGAGGCGTTGAATGATTCTTCTGCTACTAAACAAAAACTTGCAGATGCAGCTTATGCGAGGGTTGAACGAATTAAGAATGGAACGGATACAGGTGCTTTTGTAATTAATAATAATGCGAAGAATAATAGGGATACTTTAAATGGTGGTAATGTAGTTGTTCAGAATAATCAACATAAGGATACTGCTGCTACTGCTGATTTGAATAATACAAAGCCACAGATGGCTGCTGTGGATTCTAAACTGGATATTATTTCTGCTCAGCATAAGGGTGATGATTTACACAGGCAGGCGACGGAGTTTAATGATGATTCACAGGATTTATTTGCTAAGGCTAAGGTGACAAAGAATCAACCGGAGAAGTTAAAGATTATGAAGCAGGCTCAGGACTTGAGTGATTCATCAGTTGAGAAGCAGAAACAGGCGGATGTTTATTATTACTATGTTCAGCAGTTGAAGAATAGTCCCGGAAATGCTACTGTTGCTTTGGATAATGGTGGTCATTCGGATAATAATAAGCCTTCAGGAAATGGGGATACTGCTGCTAAGAGCAATACTGTTGGTATAGTGAGGGTTGGGAATGATACTGCTTCGAATAGTAGTAATAATGTAAATACTAATACTACTGATAAGGATAAACTCGCTGAGATATATCGGGGACAGGCTGCTACGCTATCGCAACAGTCGGATAGTCTGGAGCAACAGTCGAAGAAATTATATAGTAGTGCAAGGAAAGAGAATTCTCCTTCAAAGAAGAGTAAATTAAATAAACAAGCGAAGGATGCACATAGTCAGAGTGTTGCTTTGAAGAGCCAATCGGATGATAAATTGAACCAGGCGAATCAGTTAGTTCCGGCTACGGTTTCTGTTGATACTGTTCAGAATAATAAGCAGAATAATTCGTCATCATCAAGTGGTATTGTAAATGCTAATAAGGATACTGGTTCGGTTGCTAATAATAATAAGGGTGTAAATACTTCAATAAAGGATACTTCAACTAAGCCTTCGTTAGTAAAAAATAATACTGTTAATGATGATAGTAAACTGGATAAGAATAATCCTGATTATCCGAAGTATGTTCAATTGGCTGCCACTGCAAAGGTTAAACAGACTGAGACGGAGAATGCTTATGCAGATGCAGTAAAGCTGGATAATGAGGCAAAGGATGCTAAGAAACAGGCTACTGATAAAACTGCACAGGCGAAAAAGGAAAAAGATCCTAATAAGAAGAGGAAGCTTAACAAGGAATCTGCTGATTTGAATAAGATAGCTGCTACGAAACAGAATAAAGCTGATAGTAGTTATGCAATTGCTCAGCAGGCAGCTAATCAATCTGATGCTCAAGCGGTAGAAGCCAACAAGTTGAGAAATAAGATTATTGCTTCGGGTGCTTCTGATAATTCTATTGCTAATAATACTGACAATACTTCTTCAACAACCGAGAAACCTACTAAAACATATACTCCAACTACAACCAATACTTTCAGTTTAACTAATGGAACTGCGGCTTATAGTGTAAATAAACCTATTCCGTTTAATGAAAAACTTCCGGATGGATTGTTATTTAAGGTTCAGATAGGTGCATTTAAGAATGTTGTTGACCCGAAGGCTTTCCTTGGACTTCAACCTATTACTTATGAGAATGGTCCTAATGGATGGTTGCGATATACTGCTGGTTTGTTCCGAACTTATGAAAGCGCTAATCTTGCGAAAAGGGAGATACGAAGAATTGGTTATAGGGATGCTTTCGTTGTTGCTTATTACAATGGCAAACGTGTTTCTGCTTATGAAGCGGGACAAATTGTTAATGGATATACTCCTCCTCAACAGCAGACTTATAAGAATGTGTATGCTGATGAAATAAAAGTATTAAAGACAATTAATATTTATCCTGAGAAATATGCTCCAGAGCCTCAGGACCCTAATCTTAATGCTTTTACTACCGGTGTAAAGATATCGCCTGTTAATAATAATGCAATTGCAAGTACTGCTGATAATAACAACACTACTAATACTTCTGTTCAATCCTCTGCAACGGTTAATAATCTTGATGGTTTGTATTACACTGTTCAGGTTGGTGTTTATGGAACACAGATAGCACCAGCAATTTTAAATCCTTTGAAACCATTGAATACCGAAGTTACTCCTAAAGGTTACTATCGTTTCCTTTCTGGTTTATATAATTACTTTAATCCTGCTGATGAAGCTAAGAATGAGATTGCAAGAACGCTTGTTCCTGATGCTTTTGTAGTTGCTTATTATAAAGGTGCAAGGATTGGTTTGGTACAGGCAAGGGAACTTGAGAAAACAGTTCCTCCAATGAAATTTGCTACAGGAAATGTTACTGAAAACAAGATAACTCCTGCTACGGATAATACACCTCCTCCAATTATTCCTGTCAAACCTCCAGTTAAAACTGATACGGTAAAGATTACTCCAACTATTGTTTCTGCTGATGCTTCAACTGTTTACTTTAAAGTTCAGCTAGGTGCATTCAGGGAGAAAGTTCCTTTTGATGTGGTTGATAAATTCCTTGAATTAAGTAATAAAAGAATCACCCATGTTGTGGATACTGATGGCTTGACTTGCTTCTTTGCAGGAGAACTTAAAGATTTTAGCGATGCATTGAAACTTAAGGATGAAATAGTAGCAGCAGGAATTAAAGATGCATTTGTTGTTGCGCTGAATGGTGATAAAAAGATTCCGGTGGAGCAGGCGAAGAAACTGTTGAAGTAATAATTACTTTATAAGTTACAAATCATCTTCCTTACAACTCGTTGTATTGCAATTCTCCTACAAATCATCAATTGCAGTTGAAGCATCTCTATCTGATTCCACATCATGAATCAATGTGTTTTGATTCTTTCTCAATGCATATATCTCACCAAGTGTAGCAGGCTTTTTAAAATGATGTTTGATTCCAAGTCTTTGGGCAAGAAGATTGGCATCTAATTCTGCCAATGCTTTAAATTCCTTTCGTGCAAGCAATCTTCCCGGGCGTAATAAGGCACTATCTAATTTCTTTAAATCAACATTAAAGGTGCAGATGATTTGAAGATTAAGCATGTCATTCAATAGACCATCCGTCATATTTAAAAGATTAGTAACACCTTGAATACGTACTCCTTCCTGGCGTTTAGCAAGTAATGGCTCGGCATCTTCGATTAACAACACGCAGAAGTTTCCATCCTCCGACCACTCTTGAACTTGATCAGCAAGGAAAGTCATAAATCCTGGCTCTACAAGATGATCAACCATGTTGGGAGGCATATATATAACAATCTTATTATTAATAGCCATTTTACGTAAAAGATGACGGATATAAAATGTCTTTCCTGTACCCGGAAGTCCATGAAAAAGAACCAACCCTTTGGTACTTGTATTAAATCTATGCATCAGTTCATTATGAAACTTCTCAAAACCATAACCATAATTCAAATCAAGGTCTTTAATTTCAAAGTTATCATCTACTGCATGTTCTTTCATTGCAAATCCATTTTGATTTGTTTCAATCATCTGAATAACCGGTTTATCAGGCTTTTTATGAATTATACAGTTGCTGATATGTTCATCCAATTCTTCTTCAAATTCTTCATCTCTTTTGCCTGAAGCATCGCTTGGACGGAGTAATTGAAACGAACTGAAATATACATTTCCATCATCCGTATCAACATTATCAGGAACATCAAATTCATCTTCATCATCTCCATGTATTCCGGTTGCAATTAACATATATTCCTTATGATTTTCAAAGGAAATTATAAAACGGTTAATTCGTTCTTCGTAACCGGCTTGTTTACTTCCGGAAGAAAAAATTTCTATGGCATCCATTTCTTCAAGCAATTCTTCACGTAGCGTAAATGCTTCAATATATGCGTCATTAATGTTTAGTACCGATGGAACTTCTTTATTAAACAATGAATAATATCGAAGCACAGGGAAATTTTCAGGTCCCGGCATTGATTCCATCAGATACTTTGCCTGTTCAGATGTCAACTCTTCCACTTCTATTTTCTCCTTTGAGATTTCTTCTTTAGGAATTAAAGTCATTGGATGAATAAGCACCTTTTCAGGTTCTCCGTAATAGTTTATTTCTCTCAAATAAATGTATTTAGGTATTTTATTATAATAAGTAGTTTTCTTTATCCAGTTTTCATGTGCATCATTCTCCACAATTTCTGTTTCAATTTCCGATTCAGGTTCCTCTTCTTCAACATAAGGCTTACGTACAGGTATAATTCGTTTACCGTCAGCATCATATTCATGTGTTTGAGTATAACTGTGTAGCACGTTTCCATAAGCATCATAGTTAACAGACTCTATCATATCCCCATGTTCATTATATTTATGCGTGTTTCTTGAACTATGAGGTTGCATATCCTTTTCAAAGTATTCAATACTCGTTTCAAGAGGTTTTCCTTCTTCATTATATTTATGGAGTATTTGTTGTTTAATAGTATCATCCGCTCTATAAGTAATATGAGAAAGTTGATGCCCTTTTTCATTATAGGTATATATTTCTTTTTCTGTAAATACCTCAATTCCATTTCTTCCAAAATAAAGCATACGATCAAGTTGCTTTCCTTCATCATTATATTTTTGAGTAGCTCTATGAGCTACTGTTCCATCAGCATTTAAACCCAGGGTCTCGATCAACTTCATATCTTTGGTAAATTCATGCGTTAATGTCTGATATAACTTGCCATTAATATAAGATACTGATTTTGATGCAATATGTGGATTAGTATCAAAATAATCAATCGAACTCATCTCCTTTCCATAACCCATCACCTTTCTTTTGGTTCCCTTTTCATCGTAGGTGATGATATTGTTCTTATCATCTCCCGGATAATCACTTTCTATTTTTCCTTGAATTACTTCTCCACCTTTTAGCTGCGCTTTATAAGTGGTTATCATTACATCCTTTACTGGACCAAGTAGTCCTTTTTGTCCTGCATCCGAAAGTTTTTCATCCACCGGAACATATTTTTTTCTTCTTCCCATAATTTTATTTTTTATTTACAAATTCTACAAATACATTTAGCCTCGTCCCTATTGGTACCGAGGCAGGTGTTCTTTTTATTAATGTGCTTGGATTTTTACTTAATATCTATTTCGCAAGGCAAAAGTACGGTTAATAAATGACAATCCAACATAATTGCCTGTTATTCTTAATAGATTAATAAAAAGGGAATAAATTTTATCAGATAAGCAATTTCTGATTTTAAGCTAAAATATGGAATTGTTTTTCAAATTGTGATTTTCAAATTGCTTTGTTCGATTTTGACGAAAATGATGGTTTATTATTAAGATGCAGGACTTAAATATATGTTTTTCGTTCGGAAACAGGTAATATTTAATATTGTTATAATACCAGTGAAAGGTATCGTAATACCGGTGAATGGAATCGTAATACCAGTGAATGGAATCATAATACCGGTGAATGGAATCATAATACCAGTGAAAGGTATCGTAATATCGGTGAATGGAATCGTAATACCAGTGAAAGGTATCGTGATACCAGTGAAAGGTATCGTAATACCGGTGAATGGAATCGTAATACCGGTGAATGGAATCGTAATACCAGTGAAAGGTTTTGTAATACCAGTGACTGTTATTGTAATAATGATAAAAAATAACTTTTTCTGCACCATTTTGAAGCTGTTTCTAATTGAAAAGATGATTTAATAAGCTTTCACCAAACTGATAAAAGCACTTATTTTCATTATAAAGTCATCTATTTTACTTCTTTTTATTGGATTTATACTATTGTTTGATGAATTTATGGCGATAGCTGGTTTTAGGAAAAGTTTATTGAGAGCAAAGGGCTTAATGGCTCAGAAAGAGTTTTTAATGTGTCAAATAATGGATTATTAACAAAATATCTTCAAGGTTTTTAAATCCCTGAAGTTCTAAAGCTACCCATGCATACTCTCCTTCCTCCCATACTTAGCAATAACTTCTCCTTCAAAATCCAGGAACTCATGCCATCTCTTATCAACATCAATTCCATCTGCATGTTTACGTGCAAAACCTAAGAATAAAGTATAATGATTGGCTTCACTTATCATCAGTTCATGATAAAAATCTGCGAGTTCTTTGTCCTGAATATTCTCTGAAAGTATTTTAAACCGTTCACAACTTCGGGCTTCAATCAATGCTCCAAATAAAAGCCTGTCAACCAAAACAATATTTCTTTTATGTCCTTTCCTGATGAAAGTATATAACTCATTTACATAATCATCCTTACGTTCTTTACCAAGTACCCATCCACGTGCAAGTATCTTTTTATGAACCATCTGAAAATGTTGCAGTTCTTCTTGTGCCAGTTCAAGCATCGCTTCCACAATATCAGAATAATCACCAAAACTTACAATAATAGAAATTGCATTTGATGCAGCTTTCTGTTCACAATAAGCATGGTCAGTAAGTATTTCTGATATGTTTTTCGAAGCGATATCGACCCATCGCGGGTCAGTAGGTAATTTTAGTCCTAACATTGGTCCGCTTTTTTATTTTCTTTTCCTTAATCTCGCCACCTTTTCATAATTCTTTCGTGCATTTGCAGTATCTCCCATGTTCTGATAAACCATACCCGTATAATTTATGTTTTCCATATCAGTCGAATCAATTGCATTACATTTATTAAAATATTCAAGAGCGGTCTTATAATCACTCTTCTTGGCATAAGCAACTCCCAGGTTCTTTAATGCCTGCACTGATGACGGATTAGATTCAAGCACTGTTTTAAACTCAATCATTGCCAATGAATCTTTCCCTTCATGTCCTAAAGCAAGACCTTTATTAAGATGAACCTGTGGATTTTCTTCATTATATTTAAGAACAGAATCCAGCTCAGCAATTTCCTTATCATATTGTTGAGTTTTCTCATACAGGAAAGCATAATTTGAATGGATAAGAGGATCAGCAACAGTTCGAATACCGTTATACTTGTCCAGGCTAAGCAAAGCATTTTTATAATCACCCTGATAGATATAAGCAGTTGAAAGATAGTTGTAAGCATTCGGAAAGTTTGAATAAATAGCAAGCGCTCTGTTAAATTCATTTATAATATCACGAATCATAATATCTTTCTTCGCAGGATTTATTTCTTTTGGATAAACAGAAATTAATAATGTATTCGCCCAGTTATAATGTGCTCGTCCACTGTTATCAGCAATCTTAACATCATGTCCGAATAATGTCGGATCATCCTTCCAATCCTGGCTTCTGGTAATTGTTTTAAAGGAATATAAAATTGTTACAACTAATAGAATTGATAATAAAACAGTGTTACCTTTTACAAATTCAGCGATGCTTTGAGATTTCGATTTAATAGTTTTAGTCCCCGTGATTTTAATTAATATAAATGTGATTATAATGCAAAATCCTAAAGAAGGAATATACATAAACCGTTCTGCCATCGTCGAATTAATCAATAAGAAAATATTCGAAACAGGTGATAATGTCACAAGATAAAATAAGATACCTGCAGCTAAGAAACTTTTCTTTCTTAATAAAATGATTCCAAGAATTATTAATCCAACATAAATTACAACACCGGCAATTGCAAGAGGATCACTAAACGAAATCATCTTTATCTGGTTATAAGAATAATCATAAGACAATGGATGAGGGAAAATAAGTAAGACTATATATCTCACTAAAACTCCAAAAGCCGTTGCCCTCTGAATCATAAAATCTGTAGTTGAATACAAAGAATTATTCAGCCATGATTCTAAATGTGTTTGCGGTATATCTTTAAGAACAAAGTACCTGATTATAAAATAAAGCCCGCTGACTCCAAGTAAAATCAATGTGATGGAGAGAATTTTTTTAATTGCCCCTTTATTAAAACAAAATAAAAGCAAAGGAATTGCAACAAGAAAAGTTATACCTGTTTCCTTAGATAATAATGAAAGGAAGAAGAATACTGCTCCTAGAGTTAAAGATACTTTTGAATTATCAGAACTGTATTTTACAATAAAGAAAGCACTTGTAACAAAGAATAAAAAGCAAAGTATTTCATCCAGACTTTTAATACTATCAACCACTTCAGTATGAATAGGATGGGCAACATAAAGCAAACTGCAAACAAATGGAATAATCAGATGCTGCTTTTCAAACAGTTTACAAAGCAATAAAAACAACAACCAGCAAGTAAGTGCATAAAGCAACACATTTATAAAATGACTGAAATGAGGATTCTCAGGAAAGAATTGCCACTCTGTTGCAAGTACTAATAATGAAGTAGGACGGTATTCAGGAACCCTTAAATCATTATTATATCCATACCAGTAATCCTTTGTTACAATATCAGCAATACCACCGAATCCTTTCTTTACTACTTTGTTTTCCTTTGTCACAGTAACATCATCCAATGTGTAATCAAAAGAAATACTTTGAGCATAAAGAATAAAAGCAAATGCTGCAATGATGATTCCCAGCAAATGTTTAAGACTAATTAAAGGAGTTGTTTCGATTTTCTCCAATGGTTTATTAATTGTTTTACCCATAATTATTTTTTATCTCTGATTATTTTTTTTCTTATTTCGAATCACCTAAGAACATCTTTGCCTTCTCCAACTCACCATTTGCTTTATAAGCAGTGCCAAGGAATCTCCTGGTTTCCTCATCCTTAGGATCAAATATTAAGGACTTATTTAAATATTCAATTGCCTTCTGATATTTCCCCTGGTTCAGATAGCCACATCCAATGTAACAATAGGGTTTTGCATAATTCGGATTTATCTTTATCGCCTTTTCACTCGCATCAATTGCCTCCTGACTTTTCTGTAAATTCAAATAAACAAATGCTTTGTTGTTATAAGCTTTAGCATAATTTGGAAAATAAATAGTTGCCGAATCAAGATAGTTCAAAGCCTTATCCCATTTCTTATAGCGTGAATAAAGTATTCCTAAATTATCAAAGATTGTTGAGTCTGGTCTTCTGTCAAACTGCACTAATATCTCATAAGCTTTTAACTCATCTTCATAGTCTTTCACATCCTCCAAAGCACCAGCAAGACTTCTGTAAGCATCAGGAAATACTGGAAATATCTTCACCGCAGTTTGAAATTCATTGATGGCTTTGTTCAGATAATTACTCTTAAGTGTTGGATTGGTTTCCTTTATATAAAGATTAGCCATCAAACAAGTGCCCCAATTATAATGAGCCCTTGCACTGCTATCTGCAACAGTCACATCATGTTGAAACAATTCAACGTTTCCTTTCCAATCTTTACTCCTGTCAAACGTTTTAAAAGAATACAACCCAGCAATGATAAACACTAAAATAAAAACAGTTTTATTCATTGAAAAGAACTGACCGATAGCAGTAAATTTACTTTTAATAATTTCTGATTTAGTAAGTTTCACCAATAAGAATGCAAGAGCCAAACAAAATCCAAGCGAAGGAATAAAAATAAAACGCTCAGCCATAGTGCTGCCGATATGAATAATTAAATTTGATACAGGAGAAAGAGTTATCAGATAAAAAAGAATTGCAAAAGCAATGATACTTTTCTTTCTTATTTGCCAAACAGCATAGATTCCTAACCCAAAATAAACCACAATTCCTATCAATGCAGGTAAATCACTCAATGTCTGAATCTTTATTTGGTTATAGGAATAATCTGATGAAAGAGGGTGGGGGAATATAAGCAACTGAATATATTTTAAAAGAATATAAAAAGCAGTTGCTATGCGTCCTGCATTATCAGGTGCGGCAAACAAAGAATTATTTAATGGAGAATCGAAATTGTGATTTACTAAGCCTTCAAATACTTTTGATCTGATAAAAAAGAATATTCCTGAAACAACCACAATCATAAGTGTTGCTGTCAATATCTTTTTCATGGAAGCATTCGTAAAGGCAAACAAAGCCAAAGGAATAATAACCAAAAAGGTAATCCCTGTTTCCTTTGATAATATCGAAAGAAAATAACAAATAACTCCAAGGATTAAATATATAATAGAGTTCTTTTCTATCCATTTAACAAATAATGTCATAGAAAGAATGGCAAAAAGAAAACATAATATCTCATCACAGCTTTTTATGCTATCCACAACTTCTGTATGTATCGGATGGGCTGCATATAATATACTACAGATAAAAGGTAACAACATATTCTGTTTCTTAAATAACTTACAAAGAAACAGGAATAAAACTAAACAAGAAAGAGCATAAAGCAATATATTCATCGCATGATAAAAATGAGGACTGTCAGGCGATAGCTGCCATTCAATAGCAGCAACAATCAATGGAACCGGTCGATAAACAGGACCCCTTATGAATTCATTATATCCTGCCCAGTAATCAGTTTTTAATATCATCGGAATTCCTGCAAACCCTTGATTGATAAACCTGTTTCCAACCGTCACAGTAGCATCATCCAGTGTGTAGCTAAAGGTAACACTCTGCGCATATAATATAATTGCAAAAGCAGCAACAACAATTGCCAGAATGATTTTTATGTTCCTATAAACCTTAGGGTCAACCGCAGGTTTTTCTATTACTGTTTTCTTTTGTTTTGTAATCTTTTTTGATGCCATAAATCCCTTTTATTTCTGTTGTTCTGCATGCATTCTGTTAGCCTTTTCAACATAAGGTTTTGCAACTGCACTATCTCCCATCATCTGATAAGTTAGCCCTAAAAAATAAACCGTTTGCGCATCTGTTGAATCTAAAGAATAGGAAATTTTAAAATTGTCTATTGCTAATGGGTATTCCTTTAAATTACCATAAGTGCTGCCAATATTCCTGAATGCTTCAGCATATTTCTTATTAATACTTATTGCCTTTTCAAATTCAGGTAAGGCTTCTTTAAATCGTTTTAATCCGGCTAATGCATTTCCCCTGTTATTATGTGCTTCAGCATTATCTTCATCATATTTTATCGCCGAATCCAAAATGCTCAATGCCTTATCAAACTGCCCCAGCTTTCCATATAACATTCCTAAGTTATTATAAAGTTTTGCATTGGGTTTTCCGTAAAGCTTATTTGCAATTTCATAAGTTTTGATAGCATTAACATTATCCTCCTTATCAGTATATGCTAGTGCCAGGTTCATATAGCAATCCGAATAATTATTAAAGATTGAATTTGCTTTATTAAATTCAAAGATTGCCGAATCAAGAATGTTATTTTGTTTAATTTTGTTTTTCTCCTTCGGATAAAGATTCAGTAACAAAGCGCTTCCCCAATTATAATGTGCCCTTGCACTATTATCAGCAAACTCAACATCATGACCAAACAGTTCAACATTCCCCTTCCAATCCTGACTTCGTGAATAAGTCTTTATAGAATATAATCCAACAATGATTATAACAATAACCATAACCGATGAATTAACCGAAAAGAACTGCTTCAGGTTTCCAAACTTACTCTTAACACTTTCAGCCTTTGTGAGTTTAATAAGTAACCAGGTAAGTACGATGCAAAATCCTAAAGAAGGAATATACATAAATCGTTCAGCCATTGTCGAACCAATAATTAAAAATACATTCGCAACAGGGGATAGGAAAAGCAAATAAAGTAAAATCGCATAAGCAAGAACACTTTTCTTCCTGATTTTAATCACTGAATAAACTCCCATTGCTACATAAAGTAATATACCAATAAACGCACCCGGGTCTCCCAAAGTCTGTATTTTTATCTGTGCAAAAGAATAATCATAAGACAAAGGATGCGGAATTATAAGCAGGAAAACATATTTCAAAAGAATAAAAAAAGCAGTTGCCTCTCTGCCTGTGAAATCCTTAGCATCCATCAGTGTATTATCTATTGCCATCAGTTCATGACTGGTAGTGATTGAATCCAATATCTGCGAACGAATAAATAAATATACACCTGTAAAAACCAATAATCCTGCACTGATTATTAATACTCTTTTAATATCCGTTGCAGCAAAAACAAATAATGTCAAAGGAATAATGACAAGGAAAGCAATCCCTGTTTCCTTCGATAATAAAGAAAGGAAGAAACTGATAAAGCCGAATATCAATGCAACAATTGATTTCTTATTATTATATCGAATCAAACATAAAAGTGAAACAATTCCAAATAGAAAACACAATATCTCATCTCTGCTCTTAATACTATCAACCACCTCTGTATGTATCGGATGCGCAACATAAAGCAGTGCACAAATAAAAGGAAACAAAAGATTTTGCTTCTCAAACAATTTACAAAGCAGCAAAAACAACAACCAGCATGACAAAGAATAAAGTAAAATATTTATCAAATGAGAAGCATGAGGATTATCATCAAATAACTGCCATTCCATAGCAAACATAATCAATGAAGTCGGACGATAGGCGGCTTCCCTCGATTGATTAAATCCATACCAGTAACCATGTTTGATTATTTCAGGAATACCACTTATTCCTTTCTTGGTAACCTTATTTTCTCTTAACACAGTCCCGTCATCAAGCGTATAATTGAATGAGATACTCTGAGCATAAAGCACAAAAGCGAATACTGCAATGATTATCCCAAGCCCATTCCTCAATCGCTTCAATGCTTTTGGACCTGCCGTCACCTCCATTTGCTTAGATGGAGATTTAGTAATCACTTTCGCTTTTCCTCCTTTATTTTGTTGTTGTCCAGTATATTTTGCCATAAAATAGTATCATATAATTCTTAAGGGCGTAAACTTACTCTTTATTTCCCTTATTGCCGTCCCAAATCTCCGAAATGAATTTGAAATAACAAAATATTTTTCTTTTTAACCTGTAATCCATTAATTATGTGTTACTTTACAAGCTAATTATAAATCTAAAATCTTTAATATCATGGCAATAATAATAATAGGTATCATAATCATCATTGCAGGCTTCATTGCAAGTAAATCAAATGAAGCAATCTTTAAGTATGCCACACAGATGAAGTTGGTAGGTATCTTAGTGATATTGGTAGGCTTAGGTGTCTCCTGCATCAAACAAATCGGTGCCGGCGAAGTAGGCGTTCAATCCCTTTTCGGAAAGGTAAACCCCACTACGCTTAACAGTGGTTTAAACTTTATTGACCCATTGGTGGAAGTCACCACGTTCGACATAAAGACACAGAATTACACTATGTCCTCAGTTCGCGATGAAGGCGATAAAGCTGGTGATGATGCGATCCGTGTACTTACAAATGATGGATTGGAGGTTATTATAGACCTCACCGTCCTCTATCGCGTCCTTCCTTCCGAGGCTCCAAATATTCTTAAAGATATTGGTGCCGATTATAAAAATACAATTGTCCGACCCATCACTCGCACCAAGATTCGTGACAATGCCGTTTATTACGATGCCGTTGCCCTTTATTCCACTAAGAGAGATGAATTCCAGGGGAGGATATTTAAAGATATCAGCGAAAACTTTACAAAGCGCGGATTAGTCCTCGAACAATTATTGGTAAGGAACATCACCCTCCCTGCATCTGTTAAAACATCTATCGAATCAAAGATAAATGCCGAGCAGGATGCACAAAAGATGGAATTCGTTCTCCAGAAAGAAAAACAAGAAGCCGAACGGAAGAGGGTAGAGGCTCAAGGTATTGCCGACTATCAAAAGATTCTGAGCACAGGACTTTCCGACAAGCAATTACAATACGAATCCATCAAAGCACAAAAGGAAATCGCCCTCTCTCCCAATACAAAAGTCATCATAATGGGTCATGGAAACAACCCCATCATCCTCGACGGGAAATAGTATTAGGGAAAATAGTGCTAAAAGTTAGTTTTTAAGGGAGTGATAAATTCCTAATACCTGAAAGGGAAAAAATCTGTTCGGGTGTTATTAAGGGACGAAATAATTATGATATATATCATCTTATTAAATGATTACAATCATCCCCCAAATCCATCAATTATCCCTAAATTTGCACCCAAATACATCCAATGTCAATAAATATAGATTTACTCAACAAATACAATGTAGCCGTTCCGCGCTACACAAGTTATCCCACCGTCCCCGTCTGGAAGAACGAAATAGATGTGGAAAAATGGAAGCAAACCTTCCGCCAGCAATTCAATCTTTATAATCAAAAAGACGGCATCAGTTTATATTTACATCTCCCCTTCTGCGAATCCATGTGCACCTTCTGCGGCTGCAACAAGAAGATTACCACAAATCACAGTGTCGAAGAAGAATATATGGAAGCCATTTTGAATGAATGGAGTTTGTATCTTGATTTAATGGAAGATAAACCAATAATCCGTGAACTCCACATAGGCGGCGGCACCCCAACATTCTTTTCCCCCGATAATCTTTCCAAGCTATTAAACACCATCTTCGATAAATCCATCGTCCTTCCAAATCATGAGTTCGGCTTCGAAGGACATCCCAACAACACCACCCGAAAACACCTCGAAACATTATATTCCTTGGGATTCACCCGCGTAAGTTATGGCGTTCAGGATAATAACGCCGAAGTCCAAAGAATAATCAATCGCATCCAACCCTTCGAAAACGTCATCCGCGCCACAGAATCAGCAAGAGAAATAGGATATAAATCCGTCAACTTCGATTTAATCTATGGCTTACCAAAACAAACCATCGAAGGCTTAGAGAAAACAATTTCAGAAGCAATAACCCTTCGCCCCGATCGTGTAGCATTCTACAGTTATGCTCATGTACCGTGGACAAGTCGCGGTCAGCGTCTCTTCGATGAAAATGATTTACCAACAGCAGAAGAGAAAATGCAATTATATCGCCTCGGCAAGAAACTCTTCGCCGAGAACGGATATATAGACATCGGCATGGATCATTTCGCATTACCACATGATGATTTATATATTGCAAGGCAAGAAGGCTATCTGCACCGCAACTTCATGGGATACACTACTCAACGAAGTGCCATGTTATTAGGCTTAGGCGTTTCAAGCATCAGTGATACAGGCATCGCTTTTGCACAGAATAAGAAGACAATCATTGATTATTATCGCGCTGTTAATAACAATGAATTGGCAGTATTCAAAGGCTATTTCCTGAATCAAGAAGATATTGATTTCCGCAATTACATCCTCGATATAAGCTGCACAGGGAAAACAAAATTTAAAGCCGTTAATCTTACTCAATTAGAACAATTCTCTTTCCCAGAGTTAGTCAAACTCGAAGCTGATGGCTTTATTACGTGGGATAAGAATGGTTTAGATGTAACTGAACTCGGACTTCATTTCATCCGCAATATATGCAGCGCCTTTGATTTGCATTTGCAGAGAGGTAAAGCAAACGACGAGAAAGTATTATTCAGTAAAGCGATTTAGCCGTTTCTATTTCTTCGCCCGAAGAAATTTGTATAGTTTTACCCCACTCATCAACAGTAAAATAAAAACAAACAATCCAACCAATCCCCAAACAAAACTCATACTCTCCTTCACCACCACCAACATCACAATAGCAAACAAAAAAACTGTCGCCACTTCATTCCAAATCCGCAGCTGTTGCGAAGAATATTTAAATACACCCTTCATCTGTTGACTATATATTTTCTGCAAAGAAATAAAGTACAAATACAACCCAATAACAAACCCGATTTTAATCCACATCCAAGTCGGAATCGTTCCCATCAAATACAACATCCAAGGACCAAGTATTAGCGTTAGAATAGCTGATGGCACAGTAATCCCCAACCACAATCTCTTTATCATCAGCGTAAATTGTTTCCTGAGAATATTCTTTTCAACTTCCTCTTTATCCCCCGCTTCCGTGTTATAAATAAATAACCTGACGATATAAAACATCCCACTAAACCAGGTGACGATGAAGATAATATGAAGTGCCTTTATATAAAAATACATCCTTTAATTTACAATTTATAATTCATAATTTATAATTCAATATTCACCCACTTCCCCAAAGTCTCCACCCACATCGGATGCACATTCAAACAAGGAATAAAAGTAAATGATTCCCCTCCCGATTCCATAAAAGATTCCTGTCCTCTTATCCCTATTTCCTCCAATGTTTCCAGGCAATCGCTCACGAAAGCAGGGCAGATAACCAGCAATTTCTTCTTCCCTTCCTGCGGCAATTCCTTCAATCGGAAGTCCGTATAAGGTTGAAGCCACTGCTCTCTTCCCAATCTTGATTGAAACGAATGACTATACTTTTCTTTCGGAATATTTAATGCCTCGCAAACCAATTTCATCGTCGTCAAACATTGATGCCGATAGCAGGTTTCATGAGCAATAGAAGCCACTTCACAACAATTCTCCGACTTCAAACAATGCCCACCCGTTACATCCGCTTTTGTGATATGACGCTCCGGCAAACCATGATAACTGAACAATAAATGGTCGAAATCATTCACCAGATAAGGTCTTATACTTTCCGCCAATGAATTGATATAATCAGGCTCATTATAATATGGTTTTATGAACGTCAGTTTAAACTTATATCCCATTTTCCGATGAACCTCTTTCGCATATTCCACGGCTGTTTCGTACGATGACATGGCATAATGAGGATACATCGGAATCGCAATTACTTCCTCCAAATCAGGCACCCTTTTCAACAGATTTTCGTACGCCTTTTCCATCGAAGGATTCTGATAACGCATCGCAATTTCGACAGGTTCTTCCGCATTCTTTTGCAAAGCCTCCCTCAATTTATCAGTCAATACAATCAGCGGAGAACCCTCCTCAGTCCATATTGTCCGATATGCTTCCGCCGATTTAGGCGCTCTGAAAGGAACAATGATTCCACCCACCAACAGCCATCTGAACAGGTATGGTTTATCAATCACCCTTTCATCCATCAGGAATTCCATCAGATATTTCCGAACATCCTTCACCGATGTCGAATCAGGCGAACCAAGATTCATTAAAACAATACCTCTTTTAGATTGGGAATTCATCATAAGCTGCAAAACTATCAAAAGAAATCGGAGTGGGGGTGGAATAAAGGATTATATATTCTGATTAATCGGGGATGCCTGAGAGTGAATCGGGGTTGCCGGAGGAGGAATCGTGGTTACCTGAATGGGAATCGGGGTTACCGGACGACGAATCGTGGTTACCGGAGGACGAATCGTGGTTACAGGACGACGAATCGTGGTTACCGGAATGGAATCGGGGCGATTTTTGGAAGGGGTGGTTTTTCTTCATCTGATTGTTGGGGTCTGGGAGGCGTTTTACGAGGGTTTAATTTTTGGGAGGTGGGGGACTGCCTAAGTGGTGTTTTTTGGCTGAAAACGCAAGGGGATTGAAAATTCAGGATATTAAAAGATTAACCGCAAAGTTCGCTAAGGGAATACGCAAAGACAAAGTTGGGAATAATTTAAAAAGATTTGCAGAAATGTGGGGCTTTTTTTATTGGAAAAACGATCGAGTTGTGGTGAACTTTGTTTTACGCGCGGGGAGGGGCGATTGATTGAGGTGAACTAAATTCGGAGAACTGAACCTGAATAGACTGCGCCCGATGTTGACATTTTTTTCTGCTGAAATGAAGTTAGAATTTGCGGTGAACTTTATGCAGAAAAAATGGCTGCAGCGGGACTGAACTTGGTGCGAGCGGTGAAGTACCCGCCCAAATAATTAAATTAAGATTTCCTTTTGTATTGATGAACAAACTCCACCAATTCCTTCACTTTCACTACATCGGTATTAGGAAGAATGCCGTGTCCGAGGTTGAAGATGTGACCTTTTTGAGGGATGGAATCGAGGATGTTTTTGGTTTTTTGTTCGATGATATTTTGTGGTGCAAAGAGGAGGACGGGGTCGAGATTTCCTTGGAGGGAAATGGTGTTTCCTAATCGCTGACGTGCTTGTGAGATGTCGGTTTTCCAATCTATTCCGATGACGTCTCCGCCTGCCTGCTGCAATAATTCGAGAAGATGGGAGGCATTGAAGCCGAAGTGAATTACGGGGACATTGAGGGTTTTGATCTCGGTGAATAAATGCTGTGTGTGCGGTAGAATATAGGTTGTGTAATCGTCGGGAGTGAGGTTGCCAATCCAACTGTCGAATACTTGGAGCGCCTGTGCACCTGCGGCGACCTGGTATTTGAGATAGGAAAACATGCCGTCGGAAAGTTTTCGAAGGAGGAGGTGCCAATCGTCGGGATTGGAATACATCATGGTTTTTGTTTTGATGAAATTCTTGCTGGGACCGCCTTCGATAAGGTAACTTGCAAGGGTGAATGGTGCGCCGCAGAAACCGATTAAGGGAACGGTTAATTCTTTGCGTAACATGGAAATGGCGGTGCCTGTGTAGTTGATGATATCGGGTTCGAAGGTGTGGATTTTATCTATGTCGTGCCTTGATTTTATTGGGTTTTTGATGACGGGACCGATGTTTTCTTTTATCTCGAAACTTATTCCCATGGCATCTAAGGGAACCATGATGTCGGAGAAAATGATTGCTGCGTCAACATTGAATTGCTGGACGGGAAGAAGCGTTACTTGGGAGCAGACTTCGGGATGTTTGCAGATTTCGACGAGGGTGTATTTCTCTCTTATCTTTCGGTATTCGGGTTGGTAGCGTCCTGCCTGGCGCATGATCCAAATGGGCGTGTACTCAGTGGTTTCGCCGCGGCAGGCTTTGAGGAAAGTGTCGTTGTACATTTTTAATTATAAATTATAGATTATAAATTATAAATTTTTGTGGAGATGTTATTATTGGTAGAGATGTTATTTTTGGTAGAGACGCGATTAATCGCGTCTCTACGGGGGTTGGAGCACGGAGGAAGGTGTTGTTGAACATGATTTTTTAATTATAAATTATAGATTATAAATTATAAATTGAAAGGCGAATTGCATCAGATGTTTTCAAGATATCTGCCTTAGTATGGGCTGCGGAAAGGAACCATGATTCGAACTGGGAGGGAGGGATGTAAATGCCCTGTTCAATCATGTTCCAGAAGAATTTCGCAAACTTGTCGGTGTTACAGGTGATTGCTGTTTCAAAGTCTATGACCTTTTTATCAGTAAAGAATATGGTAAGCATGGTTCCATAACGGGTTACTGTGTAAGAATCATGATGCGCATCACCTTTTATCAACGATTCAAGGAATTGTGCATTCTCAAGCAACATTTCATAAAATCCTGGTTGCATTAATTCGGTCAAAGTGCTGATTCCTGCTTGCATTGCAACAGGATTGCCTGATAAAGTCCCTGCCTGATAAACGGGACCGAGAGGGGCAACCATGGACATGATTTCTTTCTTGCCACCGTAGGCGCCGACGGGCATTCCGCCTCCGATGACTTTGCCTAATGTGGTTATGTCGGGAGTGATATTGAAGTCTGTTTGCACGCCGCCGAAACAGCTTCGGAAGCCTGTCATTACTTCATCGAAAATTAATAGGCTATTGTATTGGGTTGTGATGTCTCTTAGTCCTTGGAGGAAGTTATCTTGTGGGATAACGCAGCCCATATTGCCGACTACGGGTTCAACAATTATGGCTGCTATTTCGTTTCCGAATTGGGTGAAGATGTTTTTTACGGCTTCGATATTGTTGTAGGGAGCTACTATGGTGTCTTTTACGAAATCATCGGGAACGCCTGCGCTGCCTGGGATTCCGAGGGTTAGTATTCCTGAACCTCCTTGTACTAACATGGAATCTGTATGACCATGGTAGCAGCCGGTGAACTTGAGGATTTTGTTTCGTTTGGTGTATCCTCGCGCTACTCTTATTGCACCCATAACTGCTTCGGTTCCTGAGCTTACAAAGCGGACTAATTCTATTGAGGGAAAAGCTTTTTTTACTAATTCGGCTAATTCAATTTCTAATTCGCATGGGGCACCGAAACTTGCGCCTTTTTGTAATGTTTTTGTGACGTCTTGAATTACTTTTGGATGAGCATGACCAAGAATTAAGGGTCCCCATGAACCGACGTAATCTATGTAGCGATTATTATCAGCGTCGAAGATGTAGGGACCTTCGCCTCTGTCGAAAAACAATGGAGTTTCACCGACGCTTTTGAATGCTCGGACGGGGCTGTTGACGCCACCTACAAGGTGTTCTTGTGCTTTCTTGAAGAGTGATTCGGATTTAGTGAATACTTTTTTTGATGTTGTTATTGTTGACATTAATGAGGGATTATTATTTAGTTATTTGCACGAATGTATCGGGCAATGTCTTTGGCAAAATAAGTGATGATGATATCGGCACCTGCACGTTTGATGGCTGTTATGGATTCCATCATTGTTTTGGTTTCATCGAGCCAACCCATTTGGGCTGCGGCTTTAATCATGGCATATTCGCCGCTTACATTGTATGCAACCATTGGGAGATTGAATCTGTCTTTGCCCATTCGGATGATATCGAGGAATGGTAAGGCGGGCTTCACCATTATGAAATCGG
>Ga0206927_1053_pt1 | contig 27253 bp, 30 predicted proteins | sample Alteio_BWOrgHeat_60_FD_153249 | JGI IMG/M metagenome (GOLD analysis project Ga0206927, IMG submission 153249) | Enriched cells from forest soil in Barre Woods Harvard Forest LTER site, Petersham, Massachusetts, United States -... | ecosystem: Environmental > Terrestrial > Soil > Temperate forest >... | reverse complement strand
TATGCATAATCGGGCTGGTGTTCGGCAGTTTCGGCTCGGTTCTTGCGTCACGTCTTGTATCCGGAGGGCCGCTGGTATTTGGATCATCCAGATGCCCCACTTGCGGCAACGCACTTAAGGCCTGGCATTTGATACCGCTGATCTCCTGGGCATGTCAGCATGCCAGATGCGCTTTCTGCAACGCGAAAATCTCTGTATTCTATCCCATCATAGAGCTTGCGACCGCCTCCGCCTTCGTCTTTATTTATCTCAAATACGATATAAGTTTTGAGCTTGCTATTTTTTCTGCAGTTTCGTTCCTGCTTATCGTCATCATTGCGATAGACATGAGGGATAAAATCATTCCCGATGTTTTGCAGATCGGCCTGCTGGTTCTTGCGGCAATATGGACTTTTTATCGGAGCGAATGGACCCACGCGCTGGAGGGAGCCGCTGTCGCGGCTACCCTAGGATTCGGATTGCGCTGGGGATTTTTTTGGCTAAAAAAACGTGAATCGCTCGGAATGGGCGATGTGAAATTCCTCATTATTTCCGGCATTTTTTTAGGGCCGTTTATCCTGTTGCCATTCATTTTCTTCGCCGGTGTATTCGGCATCATAACCGGCACACTATGGAACCGGCTGGGACACGGCCAAGAATTTCCGTTTGGCCCAGCGCTTAGCCTTTCGCTTTTTCTCTGCCTGACAGTGCCGGAAATATCACATTTCTTCTGGGGGATTTATGACAGATGAATCGACGGCAAAAAATTCAAACGGTGAATCAACATTTAGTAGCATTTAATTTTATAAGTAGTATATAAAGTAGGAGTGATACATTGGCCAATAGAACGATCGTTGCGGCGTTCGGGCGCAAAAGTCCTTGCCCTGGCAGGATTTCTGCCGTTTTTGCTCTGCGTCTCTTCCTGTTATGACTGGAAGCAGGTGCAAAGGCCGGATTTAATTGACCCGAAGGCCGAGCTTTCCCAGGACGAATACAAGCGCCACCTTATAAAAAGCGATGATTTCCTGAAAGGAGCAGGCGCAGAAATTCCTGCCGTTCCAGAGCCTATGCCGATCATGGCACCGCCACCTACGGGAGAGGATGAAAAACTGATTAGCTTATCAGTCACCGAAGACGTACCGCTGCGCGAGGTTTTTGTGGAAATCGCCCGCAAGGCCGATATGGATTTGGAGGTTGATCCAGGCATCAAGGGCGGCATCATCTTCCGCGCCAAGGATAGGCCGTTTTCCGAAGTGATAAACCGGATATGCGACTTGGCGGACTTGCGCTGCAGCATAAAAGACCGGGTGCTGAAAGTTAGCCTTGATACACCGTATATCGTCAATTATCCGCTGGATTTCCTGAACCTGATACGCTCAAACACCGGTGAGGAGACCGTCAATACCCAAGTGCTTTCTGCCAGCGTTAGCGGCGGCACCGGTTCCTCCACCGGAACCTCGGGAACGCCGGGATCTACACCGGGAGGGAGCGGTTTAAGCTCGGGTTCCTCGAACAGCAGTTTCACTAACGGATCCAAGAATAATATAAAATCCTCTTATGAAGGCGATATGTGGAAATCTATCGAGGAGGGCGTGAGAGCGATAATGGCTAACTACACGGCTCCCCCTCCCGGTATTTCGGTTTCCCCCAGCCCCGATAAGGATAAGCTCGCAGCTGCTGCAAAGCCCGCTGTCAACGGCAATTCGCCCGATAATTTCGTCACCATCAACAAGCAGGCAGGCGTGATAACTGTGCTAGCCACCGACAAAAAACACCGTGAGGTCAAGAAATACCTGGATAGCGTTAGGATCGCCGAATCTGCCCAGGTTTTGATCGAAGCCAAGGTGGTGGAGGTGAACTTGGATGACGAATATAGCAGTGGCATAAAATGGGATGTGGTTGGTAAGAACTTTACCTCCGCCGCCAGCTTCAATAATAATTCCCTGAATGGCCCTTCTACTCCGTTTTTCTCCGCCAGCATATTGCCGCAGAAGCTATTCGGCACCAACACTTCACTTGACAGCGCCATTTCATTCACTCAGCAATTCGGCACGACAAGAACGCTCTCCAGCCCCCGCATCAATGCCATGAACAACCAGCAAGCGGTTTTAACCTTCGCCGAAAATTCGGTATATTTTATAGTTAATTTCTCGCAAACACAAACCACCACCGCCACTACTCCACAAACCTTTAGCGGCATCACCAGTTCACCGCAGGTCATACCGATAGGCGTCATTATGACGCTTCAGCCCTCAATCGACCTGGACACCAACGAAATAACCATGAACATCCGCCCCAGCATATCCAGCATTGTCGACCATGTGGATGATCCGGCCATCCCGCTTATAGCGGCACAGTTACCTGCAGCATCGCAAGCCTCCTTAGCCAACGTAAAGAATGCTATTCCTGAAGTCCAGGTGCGTGAGCTTGATTCCGTCCTCAAGATCAAAAGCGGCGAGGTGATGGTGATCGGCGGCCTGATGCAGGAAAAACAAGTCGGCCAAGATACCGGCATACCCGGGCTGATGCAGCTTCCCTTTGTTGGCAATGCCTTCAAGGCCACTTCCCACACCACGCAAAACACGGAAACCGTGATATTCATCAAAGCCACCATAGTGCCGAGCCGCGGCGGAGTGAAGGATTACGACCGCGATTTCTATGAAACATATCAAACGAAGAGGAGTTGATTAGGTGCTAGGTGCTGGGGACTAGGTTCTAGGAAAGAAATTCTTACTAGCACCTAGAACCTAGCGCCTAGCACCTCACCTATGCTAACCACCACCCGTTATATCCTTCTCACCGCAATCCGCGACCGGCTGTTCATCGCCCTGTTCGCCGCGATTTTTCTGAGCTTCGGCATATCCGTATTTATGGGTGGCACCGCGGTTTCCGAACAAAACCAGATGATCATCTCCTACACAGCCGGATCGAGCCGATTGATTATGGTGATCGGTTTCATCGTCTTCGTTTGTTTCCATGTTCGCCGCGCCTTTGACAACCGAGAAATCGAGCTTATCCTCTCTAGGCCCATATCACGCCATGCCTTCATTTTTTCATATTGGCTTGGGTTTGCCGCGCTCACCGCACTTATAGTCCTGCCGGTCGCCATGGTCATCGGATTTTTGGCACGGCTGCAAATATCGGGTACGCTTTATTTTGCCGCAAGCCTGCTGTGTGAAAGCTTTATTATAGTCGCTTTCGCTTTGTTCATCTCTCTGATACTAAAAAGTGCGGTCGGTGCGGTACTGGCCTGTTTCGGATTTTATTTTCTATCCAGGATGATGGGATTTTTCCTGGTTTTGATTGAAAACTCCCACTACGCGGCGGTTTCCCTGAATGGGTTGCTTGATAAGCTGCTTTACGCGCTTTCCATCTTCGCGCCACGGCTAGATCAGTTCGCACAAAGCAAATGGCTGGTCTATGGACCGGAAGGCGCACATCTGCATTTTTTCCTGTTACAAACGCTCGCCTATATACCCTTCCTCCTCCTACTCACCATTGCTGATTTCAGGAATAAGCAGTTTTAGGATGGCTGCAAATCGCCTTCTGATAAATCTCCCGTTGATACTGGCGGTTTTCCTACAAGCCGCGCTATGGTACTCAAGTCGCCACATTAAGCCCGACTTGGCTATATTGCCGGAAGTGCCGGGGAAATACGAGGTGAAGGCCCTGGCGCTCGGCGATGATGAGTTTTATTTCCGCGCGCTCGGTAACCGTTTGCAAATGTCGGGTGATACTTTCGGCCGCTCCACACCATTCAAGGATTACGATTATGTGAAGCTGGCCGAATGGTTCCGCGTCCTTGATTCGCTTGATGGCAAATCGAATTACATCCCTTCCCTCGCCGCCTATTATTTTAGCTTAACGCAGCGCCATTCCGATACCATATATGTGATAAATTATCTCCAGGAAACCGCCGCAAAAGACCCCGAGCGCAAATGGTGGTGGTTGGTGCAGGCTTCGATAATCGCGAAATACAAGCTGGGCGATAAGAACCTTGCGCTGAAAATTGCCAAGAAGCTGGAAAATATCCCCGGCGATATACCGCTGTGGGCGCGCCAACTTCCCGCTTTTTACCTGGCTGATATGGGCGAGAAGGAGCAGGCAATAATTATCATCCGCGATCTGCTTAAGAATTACAAAAACCTGCCGCCGGACGAGCTAAATTTCATGTATTATTTTGTGAAGGATCGGCTGAAGATGATAATCCCAGAGGAATTGCAAAATGCTCATAGGGAGGAGCGGTAACCGGCTTTTTATCTTTCAGCCAGCTTGCCGGACTTTATTATTCCGGCGCGGATTAAGGCGCGGAGCATCATGTTATCGGCCATTTCCTTGGTGAATGGCTCGCCTTCCCGGCGCACCAGCCTGGCCGGAGAAATATCGACGGGAAACATGGAAAGATTGTTCCTTCCCAGCATCTCGCCCATTTCTTTTTCCAGCTTTTTGCGACTTGGATTTAACGAGGTTGGCATATTTTTCTTAATTGCATAAACTTCTCTCAGTTGCAGATTGTCATCAGAGAAGGCAAGAAAATGTGGGTTATCACATAAATATTTGAACAGTTTTTCGCGATCAAAATCAGTATTTTCTCTTATTCCCGGTTTTTTCCTACCACGTTTGCCAAATTCGATTATACCCCTTTCGCAAAGATTTATTATATAATTTATATGCCCGCATATCGTATCCGGGGATTGCGAGAAAAGCGATGCCTCCCCGAGCGCTGCACCAAGGTAATCCTTGAGCGTGAGATCGGGAGCAAATCTTTTCACCACTTCCCTGATATTCTTCACTATCCTACCCGGGGATTGCGAGAAAAGCGATGCCTCCCCCAGCGCTGCATCAAGGTAATCCTTGAGTGTGAGATCGGGAGCAAATCTTTTCACCACTTCCCTGATGTTCTTCACTATCCTACCCGGGGATTGGTAGAAAAGCTGTGGTTGGTCCAGCGCTGCATCAAGGTAATCCTTGAGCGTGAGATCGGGAGCAAATCTTTTCACCACTTCCCTGATATTCTTCACTATCTTGCCCGGAGATCGGTAAAAGAGCGATGGACATTCCACCGCTGCATCAAGGTAATCCTTGAGCGTGAGATCGGGGGAAAATCTTGTTACTAATTCCACCACTTTGCTGGTGAAGTTGAAAAGAGCAGAATCTTCTTTCAATGATCCGTCACGAACACTCGGCAAAAATGATGCATAGCTATCCAATTTGGCCGCAGCTTTTGTAATTTGCTCCCGCGAAAGCAATTCGCCAGCCCCAAGCGAATTGAATTTCTCAAGCTCTGCAATGATTCTTGGTAAATATTTGCTCATATTCTAATGTTATAACCCAAAACAGTTAATAAAAGGTTAACACCAGTCTTTTTATTGCAATCCGGCCAAATAATGATAGATTTCCCGACCTTATGCCACCTAAGAATAACAACAACCGCCCCAAGCCCATCATCCTCTGCATCCTGGATGGCTGGGGCGCTGGGCCGGACGCACCGGATAATGCTATTTCTAAAGGCAATACCCCGAATTTCGATAGGTTCATGCGGGAATGCCCCAATTCATTGCTGGAAACTTCGGGGCAGAGCGTCGGATTACCGGAGGGCCAGATGGGAAATTCCGAAGTTGGGCATATGGCAATCGGCTCCGGCCGAGTGATATTGCAGGATTTGCCACGCATTGACCGCGCGATAAAAGATGGCTCACTCGAAAAAAATCCCGAGTTGATTGGATTTATAGAAAAACTAAAAAAAACCGGTGGGCGCTGCCATTTGCTCGGACTTTGCTCTGACGGAGGCGTTCATGCACATATAGACCATATTATTGCGCTGGCGCGCATGATTTCCGCCAACGGGATCGAGGTTTTCATCCACGCAATCACTGATGGGCGCGATACATCACCGGAATCGGCCATGCAATATTTGGAGCGCCTGGAATCCGATACCCAGGACAATGATTTAATCAAAGTTGCAACCGTAATCGGCCGCTATTATGCAATGGACCGCGATAAAAGATGGGATAGGGTTTCGCTGGCCTATGATGCGATAATATCGGGCACAGGCATCCGGAAATCTACGTGGGAAGGGGCGATAAAGGATAGTTATAAGCTAGGTAAAACCGATGAGTTTATCGTCCCGGCAGTGATTGGGCAATATAACGGCGCTAAGGACGGCGATGGAGTGATAATGGCCAATTTCCGGGCTGATCGGGCGCGGGAAATCATGGAATCGCTGATCGATCCAAAATTCGCCGGGTTCAAGCGCGGGAAAATAATTAATTTCAAAGCAAAACTCGGAATGGTCGGATATTCGGAAAAGCTTGATGAATTGATGCCCGCATTATTTAAGCCGGAAAAAATCGAAAACATCCTGCCAGAAATCATATCAAGCGCCGGCATGAAACAACTCCGCATCGCCGAGACGGAAAAATATGCGCATGTGACGTTTTTTTTCAGCGGTGGCCGCGAGCGGGAATATCCGGGCGAGGAGCGAATTTTAATCCCGTCACCGAAAGTCGCCACTTATGATTTGCAGCCGGAAATGAGCGCACCAGAAGTGGCAGAAAAGCTGGTTGCGGCGATAGATTCCGGCAAGTTCGATTTCATCGTCTGTAATTTTGCCAATGCCGATATGGTGGGACATAGCGGGAACTTTGCTGCCACAAAAAAAGCGATTGAAGCGGTGGATGAATGTTTAGGGAAAATCGCGGCCGCACTTGATAAAATCGGTGGTGCTATGCTGATAACCGCCGATCACGGCAATGCCGAGCAGATGAGTGATGCGGAAAATCACTCCTACCACACCCAGCATACGTTGAACCCGGTACTCTGCATAATCTACGGATTGCCGGGCAAAATTTCTTTAAAAAACGGCTCGCTGCCCGATATCGCACCGACACTGCTGGAAATCATGGGATTGCCCAAACCGAAGGAAATGACGGGAACGTCGTTGATCGACAAAGTCTAATACAAATATTGGCCCCCTGCCTTACGAGATCTTTCTTTTTTAAATAGACTCTCCCCGGCCAAATGAATAACATCTTGGGAATGAATCGCAAAAAAACCGCCGCACTTATCCTGTGCTTTCTCCTCGCCGCCTGCATCATCGTCCATGATTTTGGCGAATATTGGGGACAGGGGTACGTCGATCCGGCATTGGCCGGAACCTGGCTGGACGGCAAGGGAAACAGCGTCACCTTCCTCAAATACGGCGATTCCTATAAGGTTTATTATTCGCAGCGCGATGAGGAAATCGAGGCGGCGCGGACGCTGAAGCTGGGCGATGCCACCTTCCTGATGGTGAAGGAAAAGAAAAGGAACTTGAGCGGCAGCCTTAACCTTTACGCATTCGTAAACGGCTATATGGTGTTTTATGTTCCGAACTCCGCGGAGAGGGATAATTTCGCCGCCAATTACGGCGATTCCGGCATTAGGATAAACCGGAACAGCGTGGATATTGCGAAACTCACGCCGGAAATCGCCGCCATCCTGCTAAAAATAGCACAGGAACCGAAATATTGGGAAGTCTCCAAAACCTATGCCAGGGCTAGACTTGAAAAATAATCCTTCTCGGCTAAAATAAAGGCCTATGGCAATTTTACGGGAAAATAGAGAGAAGGTTATCGGGGCGTTGGCGACCCTGTTTTTCGCCGTTTCCATTTTCTATTTCTCTTATTATGCGATAAGCGGGCAGAAGGGCGTGATTTCCATGTTCCGGTTGATGCGGCGGCTGGAAAAATCCAAGGATGAACTTGATTCAGTGAAGGCCGAGCGCATCGGCCTGGAGCGGAAAGTTGATATGCTTTACAGCAATTCGCTGGATGCCGATATGCTGGACGAGCAGGCGCGCAAGCTCCTAGGCGTCGCCGGGAAGGACGAGGTGATTTATTTCATTCCGAAGGAAGGGAAGAAGTAGGTTGTTGCAAATCAAAAACCAGTAGTTTGGCGGCGGATTTGCCGGTAATTGCCACCCATTATCGCATAAAAATGCGTAATATATTTCCATACAAATTCGTTTTATAAGCACAAGTGGAAATTTCAGTCACCTAAACAAGATAGAAGTAAAATCAGGTAATGCCCTGAGTGAGTGCATAAACAGTAAAAATAAGGAAGTGGTATTCATGATAAATTATACGAAGAAATTTTTGGCGGTATGGAGTGTTTTACTGGCAGTCGGAGGGTGCGTTCTTTCGCCCCCGCCGCAAGCAGTAATGGCACCACCGCCTCCGATGGCGGAAGCGGCCCCCGCGCCTAGCCCGCAAGCACAGCCTTATTGCCGTGAATATACGCAGAAGATGATAGTTGCCGGACAAACGCATACAACATACGGAACAGCCTGCCGGCAACCTGACGGAACTTGGGCGATTCAGCCTACTGCCGATCAAGCCGGGCAAGCCCAGCCGCCTCAAGCAATAGGGGTGCCGCAGCCGGTTTATGCAACGCCAGCACCTGTATATGGCTATCCGGCGCCGGTATATGCTTATCCTGCACCGTTAGCGACATCGGTTGGAGTGGTCGGAGTATTTGGCGGGCGGCGCTAGTCATGACCGAAAATCTCTGATAGTTTCAGCCATGCCCATTATAAATATAAATAGTTCCAACGCAGCTATAAGCGTTCCGTCCGGCTACGATGCGTTTCTAGGGTCTACCGCCGTTAACGACACCATTTCTCTTGCTGGAGCCGATACGCTGCATGGCGGTTTGGATTTAAATTCCAACACGGTAAACACTTCCGGCGGCAATACGATCAACGTGATCAACGCCACCATAAATGAAACCGGCGGTAGCAGCGATACCATAAACGGCAAGAGCGTCTTCAATGATATTTCCTTAAACGGCATAGTTTATAGCGGTACCGTTTCCCTGGTAGGCATAAATAGTTCAGACAATTCTTTAAATGTGCCGTATGGTTATGGCGTTCTTCTTAACTCCGGTAGCAATAATGATACCATTACTCTTGTAGGAAACGATACGCTGCATGGCGGCCTGGACCAAAATTCCAACACGATAAACACTTTCGGCAATAATGTGGTCAATGTGAATGGTGCCACCACCATAAACGGAACCGGAAGCAACGACGTCATAAGTGGCAGGAACATTGTTTCCTCCAACGAAACTAGCGTAAACGTCAATGGCAATACTATTACCAACTATGGCGGTACTATCTATGGTGGCTTCAATGAAATCACCCTAAACGGCAACGGTAATAATACGGTCTATAGCGGCGCTGGTTCATTAGTGATAGATAACGGTACCGGCAATGACAGGATTTTCGCACAGTCGCTGATCGGGGAACATAAAATTTATCTAGGGTCGGGCAATGATACTCTCGAAGTGCAGGATGGCGTGTCAGGTCCGCAAGTGTCTGGAAACCTTGATAATGCTACCGTCTTTAATTTTGTTTCCGGACGTGATGTAGTGGCTTTAAACACCTTAGTCGGGGCACATTTAATTAATGCAGGCAATATCGCCAATATAATGAATAATACTTTTGGTTATCATGGGCTCTATACGGAATTAGTCCTTGGCGGCATGAGCATAATTTTCCAAGGCGTTAGTTCACTACACGCATCAGATTTTATCTTAGCTTGATTGATTATAAAACGCCCTTTTCTGGAGACTAGGCATAAAAAAACCGGTGCGTTTTAAGCAACCGGTTTTTTTATCGAAGGCTTCATAAGCTATGCTATCAAAGTGAACTCGGAAGCGGTAAGGGCCGAAGTATGAACGCCGGTAAAAGTGATAGTTTCACCGCCAAGGGTTAATACTGCATTGCCACTAGAGTTATCAGCTATATGCGAGGTTATGATGCTGCTCAAGTTAGCACTGGTAACAAGATGGATACCATGACTAGTGCTTAATTCGATAACATCACCAGGAGCAAAGTTACTGACCGTAGTAGTAACGACATTGCTATTACCAGTACCATCCCGCGCCACAAGAATATCGTGGCTAGCCAAGGTATCGTTATGAACTCCAATTGCGTATGTAAATAGTGTATTGGAGCCACCACTGGCATCATTTATGGAACTAATACCACCATGAACCATATTGTTTGTGCCGGTGCCTGTTAGGACAATAGTGTTGTTGCCTGCGCCTCCATTGATAGTATCGCTGGAACCGGAAGATGTAATGGAATCATTACCCTGAGCTCCTTCCACTAAAACGACATTGCCGCTGTTAGTCATAGTATCATCACCTGCGCTGCCGATGAAGGCCCCGCCGTTTTGAGTATTGTTTAAAGTTAATCCTGTAGTCATAAAAATCCCCTTTGTTGCGTTTAATTAAATAATTGAACCTAACCGTTTATAACAGGGATTAGTTAACAGAACGTTAAGATTACCAGCAATTTTATCAATTAAATGAACATGATGGCAGTAAACGGAGTGTTGTGGCAGAAAGGCAACTATTTGTTAAAGGCAGGATGGGCCTGCTATTACAAAGACTATACTCAAGAATTGGCTTCCAGCCTAAATGAATAGTGCAGGTGGGAGAATTCTCGAACTAGTCCGCCTTCGCCCTTCGGGCTACGCCGGACACTGCTTCGCCTAAGATCGCCTTCACGTGGCTTTAGCCACGCGAAGCCGAAGGCAAAGCGTGGTGCCGCTAGTATGAATCGGACATACGACCTCATCATTACCAATGATGCGCTCTACCACTGAGCTATAGCGGCTGATGGAAGCAAATACGGAATATTTATACCCTTCCAAACGAACGAGCTTTATAGGATAATCCGGGGAAATTTCAATAACTATATGAAAACGCCGGAAAATCAGGAAAAATTGATAGGAAAGAAAGCCTCGCGTCAAGAAAAGTTGAAAACCGCGCTCCGGCATAACCTTTTACGCAGAAAAAAGCCGCCAAAGTCATAAAACCGTAACATTGCCGTGATATGGTCCTTAAATGCTGGGGATCATATTGAAACTGATATTTAAGGGTGACTTGAAGCTGAGGGAGAAAGAAAAGAAAATCCTTAAGCGGCATCGCCATACCCATATCATCAACGCCAATATCCGAATAGCCGAAGATGAAAGAAAACGGTTTCTGGCAAAGGAGGAGGATCGTCAAACCCGCAAATGGCAGGAAAAAGCTGCGAATATGAAGCACCGGATCCGCACCAGGAAAGAACTTCTTGAGGAAAAAGGAAAGAGAACGTTTGGCAAAGAGTTATAAACGATGATTCTAAACGCTTGCCAAAACTCCGCTACCAATATATTCCAACCTCTATGCCGATAATGCCCGATAGCTGGATCGCCTCCATGGCCAAGGAAAAAGCCATGATTACGCCATTCGTTGATAGCCAAACCAAAGAGGATCTGAAGAAGAAGGGAGTCATCTCCTATGGGCTTTCCTCATATGGCTACGATGCCCGCGTTTCCGATGAATTCAAGATTTTCACCAACATAGATTCCGCAACCGTCGATCCCAAAGCCTTCGCCGCCAGCGGATTCGTCGATAGGAAAACCGAAATTTGCACGATTCCGCCAAACAGCTTCGTGCTGGCGCGCACTGTAGAATATTTCAAAATCCCGCGCGATGTGCTGGTGATTTGCGTCGGCAAATCCACCTATGCCAGATGCGGGATCATCGTGAATGTGACGCCGCTCGAACCGGAATGGGAAGGGCATGTAACGCTCGAATTTTCCAATACTACACCATTACCAGCCCGGCTTTACGCCAACGAAGGCGCCTGCCAGTTTTTATTTTTGAAGGGCGAATCGGTGTGCGACGTCTCCTACGCCGACCGCGCCGGGAAATATATGCGGCAAAATGGAGTTACCTTGCCGAAGGTTTAGATGCCCCTTTCGTCTGCTCCACGGCGCAATTCTATAGCATCCCTAGGCATGCCGTGCCTATATCGGCTTGCATTCTGCTTCGGAAGATTGGGCCGTACCCCCAAATTAACTCCTGTTAATAATTGTGCTGCCCCTTTCAGGCTTTCAGCAGCAATCTTCATATCCTCCTCCGATTCCACGCAAGCAAAGCGTAAAAAACAATCCCCCGGCTTTGTCCCGAAAAGCTCGCCTGGCACGGTAATAACCGGGACATAACCGAATTCATGCAAACCAACTAGGAAATTGTTTATATCCGCGCCACTGGCAATGAATTTTCCACTCGGCTCACCGTTTGGTAAAGGAATCTCTTTCCCTTTAAAAACTTTGCTCATATCCGCCCACAGGAACATTCCGCCAGCCGGCACACCGTCTATAATCGGCGGAGCATCACCGGAAGCGATCTTGTCAGAGCATTTTCTACCAATATCATCCAATGCCTTGCCGATTATCCCCATACGAAGTTGGTAATGATCGACTATCTCGTCACTGACTTTCCAACCGGTGGTCAAAACCTCACTTCCGGCAGCAAAGCCTTCATTAGCGAAATAGGGAACGCTCATTACACTCGCGATCACAGCATTTCCAACCCTACGGAGCAACTCTCTATTCTCGGAAACTACGGCTCCCACCCGTGAATTCGCCAAGCTCACGCTTTTCGATCCGGATATTAGGAGCACCGTGTTCTGCCGCGCTTCCGGAGTTAAATGCGGGTAAGTCGTACGTATATCTCTCGGCCTTACCAGGTTTATATAGGCAAGGTCATCAATAAATAAAATATGCGGAAATTCCTTATTTATCTTATTTATGGCGTCGGCAAAAGATTTGGCCTTTTCTTCATTCAACATAGCACCGGTCGGATTATGCGGAAAATTGAAAACCAGCGCTACTATCTCCGGGTGTTTTATTATAGCTTCCCTCAAATCTTCGTAAGTAGGCACATAGCCATTTTCCCTTCTGGCTTCTATAATCCTCACTTCACCGCCATGGCTTTTGATCGGAGCGCCATAATAGCCATAATACGGAGAAAGTATGCCGGCCGATTTTCCCGGCTCTATCACACTGCCGGTAACCGCCCAATAGCCATGGGCACATCCGTTCGTTACAACTACATTTTCTTGGGAAAACCCCGAGCCATTTCTCGCACAAACGTAATTCGCTAAATCCGCTGCCCCTTTTTTATGATTCTGAGTTCCGGTACCGGAAGGTATATATCTGGTCTCACCTTTTCTTATTGTTCTTATCATTGCCTCAGAAACCTCGGGAAGTAACGGATAGGTAGGATTTCCGGGCGCCATATTTATTATAGGAATTCCTTTAGCATTCAATTCACCGATCATTGCGTAAATTTCTCCATAAGGAGATGGAGAAAGGTCGAATCGTTTGGCAAATTCTATTTCTTTCATAAGCTCAAATTTTGTTTAGCACTTTCACGTAAAACTTGAATATAAACCAACTTTATTAATAAAAGGTTAACAAAGAGCAGGATTTGCTAATTCCGGATAGAAAAACAATAAATTGTCATGCCAGCGAAGGCGCCTGCCAGTTTTTATTTTTGAAGGGTGAATCGGTTTGCGACGTCTCCTACGCCGACCGCGCCGGGAAATATATGCGACAAAATGGAGTTACGCTACCTAGGGTTTAATCTCTGACTCTCTTCTCTTGATCCGTAGGAATGGTGTTTTTTCAATCTGTTGCCGAGTTCTTCAAAGACGGCTTCTATATTCATTGCGATTATTGCCCGCGCTCTATCGATGCCGATTCCCATGGCTACACCCCTTTGGCCCGGCGAATCGCGGTCCGGCCGTATCGGACTGGGTGTTTTCAAACCGGAAGTATAATCTTGGGAGTTTTTGTCTATTCTCAAGAAAAAATCTTCCAATTCTTTATCTGTAAGGGCATCGAACATACTCTTAATGTCTAAGGAAGGTGCCGCCCCTTCCTTTTCATGAATGGATAGGCCTAAACAGGCGGCATCGGTTTGTATCATTGCTGAACTTAAAGTATCGTCGAAAAACGTTTTTACCGGCCCTGAAATGTGTTCAATTAGTCTCAAATAATTTTCTATAAGTATAGTAGTGGTAGGAGCTGCCCTTTCCTTATTGGAAGCGGTGAACGCAACCAATTCACCAATATCTCTTATATATTCCTGAAATTCTGATAGGGTTAATGCAAGCAAACTTATGCATCCTGTGGGGATGCCGTCGCCGGTGAGGTGTTCTTTAAGAAAAGGGATGTAATCATCTTTTATAACTGCATAAAGCCTGGAGATTTTTTGTAAAAATTCTTCAGGAGTTAATTGTTTTGAGATTTCTGCCATTCGTCATGCATTTACTAATAATCTCAGGCCTGCTGCACTCCGGCATCCGGCACGATCGTCGCACCACCCGGCGTTCCTGAGGTTTTGCGTAGCGAGGAGCGTTTGGTTGCTATACTACTACCAGTGAAGCTGCGGACTATCGGGGCGCCAGCCAATAAATCCTTGATCTCGTCGCCACTCAAAGTTTCATATTCGAGCAGTGCCTTGGCAAGTGTGTGCAATTCCTCCAGCTTTTCCGTAAGGATGGTTTTTGCTTTTTCGTAGCCTTCCTCAACCAGTTTTTTCACTTCCGCGTCGATCAAGTTTGCGGTTTCCTCGGAATTTTTACTGCTACTGATGGAGTGGCCGATAAAAACTTCCTCGCGGTCGTCGCCGTGATAGAGCGGGCCGATTTTATCGCTCATGCCCCAGGCCGTCACCATGTTGCGGGCGATTTTGCTGGCGAATTGAATATCGCTCGATGCGCCACTCGTCACTTTTTCATAACCGAAAATCATTTCCTCAGCAACCCTGCCGCCCATCGCGACCGCCAAATCTGCCTTCAGTTTCGCACGCGTCACCGAAAGCCGGTCCGATTCCGGTAGCCGCATAACCATCCCCAAAGCCCGGCCGCGCGGGATAATTGTTGCCTTATGAATCGGGTCGGATTCCGGTAGATGGATTCCCACAATCGCATGTCCGCCCTCGTGATAGGCAGTGAGTTTCTTTTCCTCCTCGCTCATCACCAGGGATTTGCGCTCCGAGCCCATCATCACTTTATCTTTCGCCGCTTCCAGCTCGCGCATGGTGACGACTTTGCGGTTATTGCGCGCCGCCAGCAGCGCTGCCTCGTTTACAAGATTCGCCAGGTCAGCGCCGGAAAAACCGGGCGTTCCACGCGCTATCGTCCTGGCTTCCACATCCGGCGCCAGCGGAACTTTTTTCAAATGCACCTGAAGGATTTTTTCCCGGCCGGCAATATCGGGAATCGGCACCACGATCTGCCGGTCGAACCGACCGGGACGGAGCAGTGCGGGATCAAGCACGTCCGGACGGTTGGTGGCGGCGATAAGTATCACGCCTTCGTTGGTCTCGAACCCATCCATCTCGACCAATAATTGATTCAAGGTCTGCTCGCGTTCGTCATTACCGCCGCCGAGCCCCGCGCCCCGATGCCGGCCGACCGCATCTATTTCATCGATGAAAATGATGCACGGCGCGTTTTTCTTGCCCTGCTCGAACATATCGCGCACGCGGGATGCACCAACACCGACGAACATTTCCACGAAATCCGAACCAGAAATGGAAAAGAACGGCACGTTCGCCTCGCCAGCAATCGCCCGCGCCAGCAAGGTTTTCCCGGTTCCCGGCGGGCCGATCAGCAGGCAGCCTTTCGGGATTTTGCCGCCGAGCTTCTGGAATTTCTGGGGGTCTTTCAGGAAATCAACGATTTCGGAAAGCTCAGATCTCGCCTCGTCAATCCCTGCCACGTCGGCGAACGTCACCCGCTCGGTTTTTTCGGTCAGCATCCGCGCCCGGCTGCGGCCGAATCCCATACCATTGCGTCCTCCGCCGCCCTGCATCTGGCGCATGAAAAACACCCAGACGCCGATTAATAATAATATTGGGAACCAGGAAAGCAGCATGCCGATCAGCGAGGAAGCGCCGCTATCGGGCGATACCGCGTTAACTTTCACGCCCTTTTCAGTGAGCCGGTCCACCAGCGCTGGATATTCGGGCGAATATGTGGAAAACTGCCCGCCCTCGGTATAATGGCCTTCGATGTTGCGGCCCTGGATGGTGACGTCCGATACTTTGCTGCTTTCGACATCGGCGAGGAAATCAGAGAAAGTGACGCGCGTGCCGGAGTTCATCCTGCCCTGGAAAAAATCAACGACGGCAGCTACGAACAGGATTACCAATCCCCAAATCAGGATATTTTTACCGAAATTGCTCATTTACTAAACCGTTACGAACCGCGCCATAGAAAGCGCTCACCCTAGCTAATATAGGCGGGAATCTATAATTTTCAATATGCTATAGTCGATCAAACAAAAAAGGCAGGGCGAACCCTGCCTTTTTTAAGAAAACAATCAAGAAAAACTATTTCGTGGAATAGGTAGTAGTTTTATTTCTTGCGGTCTTGGAGGTGGTGGCATTGCTATCCTGGCAAGCGCTAAGAGTGCTGATTGCGAAAGAGGCAACCAGTAACGAGATTACAACTTTTTTAGCGAAGTTTTTGCGTTCCATTTTAAAATCCCTTGAAATGAATAATGAATTAATTGCTGGGTGAAAATTTATCAACCGGAACCGTAAACTCTTAAAAGGCCAAGCCGCCGACTCCGATTTACTAAAGGCTGAACTTAACCTAATATATTTTAATGGCAACGATTTTTTTGAACAATGCGCGATAAAATATTCCGGCATCACGATTTTGGCTAAAAATGTCACAGGTCTTGTCTCCCATGTAGCGAGTGCATGACGCGGTGAATGATGGGGGCAAGCAGGATGCCGGCTATGCCGATTAAAAAAAGCCCACTATAGAGGGCATAGAAACTGGCGAATAATTTGCCTGCACTGGTTTTCAGGGTGTCCACCGGCCCCATGCCGCCGAGTATCATTGATGCGTTTAACAGCGCGTCAATCCACGGCATGCCCTCGGTAGTGCGATAGCCGATGATCCCCAGCGCCAGGGAAAATCCGGCAATTGCTATCACCAGACCCAGCCCTTTAACCATCCGCAAAAAGAACAGAGGCCGCGCTAATAAGGGTTCTGAAACATGCTCGAACATGGAAACAAACTATGCCTGCAGCGGCTTTTAGTCAAAATTTAATTTGCCGAAATATCAAAAAATCTCTCGAATTTTCATAATTCTGTAATAATTCCATGTTATATTGAAACTGAGATGTTCGCTTTCTTTTTCGATGGAAAATTCCCGTTCATAGCGGTTTTCGAAAAGTAAAAGCGGGCTATACGAAGCGTCGTGTTTTGATGTTTCTTTAGGTTGCTCCTGCCGCAACTTCGCGGAAAGGAGCTAGGCGAAAGGAGGCCTTAAATAGCTAGGTTCGTGATTGATCGGGAAAAGCTCCGGCTGGCTATGGAAAGGATGGCTAGGGAGAAAGGCGTTCGCCCGGGAGTCCACTTCCGGCTCCGCTGCCAGATCGCCATCGGAGAACAGTGGAGCCTGAAGTACTTCTCCCCCACCGGCTCCGGCTGTCCATGCTGGCTGTCCCTAGAAGACAACTGCGTCTTTCAGGACTATGGGCCGTCCATGGACCATTGTTTCACGGAAGCGGGAGCAGGTTTCGTCGTCTTCAGCCCTCGTGAGGCGTCCAGAAGTGACGTAAATAACGGCACTTTAACCAGCGCTGACCTCGTTCGGCTTACTCTGCTGGCGGAGTAACCCGGTCGGTGTATTCCCGCGTTCCTAAAGCCTTCGGGTTTTTAGGGCGCGGGAGTTAAACTCCTACAATCCATATTCCTTCCACTTCTCCGTCACTTTCCTAATTATCTCCTCATCCATTTTTATTTCCCGGCCCCATTCGCGGCTGGTTTCTGGGGGAATTTTGTTGGTGGCATCGAACCCGAGTTTGGCTCCAAGGCCCGATTCCGGTGATGCGAAATCGAGATAATCTATCGGGGTGTTTTCGATCACCGTTATATCCCGGCCGAAATCCATCCGCGTCGAAATCGCCCACATCACACTCACCCAATCGCGGATATTTATATCCGAATCCGTCACGATCACCCATTTGGTGTAGATGAACTGGCGGAGAAAACTCCATATCCCCAGCATCACCCGCTTGGCATGCCCGGGATAGGATTTTTTGATTGAAACCACCGCGATGCGGTATGAGCAACCCTCCGGCGGCAGATAAAAATCCACGATTTCCGGGAATTGTGCTTGGAGTAACGGGATAAAAACCTCGTTCAACGCCTCACCCAAAATGCTTGGCTCATCTGGGGGCTTCCCGGTGTATGTCGAAAGATAAATCGGGTTTTTCCGCATAGTTATCGCGGAAATGGTGAATACCGGGAATTTCTCCACCGAATTATAATATCCGGTATGATCGCCGTAAGGCCCCTCATCCCGGTAATCATCGAACGAGACATGGCCTTCGAGCACGATTTCGGCTTCAGCCGGAACTTGCAGAGGGATGGTTTTGCAATCGACCAGTTCGACGCCCTTCCCGCGCAATAATCCGGCGAATTGATATTCGGACATGGTATCTGGAACCGGAGTAACGGCGGCCAGTATTGTTGCCGGGTCAGCGCCGATTACGGCGGCGGCAGGCATGGAGTTGACAGTTGACAGTTGACAGTTGACAGAGGAGGCTTGCCGATGGTGTTCTGCGCCACCCCTATGCTTCAGCCAGCGCATGAGTGTTTGGTTTTTTGAGATCACCTGCATGCGGTAGATACCAAGATTATAGTTTTCAGCCGGTTTCTTACTGTCAACTGTCGACTGTCGACTGACAACTCCCTTCGTCACTACCAACGGCCAGGTAATCAGCGGTGCTGCCTCATCCGGCCAGCAGGTCTGGATGGGGAATTTCGCTAAATCTATATCGTTGCCGGTCAAAACTATTTCCTGGCATGGCGCGTTTTTTACGATTTTTGGCTTGGTATTCATCAGTTTTTTTACTAATGGAAACATGCCTAGAGCTTCTTTCCAGCCGCCTGGCGGCTCGGGGTTTTTTAGGAAAGCCAATGTTTCCCCTAGTTCCCGGAGCTTATCCCGGGTTGTGCCCATACCCCATGCCACACGATCGATAGTGCCGAATAAATTAACCAACACCGGATAATCATAGCCTTCCACATTCTCAAACAATATCGCCGGGCCGCCTTCGCGCAAAACTCGGGTCTGGATTTCCGTCATCTCCAGATACGGCGAGACCGGGGCTTTGACTCGCGCCAAATCGCCCTTCTTTTCCAGGAAATCGATAAAATCCCGTAATGATGAAAATTCCATGGCATTATTGATAGATAGTATATAGATTATTTACAATGCCGATTGAGCCGTCAGAGCTGGAAGAGATTATCATGGCTGCATTCCCGGATAGCAGGGTTGAAATATGTGATACGACCGGTGACCGCGACCATTATGAAGTTCGGATAGCGTCCGCCGTTTTCCGGGGCAAGCCGCTGATTGACCAGCATCGGATGGTGCAAAAAGCATTGGATGGGTATAACATCCACGCAGTTTCGATAAAAACATCAGTACCGGAGTAAAACATGAGTAATGAAACTATACTGAACCAGATAAAAAAAGACGTGACGGGAAACGACGTGGTGCTTTACATGAAAGGCACGGCGGCGCAGCCCAGATGCGGGTTCTCAGCTGTGGCGGCGCAGATACTAGGGGCTCTGGGCGTCGCATTCAAAGATGTGGACGCGCTCTCCGACCCTGAATTTCGCGATACCCTCAAGGAATATTCCAACTGGCCGACCCTGCCGCAACTGTTCGTGAAAGGCGAACTGGTGGGCGGCTGTGACATCATGAAGGAAATGTACCAAACCGGCGAATTGCAGGAACTGCTGAAGGAGAAAGGAGTGATTGCTGCGTGAGAGTCTGAGAATCTGAGAGTCTAAGAATATGAGTAAAGATTTTATAGCGATTCTCAAGATGGACAGGATTCATATATTCTTTTTCCACTCAGATTCTCAGATTCTCAGATTCTCAAACCCTCAATGTTAATCGGCATCCTCGGCGGTTCGTTCAACCCGGCGCATTCTGGGCATCTTTATATTAGCCTGGAGGCGATGAAACGGCTGGGTTTACGCCAAATCTGGTGGGTGGTTTCCCCGCAAAACCCCTTAAAACCCAAGGAAGGTATGGCTCCATTTCTCGAGCGGCTTCAGGGCGCGAAAAAAATCGCCAAACATCCGAAGATCCAGGTTCTTGACATCGAGAAAAAATTTGGAACATCCTATACTTATGATACTTTGCGGCGGCTGAAAGCCCAATATCCCAGGCATCAATTCGTCCTAATTATGGGCGCTGATAATTTTGCCGAATTGCCGAAATGGCGGCGCTGGCATGAAATTTTTCGTCTCGTCCCTATAGCCATATTCAATCGTGATGCTTTTTTCCCGCCGATAATGGTTGGGAAACCTGCTATCTGTTTCCGTAACTATCGGAAATTTAAGACTATTTCCAACACGCCGGGATGGGTTTTTTTCGCCATCGGCAAAAAAGCCATATCTGCGACAAAAATACGCCACACCGGGCGCAACCCATTGACTGGACACTAAAGTTCTGCTACACTTCAATTATTGGAACATAAAAAGGAAAGCCCTAAGAAATTGCGTAAGAAGACTGGCCTTAATGGGTCAGAAAAACTCCTGAAAGCTGCCCTGCATTCGCTCGAAGGCAGCAAGGCTCTCGATATAGTCACCATAGATCTCGCCGGAAAAAGCGACCTCGCCGATTATATGGTAATCGCCAGCGGCAGCTCCAATCGCCATGTCGGCGCCATCGCCGCCAAGCTCGCCGAATATATGAAGGAAAAAGGTCATTTACCAAAAGCACCCGAGGGTTTCCCGGAATGCGACTGGGTGCTGGTGGATAATCCTTACGTCATCGTCCACATCTTCCGGCCGGAAATCCGGAAATTCTATAACCTGGAAAAAATGTGGCAGGCCGATTTCGCCGCCAAAGAAGCCGCGGTTTAGCTGCGGTTTATATGACAATTATTGCTGAAAGTATCAAATAATCTCTACGACTTTAATAATCCTGTAACAATTCTGTGCTACATTATAGGCTGTTTTGGTTCCGCCTTAATTCAGTTGCCGTTTGTTTTTTAGAAAGGAAAATAAATCAAGCAACTTCTGGCGGAATTTATTGCCGATAGCTTTCCTTGAATACGCCAAGGGTCGGCTGTTATTAACATGCAGTGCGCAGAAATCCTCACGGAACCTCTTCTAGCGCGGCCAAGCTAAAGAGGTGTTTTTCTTACTGGCCTCTGGAGAAAACCATGGTCGAATGGTTCGCCAAGAACTGGGAAAAGATTCTCGGCATTCTTGGCCTCGGAAGCGTAGCGTTTAGCTTTCTCTGGCTCTACATACGCCTTCGGTGGTTCGGCAGTCGTCGCTCCACTAAAAACTGGGGCAAGACCATCGAGCTGTTCGGTGATCTTGGTCTCCTGAAGCTGGGTGTGAAACGGGTCAATCCCGACACGCTGACTGCAGAAGGGGACGCGGCCTCACTGTACTACCAGTCCTTCACCGCCTACCATTACGAGGTGGTGAATGGGGTTCGTCTCTGCTTCCTCCGTTCTTACGTGGTAGAGGTTTACGCCTTCTACCAGTGGATGACGGAGAGAAAGCTGGGTGACAACACTATGTCCCATTTCTCCTCCGCGCCCTTGCCCTGCATGGGGCTCGAGGAGAAAAAAGACGAAAATGGCAGCTACTGGGTCAAAGTCCCAGTAGCCGACATTTTTGTCAGTGGACAGAAGTTGATCTAGTGTAGACGCCGCCTCCCATTACGGGATGGCGGCGTTTGTCCTTTTAGACTCACCCAAGTTATAAAGAAATGCATCGTTATGCTTAAAGCCCCAATAACAATTTCCCCGGATCTTCGATTCCTTCTTTCACCCGCACCAGGAAAGTGACGGCCTCTTTGCCGTCGATCAGGCGGTGGTCGTATGAAAGCGCCAGATACATCATCGGCCGGATTTCGACTTTACCATTTATAGCCATCGGCCTATCCATGGTTTTATGCATCCCTAAAATCCCCGATTGCGGCGGGTTAATGATAGGCGTTGACATCAGCGAGCCGTAAACCCCGCCGTTCGATATGGTGAAGGTGCCGCCGGATAAGTCGGCCATAGAGAGCTTGCCCTCGCGCGCTTTACGCCCGAATTCTGTGATAGTCTGCTCGATTTCGGCGAATGACATCTGATCCGCATCGCGCACCACCGGAACCACTAATCCTTGCTCAGTGCCGACCGCCACGCCGATGTCATAATGATTTTTATATATGATTTCATCGCCTTCGATTTCGGCATTGACGCTCGGAATTTCCTTCAGTGCGTTTATCGCCGCCTTCAGGAAAAACGACATGAACCCAAGCTTCACGCCATAGTGCTGCTCGAACTGCTCTTTATGTTCATTACGGAGCTTCATCACCGCTGACATATCCACTTCGTTGAAGGTGGTAAGTATCGCCGCTGTTTGCTGCGATTGTTTCAGCCGCTCGGCGATTTTTTGGCGCAGCCGCGACATTTTCACCCGCTCTTCGCGCGGATCGTCCGTCGCCTGTTCGTTCCGCGATCCCAATGCTTCCAGCACATCGCCTTTGGTCAAGCGGCCGTCCTTGCCGGTGCCAGAAACTTCGCTTGGATTGATGTTTTTTTCCGCAACGATTTTCCGAACTGCCGGGGATAATGATTCATTCTTGGCTTGCGGCTTAGCGGATTGTTGCGGTGCAGGCTTTTGCGCTTCCGGGGCTTTTTCCGGTTGTTTTTGCTGTGGTGCTGGAACCGGTTTCGCCGCTTCTTTCGGGGCAGGAGCATTAGCATTAGCCGCCTTCTGGCCAACCGCAGATGCATCAATGATTCCCAGTAAATCCCCTACACCGACCGTCCCGCCCTGCGCGACTTTAACTTCCTTGAGTGCGCCGGAGACGGGAGCATTCACTTCCAGCGTTACCTTATCGGTTTCCAGCTCTACCAGCAGGTCGTTCAAATTCACCTGCTCGCCCGGGTTTTTATGCCATTTGGCGACGGTGGCCTCCGTTACCGATTCGCCGAGTGGCGGAACTACGATTTCTCCGGGCATTTTAGAACTCCTTGGATTACTTAGAGACTAATTTATAACCCCAAAATATTATAAATCAAGCTCCGGAGAGACTAGTGCAAAAGAATGGATTGTATTTTTACTATCTACTGCTCCGGCCTCCCCTGTCATTGGGTTTCCAATTGGGAAAATCATCCGCGATGACCGTTTTTATGTCTTGCATTGCAGCATATATGCGAGCCTTTTCGACTCCTTTAAGGCACCTACCGTGTTTATCAAGAACATACATAAAATCCCGGATGTTTTTTTTAAAATCCCCGAATGCAGAAGGAGGGTTAGTACCTGCGGGAAAACCCCTCAATTTCTTAGAGCTCTCAACGATAAATTGGGCTAAGCTTATAAGATTATTGCTGAATCCCTCGTCATTTTCATAAGCACCGGATTTGGTAAGCGCAGTTTGAGTTACCATCTCCAACTTATTTACTGCATCCACTACACTGATAGGTTCCTTTAGAAAACCCGCCTCCAATATTTGCTTATCGACCAGCCCAACTTTGCCCGGAAAAGCCGTTTCCATCTTTTCCCCGACTATTCTGATTGCGCTGTATAACGTTTCCTTTTGTTCCTCATCAAGAGTATTTACCTGAAAATCCACGATATTTATCATATCTCTTAAGTAATGCTGTAAAAGTCTAAGTATGATGGTGGGATTCCCAGGCCGAAGATGCAATTCCTTGGCTTGGGAGATAATCTGGGAGATAGGGCCCAGTATATCCTGTCGGAAACTATCGGAAGCCCCAAAATCCTCGGAAACGGGGACATGTTCTAGTACGTTATCCACCACTTTGCCTAGGCTTTCGGCGGCTTTTATTATACCTAGGAATGGCTTATCCAAGCGCCCCCACCAATTCCTGCTGCTGTTTCATATAATCCAAAACATTATAAATCAAGTAAGCAAAGGTTGCGGTTTCTTTTCCTCCGTACCGATTGCAAAATATTTTCCGGCTTCTAATTCTAAATTCTCACACGTGTGCCGTATTAACCAGCTATCAGTATCCTGAGCTTGATTTTGGAACTTATCTATTATACTCCGAGCAGCAGAAACTCTCCATTGCCAAAGCTCTTTTAGATTCTCATAATCCTTCGGCTTGACCTTCCAGTCTTCTTCTATTTTGTCGATAGTTTCCCGCTCCCTGATAATTTCTTCTCTTATTTTTCCCATATCCGGATTCTTACCCTTGTGGGTAAGCCAATGATCCACGGCTCCTATGAATGCGTCATATTCTTCCTGAACCAGGTTACTAGTCCTTACCGGAAAATATCTTGCATCAGGGAAGCCAACTAAGCTTTCGGCACCTTTCCTCACCCATAAAACCCACTTTCCAATACCCATAATCTACTCCAACGCCGCTTCCACCAATTCCTGCTGTTCTTTCACATGCAGTTTCATATATCCGGCGGCAGGGGAGGCGGCGGGTTTGCGGCCAGCATATATTGGCCGGTGTGCTTTGTGTTTCGCCTTGATTAACACTTCCTCGATACACGGATTAACCGACATCCAGCCGCCCATGTTTTTCGGCTCTTCCTGGCACCAGACGATCTCGCTTGCATTCTTATACCGCTCGATTTCGGCGGCCAATTCTTCGGCCGGGAACGGATATAATTGCTCCAGCCGGAGTATTGCGACATCGTTAATTTTCTTGGCGTGGCGCGCCTCGAACAGATCGTAATAAACCTTGCCGCTGCACAGTACCACTTTGCGGATTTTGCCATCCGCCGTGAGTCCTTCACCTTCGGGGATTAGCGGCCGGAAAGCGGTGCCGGACGACATCTCATCTAGGCCGCTCTGCGCCAATTTATGCCGTAGCAATGATTTCGGCGTCATTATAATCAGCGGCTTCCTGAAATTCCGCGCTACCTGGCGGCGGAGGATATGGAAATATGATGCCGGAGTGGTGCAATTGGCCACCTGCATATTATCCTCGGCGCATAATTGCAAAAACCGCTCGAGCCTGGCCGAACTATGTTCCGGCCCCTGGCCTTCGTAGCCGTGCGGCAACAGCAGCACCAGGCCGTTCATGCGCAGCCATTTCACTTCGCCTGAGGCGATGAACTGGTCGATTATCACCTGCGCGCCGTTGGCGAAATCGCCGAATTGGCCTTCCCACAACACCAGGCTTTTCGGCTCTGCCGTGGAATAGCCGTATTCAAAACCCATCACCGCGAATTCGCTTAAATTTGAATCGATCGGCTCGAAATTCGCCTGCTTGCCGCCGAGATTATTGAGCGGGATATAATTCTCCTCGGTTTCCTGGTCGATCAGCACCGAATGCCGCTGCGAAAATGTCCCGCGCCGTGAATCCTGGCCGGACAGACGTACCGGAATCCCATCGCGCAGCAGTGAGCCGAAAGCCATGGCCTCGGCTGTCGCCCAATCCAGCCCTTCACCAGTTTCAATCATCTTGCGCTTGGCCTCCAATTGCTTGATGATTTTCGGATGCACTTTGATTTTTTCCGGCACTGCCGAAATCGCCATGCCGATTTCCTTTAGAGATTTCAAATCGACGCCGGTATCTGGCTGTGACCCGTTGCCGTTGGCTTTGGAAAAACCGACCCACTTGCCTTCCAGCCAGTCAGCTTTATTCGGCTTATAGCTTTGCGCGGCTTTAAGCTGCTCCTCCAGGTAATCTGCCCACTCCTTCTTCATGGACTCGAACTCATCCTGGCTGGCCACGCCCTCCGCTATCAATTTATTCGCATAAACATCGCGCGGTGTCGGGTGGCTGTTGATGTTCTTATACATGATCGGCTGGGTGAAGCTCGGCTCGTCGCCTTCGTTATGGCCGTAGCGGCGGTAGCAGAAAACGTCGATCACCACATCCTTCCTGAATTCCTGCCGGAATTCGGCGGCGATGCGGCTGGCGAAAACCACCGCCTCCGGATCATCGCCGTTGACATGGAATATAGGGGCTTGGACGATTTTCGCCACATCGGTCGGGTATGGCGAGAGGTGCGCGTTTTTCGGGGAAGTGGTGAACCCGATCTGGTTGTTGATGATGAGGTGGATCGTACCGCCGGTGGTATATCCCTTCAAATCGCCTAGTTCAATGGTTTCCGCGACCACTCCCTGCCCGGCGAACGCCGCATCGCCATGGATGAGTATTCCCATCACTTTCGCGCGTTCCTTGTCGCTGCGCTGATCCTGCTTCGCCCGCACTTTCCCAACCACCACCGGATTCACGCACTCCAGGTGTGATGGGTTTGCGGTCAAGGATAGATGCACGCACCGTCCATCAATCTCGCGGTCAGACGAAGTGCCCAGGTGATATTTCACATCGCCGGAAATGTTCATGTCCTCCGGAAACGCCGGGTTGCCCTGGAATTCCGAGAGCATAGCGGCGTAAGGCTTGCCCATCACGGCGGTTAACACATTCAGCCGCCCGCGGTGCGCCATGCCGACGACGATTTCTTCGACCCCCAATCCGCTTGCAGTGCTGATGACTTCCTCCATCGCCGAAGCCGTGGATTCCGCGCCCTCGATCGAAAATCTTTTGGTGCCGGGATATTTCACGTGGCAGAATTGCTCAAACCCTTCGACCTCAATGATTTTCTTGAGTATCGCTTTTTTCCGCTCCGGCGAATATGCAGGTTGTCCGCGCGATTCCTCGATTTTCTTTTGCAGCCATTCGCGCTGCCCGGCATCGCCGATATGGGTGAATTCAAACCCGATGTTGCTGCAATACGTCGCCTTTAAAATATCAAGGATTTCTTGCAGCGTGGCCTTTTCCAGACCCAATTCGCCGCCCAAGAAAATCTCGCGGTCGTAATCTTTCTTGGTGAAACCATAGGCCGTAGGGTCAAGCTCATGAAGCGCTGAGCCGTTTTCCATTCCCAGCGGATCAAGGTTGGCAATGAAATGGCCGCTCGCGCGGTATCTGCGGATCAGCATCAATGCATTCAGCGAATCAACCCGGGGGTCTTTGCCTCTGCGGCGATCATGCGTGGAGACGACTTTTAATCCTGGAGCTTCGGCGCCAACGACTTGGGATTTAGAGCCATTGGCCCAGGATGCGCCGTGAAAATCATCGGCGATGGTGGATAGATTATCGCCGACATTGGCGAAATAATCCCGCCAGCTTTGCTCAACCGAAGCCGGATTTTTCAAATATTGCTCATACACTTCCGCGACGAAAGTGGAGTTGGTGGGGTTCAGGAACGTGGTTTTTCTCAAATGTTCTGCCATAAATTTCAGGTTCCAAGTTTTAGTTTGTTAACGACAAAAGTATTAATGCCTTCCCAGTAAAAAATCCAGGGGTTTGCCGGATTGCTGGGTTATAGTACAACGGAAAGGTTAACAAATCATTAACGGAAAGGTTTTTTCTTAACTACAAGGAAAAAAGCGGTTTATAT
>Ga0206927_1052_pt1 | contig 27391 bp, 18 predicted proteins | sample Alteio_BWOrgHeat_60_FD_153249 | JGI IMG/M metagenome (GOLD analysis project Ga0206927, IMG submission 153249) | Enriched cells from forest soil in Barre Woods Harvard Forest LTER site, Petersham, Massachusetts, United States -... | ecosystem: Environmental > Terrestrial > Soil > Temperate forest >... | reverse complement strand
TTATCAATCTCTTTGGTCAAATACCTCTGGAAATAATAATTTAGCCAATGGAGTTCAAGCCCTCTATTACAATACCACAGGTTATCAGAATACTGCTGTCGGAAATTCAGCGCTTTACTATAATATAGCAGGAAACAATGGTACTGCTATAGGAACAAATTCCATGTTATATGCAAACAACACCGCCACCACATTTACAGATTTTAATGTTGCTATTGGCTTTGAGGCGCTAAGAGGCTCAAACACTCCTGCAAATAATACCGGAAATAATAATACTGCTATCGGATATGAGACTATATGGTCAAATACCAGCGGTTCAAGCAACACAGCCAATGGTGTAAATGCGCTATTTGCAAACACAACCGGTTATTCCAATACAGCGGTTGGGTACCAGGCGTTATATACTAATACCACAGGACATGGGAATACTGCCATTGGTGATTCGGCTGATGTATCTACTTCCGGTTTAGTAGATGCTACTGCTATCGGGAATATGGCTAAAGTAACTGCAAGTGATAATATGGTTTTCGGTGATGCTAATGTTATTGGATGGGGTTTTGGAACTGCACCCGGAGCTGGAAAAGCAATAAAGGTTGGAACTGGTAACACAAATGGAAACGCTGCTTATTTATCTACCGGAGGTGCCTGGACCAATGTTTCGTCTAAATCCATAAAAGATAATATTACCCCATTAAACGGAAAAGATATACTGAATAAAATAAGTCAGTTGGAAGTTGCACGTTGGAAATACATTGGTACCCAGGAATATCATATTGGTCCTTTTGCTGAGCAGTTTTATGAATTATTCAATACCGGATTAGATAATACTTCCATAAGCACTATTGACCCTAGTGGAGTTGCTTTGATTGGCATCCAGGAATTGATAAAAGAAAATCAAGAATTGAAGTCCAGGCTTAAAGAAATAGAAACTAAACTTGGAAAGATTGATGAATTGCAAAACCAACTTAATCAAATGAAGTTATTACTTCAACAACAAAACGGAGGGAATAAGTAAAGTAAAGCAGGAGCTATTTCAAATTGGAATGTTTCTGAATCACAATCTCAATTCAACCTTTTAGTCAAGCCTGCTTCAATACGCTCAAATAGCTGCATCGGGTTATAGGTTCTCCAATTGATTGTTTCAAATTCACCACCCATTCCAATGTAATAATCGATATTTGCACGTTCGAATTCGAGGAGAACATGATCTCTGAAATTAATCATCACCACCCATCCATCTTCCACATCATCAAACCATTCTTCATAATATGAATCATCCGAGGTATGAAAATTCAAAACATTTTCTCCGATTAAAATAAACTTATTGATACCCTCATGAATCAATACATCTGCAATATCCCGTTTAAGAAACATTATATCGTTATTGATAGCATCATTCCACTCACCTATCAATTCAATTATTGCGTATCCTTGAATATAATCAGCATACAATATCTTGATATATAAAGTTGGTGACCCAATATAATCCCACTGAGGATGGATATAATAATTGTAAATGGTATTCACATATTCAAACTCACTATGCTCAACACCATAGAACGGCGAAAGCTCATCTTCAGAAGAGTTATAAATACTTAGCCAGTTATAATATGGTTCTATGTCTTGCATCGTAATATTCTTTTACGATATAAAAACTAAATCGTTTCTAATTATTATTGAGAGAAGGTAACTTTTTTCTTTTGATTCCAAAAATACTTTTGAATACAACTATGAAAAATACTTTCGCCTGCCATGCATATCGTTTTATCATTCTGTTTGGTTCAGAATAGATTCTAAATGCCCATTCCAATCCCATCTTCTGAATTCTTTTTGGTGCTCTTTTTACAACACCTCCGATAAATTCAAAAGTTCCACCACAACTCATCAATATATTTGCTTTAACAAAAGGTTTTACAGCCTTGATAAGAATTTCCTGCTTAGGAGCACCCAAAGCAAAGAATACAACATTGGCATTACTTTCATTGATTTTCTTTATAACAATATCAACTTCCTCTTGCGGAAAGAAACCTTTATAAAAAGGTGAAGAATAATATTCAATTCCTTTCATCTTAGGAAAATCTTTATGAAGTTTAGCAAATGCAATCTCAAGATTTTCGGGCTTGCTACCCACTACAAAGAACTTTGCAGTTTCATTAAACTCCCGGATTATTTCCACAACAAAAGTTGCCCCTGTAATACGCTCATGCAAAGGATATTTAGTGAATTTACTCATAATAACCAATGTGATTCCATCCACAATAGACAGGTCAACATTGTCGGATGCATCTGCAAATGCATCGTTTGTATTATATAATGCCAGGCTCTCTAAGCATGGAGTATAAATAGAATTGGTTTCATTATTCTTTATTGATTTTCCTACAAATTCCAATGCCTGTTTAGTGTCACAATAGGAAATTGGAATACCAAATATCCTGAATTTATCGTATATTTTTCTTTCAGTCGCCATTATTTCTTAACTCTCTTTTTATAAGCGTGCAAAGAAACGGAAATAAGATGTAAGAGGCAAACAGGAAATGATTTGAAAAGATGCTTACTCCTTCAAACCATATTTATCCATATACTTTTTATAAAGTTGCTTCTGAATGTTATCGAGATTAATTTCTTTACCTCTGATAAATGCATGAACAATATTATTCGATTTCATATCAAGAGCGTCACCATCAGAGATTATAAGCGTAGCATCCTTGCCAACTTCAATCGTTCCAACTGTGTTATCAATTCCAAGAATCTTTGCAGCATTAGATGTAATAGCTGACAATGCTTGTTCTTTAGTAAGTCCATAAGCAACAGGCGTTCCTGCATTGAAAGAAAGATTCCGAACCTGCCAGAAACCATCAACACTTATGCAATAATTTACCCCCGCTTGTTGCAATAAGTATGGTAATTTATAAGGCAAATCAACATCCTCATCCTCGCGTGGAGGCAAAGAATGTGTTCGACCAAGAACAACAGGGATATCGTTTGCTTTTAATAAATCAGTAATCCTCCATGCATCTTCTCCACCAACCAAAACCATCTTGATTCCATACTCTTTGCAGAAATTTACAGCAGCAATTATTTCTTTTACATAATTACAATGAACATAAAGCTTCTTGCTTCCATCAAATAAACCTCGCATACTTTCTAATTTCAAATTCTTTTCGGCAGGGGTTTTAATCATGCTGTATGCTTTTGCATTTTTAAACAAGTCGTTGATATTATGTAGAGTCTTATCCATCTTTTCTTTTTGTACTTCTTCTTTTTCTGCATTTGGTGATTTATTGATGGTCATGTTTGGCCAGTGAAGATGAATGCCTTCATCAATTTTATAAACAGCATCTTCCCAGTTCCACGCATCCAGTTCTACAACAGAACTCTGACCTGAAATTGTTCCTCCCTCCGGAACAATCTGTGCTAATAAAATACCATTCGAACGAACAGTAGCAAGAACTTTAGAATCTGTATTATATGCAATTATGGCGCGAACATCAGGATTAAGGGAACCTACTTCATAGTAGTCATTAGTTGCTCTTGCTGCTTCAATTTCGCTTAGCCCAAGAATGGTGTTCATGCCGATAAAGCCGGGATAAATATCCTTTCCTTTTGCGTCAATTGTTTCATAGAGTTTCAAATCCAAACCTAAAGATCCTAATTCTCCAACGGCGATAATTTTACCTTTATCAATTGCTATTGAGCCATTTGGAATAACCTTTCCATTGCCAACATGGATTGTACCATTGATGATAATAATGGGTTTATGCTGAGGGTTTGCCGGAGAAGGGTTTTGTCCGATTGCACTATTTACTATAAACAAGGCAACTAAAATATATATGTATTTCATTTTCATTTCAATTAATTATTCTTCGTTAGGAAGCATTTCATTATCATTGCAGGTATTGAGCTTCTTTTTAACTGAACCTCCTTTTTGTAGCGTATCTCCTTTTACTTTGGCTGCTATCATCTTCTGAATTAATCTTGCACGCTCTTTACTTATGTCATCTCGTAATTGTTTATCTCTTTCAACATCGAAATAACAAATTCCATCTACAAAAGTCTGCTGAACTTTTGCATAAATGGATAAAGGATTATCTGTCCATAGAACCAGATCAGCATCTTTGCCGACTTTAATACTTCCAACTTTATCATCTATATGTAAAAGCTTTGCAGGATTAATTGTTACAAACTTCAGTGCCTCTTCCTCGGATATATTCCCATACTTTACAGACTTTGCTGCTTCCTGGTTTAATCTTCTTGCCATTTCAGCATCATCAGAATTCATTGCAACAGTAATTCCCATCTTATCCATGATTGCTCCATTATATGGAATTGCTTCTTCAACTTCATATTTATATGCCCACCAATCAGCAAAAGTAGAACCGCCGGCTCCATGTACTTTCATCTTATCGGCGACTTTATACCCTTCGAGAATATGAGTGAATGTATTTATCTTGAAACGAAAAGTATCAGCCACATGCATCAACATATTTATCTCACTCTGAACATAAGAATGACAAGTGATGAATCGCTTATGATTTAATATTTCAACAAGGGCATCCAACTGAATATCCTTTCTCGGAGTCATGGATGCACTTGATTTTGATGAATTGAACCTGCTCCATTTATCTTCATATTCTTTTGCTCTTGTAAATGCATCCATATAAACCTGTTCAACACCCATTCTTGTTTGTGGAAAACGAACTGTGCTTCTGTCACCCCAATTAGATTGCTTCACATTCTCACCTAAAGCGAATTTTATAAAAGGATCCCATCCTGCAAACTTCATTTCTTCAGGTGAATGTCCCCAGCGAAGTTTCACTAATTGTGTTTGTCCACCAATAGGATTTGCAGAGCCATGCAATAAATGAGATGTAGTTACTCCGCCGGATAACTGACGATAGATATTTATGTCATCACAATCAACAACATCCCCAATTCTAACTTCAGATGTAACTGCTGCTGCACCTTCGTTAACTCCTTCCTGAATTGCTATGTGTGAATGTTCATCAACAATGCCCGGACTTAAATGTTTCCCTGTTCCATCAACTACCTTTGCATTTCCTGCATTTATATTCTTTCCTATTTGAGCAATCTTTCCATTCTGAATTAATACATCTGTGTTTTGAAGAATGCCATCCTTTTCATTAGTCCAGACGGTGGCATTTTTTATCAAAACATTCTCTGCTTTTGGATATTCTTTCCAGCCATAAGACATGTTTGGATAGAGAATATCACCTACTTCTGGAGTTACTTTTGCTGAATCTTTCTTTGTTGCGGGTTTATATGCATCAGTTAAAGTTGCAGACCATGTTACCCAATCACCATTGGTTAATTGCCCCGTTCCTTTCCATGAATCAGGATTGCCATTTTCTAAATATCCACCAATTCTTGTTACGCCCGCAGGTTCCGATTTCTTTAATTCAAATTGCAAAGTGAATTGTTTATCCAACCTATGATAAGTTGCTTTAATCTTTATCGTATCTTGCATTACGGTAAACTCAGGAGCATTAATTTCTCCCGATACATTTAGTTTTAATGGAGGCAGATTTCCTATTTGCAAAATATAATTCCCGCGAATATCCTTCAACTCAAAATCATTCATCTCATATCGTTTTCCATTCACCCAATTGTCGTAAATGATATTATCTTTATCAAACAAAGACTTTGAAGTGATAAGGAAATTTGCAATCATTCCTTTTTTCAATGCTCCAACTTTATCTGATACTTTTAATAATTGTGCAGGGATAGTGGTCAATGCTTTCAATGCCGTTGTATCCGATAATCCATAATCCATTGCTTTGCGAAGATTTTTCCAGAAGTCTGCTTTATCTTTCAAATCCGATGTGGTGATGGCAAAGTTTATTCCTGCTTTTTGCAACATTGATGGGTTTGTTGGCGCTAATTCCCAATGCTTCATGTCAGAAAGATTGACTTGCAATGCATCATAAGGATCATCGACATCATAAGCCGGCGGAAAGTTAAGCGGTATAATCAATGAAGTGTTCGTTGCTTTTATTTCATTCAATCTTTGATATTCATCGCCTGCGCATTTTATGATGTATGAAGTGTTGAATTCCTTAGCTATCTTATCTGCACGAAGTACGGAGAGTTTATCATGCACTTCAAAGATTTGTGGAAGGTCAAGGAGCTTGTTCCATGCATCGAGGGAGATATTATATTCATAAGCTCCGTTTGTTTTTGCATACCATTGGGCATCATAATAAGTCTGACGGATTAAAGCTATCGAACCCATCAGAGAAGTTGGATAATCCTGGGTTGAAGTTCCTTTATTAAATGAATAATTAGAAGCGGCCACATCTTTCACAAATTGATTATTCTCTTTTCCATCGCCCAAAGTAACTATTGCCGACGAGCCTCTTGCTATTCCATCTTTATTCAAAGTCATCACACATCCGAATCCCATTTTGCGAAGTTGTTCTGCATATTTTTCATCGAAAGTAAATAAATCTTTAGCATTTGTTTCGGGATGAATTGCCTGATTCCAGTTATAAGCACCCGCTTTATCGGTTTGCATTTGCGGACCATCTCTTCTTCGGTTGTGCGCTGCATCCGGTTTAACTTCGGGGATGCCATAATCGCTGTACATATCTATCAAAGAGGGATAAATATTCTTTCCTTTCAAATCATAAACCACTGTGCCATCAGGGATTTTCACATCTTTTCCTACCTCAACTATTTTTCCGTGCGTTATCAATAAAGTTGCAGAATCTACCACAGTTTTATAATCCACAAAAATCCTTGCATTAATGAAAGCATAATATAAATTATTCGAGTTATGGACTCCATTGACAGGAAAAGTAGATTGTGCCGAAAGATTGGATGTGATTAGCAATAATAAGCCAAAAAAAATATTTTTGATGGCTAGGATTTGATTTTTCATTGGATTGATTTATTATTTAGACGGCGAAAATACGGAATAAAGCTATTGAAATAAAAAATTAGAAATAAGAAATAAGAAAATGGAAGGCTTTTTAAGGTGATTAAATCTATCGGCAAATGTAATTCCTACAAAAATAGTATACGTTTCTATTCGATTTCTTGTGCCAAACTTGAGATTTCTTGTGCCAAACTTGAAAAATCTTGTGCCAAAACCGGCTTTTCTTGTGCCAAAACTAAAATTTCTTGTGCCAAAACGGCAAAATCTTGTGCCAAAAACCATTTACTTTTGAAGAAGAATTGAATTTGGCACAAGAAATTTAGACACTGAATTATCTATTTGGAGAATATTTTAATAAAGATAATTTATGTTGGATGATTAAATTCATCAAGAGGTAAAATTTCTTTTTTTTATTGGATTATAGGGCATAAAAAAACCCTCCCGATGATTAATCAGGAAGGTTTTTAAATCTTTAGCTTAAATTATTAAGCTGCAGGAGTTGAGGAAGAACTGCCTCTCATTCCCATGATAGCGCCTACAAGGATAAGTGCACCACCGGCAATGCCGAGATACAATCCCATACCTGTAGCAACACCTTCGCCAAGACCTTTCAGGCTGCTCATCTGACGGATAGCATCACCAATCTGACAAAGAGCCAGAATCAAGCAAACAATGTTCGACCATTTTTTGTTGATAAAGAAGAAAACAGCGCATAAAACACCAATGGCAACGAAAATGACTCCTGGGTTTCCACCCATTTCGCCAAGGAATCCGTTAACTGAGGTGGTTTCGCCCATCAGGTCGATTTTTGCCCATGGTAACCATGCCGCTACGATTGCTAATACAGAGCCCAGAAGGCCGATAATGTTCATTTTTTTCATGTTAAATTTATTTAGGTTATTATTAATTTGAATATGGTTGCAATATTAAACAATAATTTTTAACTGACAAATTTTTATTGGTTATTTAAATATTAACAATTGAAAATTCGGGCTTTAATCAGGATTGATAGGTATGCATTTTAACCTTTAAAATCAATGGAAATGACGATCTTAATGAAAATTGATTATAGTTTCAGAAAAATTATTTTCAAATTAAAAAAAATGGTTTTAAGTGGTGTTGAAAAAAAATTATTGAAAATATTATTTTTATTCAGATTTTTTTTTTAATTTTGTGACACAATTAATAATTACTACTACCATTAAGTAAAAAATATGAGAAAAATAAAATTTTACCTGGCTTTAATCACATTGCTCTTAGTCAGCAAATTTGCGGTTTCATTAACTGCAACGATAACAGTTTACTGGCATGGTGGCTGGTGCTTGGTATGCGGAACTGATTATTCATGTTCTACAGGGATTTATTCCAATACCTGGAACGGTGGGAATAATACTTTTTTCGACCCGCTTCCTGCCGGGGCTATATTGACAGGTGTATCAATAACTACCTGCGAGGCAGATTGCGGCGCTAACAGCGTACCTGTTTCATTAGATGGAACATTGATAGGAACTTATCACCCAAATGGGAATTGCATATGTTATCAACAAATAAACTATACAGTATCAGGATGCCCTCCATCCAATTATGTTTACCAGGGAAACAATACTTTACATCTGGCTCCGAATAATACAATATGTGTAAGTCATTCAACAATCACCTTAACTTATGTAACCACTGCACCTGTAATTACTGCAAGTGGTCCATTGTCATTTTGCCAGGGGAGTAATGTTACTTTAACTGCACCAGCAGGAAGTAGTTATCATTGGAGTAATAATGTAAACACCCAAAATGATGTTATTACAACCTCAGGAAATTATAGCGTAACAGTTACCAATGCTAATGGATGTACTGCTGTTTATGGTCCGGTAACAGTTACTGTAACTGCAGTAACTGCACCTATCATTACAGCAAGCGGGGCATTATCATTCTGTCAGGGTGGAAGTGTTACTTTAACTTCTACTGCAGCAGGTTCATATTTATGGAGCGATGGGGAGGTTACGCAAAGCATTGTTGTTACTACATCGGGGAATTATACTGTTTCAACCACTAATAACGGATGCACGGGGACATCGGCGGTCACCACCGTGACGGTCTGGCCCCTTCCCACTCCGACAATAACTGCGAATGGACCGATATCATTCTGTCAGGGTGGCAGTGTTGTCCTTACAAGCACTGCGGGGAGTTCTTATCTATGGAGTGATGGGGAGGTAACCCAAAGTATTACTGTTACAACTTCGGGAACTTATACCGTTACATTAACTGACAATCATGGTTGTGTAGGAACATCTCCGCCAATAACTGTTACTGTTAATCCTTTACCAACACCAATAATAACTGCAAACGGACCAATAACTTTCTGTCAAGGTGGAAGTGTTACCTTAACTTCTACTGCAGGGAGTTCTTATTTATGGAGCGATGGTGAAGTAACTCAAAGTATTGTTGTGACAACCTCCGGAACATTTACAGTTACCATGACAGATGCAAATGGATGTGTTGGAACTTCTGCTCCAATTACTGTTACTGTTAATCCTCCACCAACGCCAATAATTACTGCAAGCGGACCATTAACTTTCTGTCAAGGTGGAAGCGTTACACTTACTTCTACAGCGGGTAATTCTTATTTATGGAGCGATGGTGAAGTAACCCAAAGTATAACCGTTACCACGTCCGGAACGTTTACAGTAACTATGACTGATGGAAATGGATGCGTTGGAACTTCTGCACCTATTACTGTTACGGTTAATCCGCTTCCAACTCCAATAATAACAGCAAGCGGACCTATAACTTTCTGTCAAGGTGGAAGTGTTACATTAACTTCAACTGCCGGAAGTTCTTATTTATGGAGTACCGGTGCCGTGACTCAAAGTATAGTAGTTTCAACTTCAGGGACTTTTACAGTTACTCTGACAGATGCTAATGGTTGTGTAGGAACTTCTGCTCCAATAACTGTTACTGTTAATCCTCTACCAACTCCAGTAATAACTGCAGGTGGACCTATTACTTTCTGCCAGGGAGGAAGTGTTACGCTTACTTGTACTGCTGGCAGTTCTTACTTATGGAGTAATGGTGCTGTAACACAAAGTATTGTTGTTACTACATCCGGAACATTTACAGTAACAATGACAGATGCAAATGGTTGCGCAGGAACAACTGCTCCTATAACTATAACTGTTAATCCTTTACCAACACCTGTGATAACTGCAAGTGGTCCTATATCTTTTTGTAATGGAGGAAGCGTAACATTAACATCTACAGCAGGTAGTTCATATCTTTGGAGTACTGGTGCTGTGACTCAAAGTATTACGGTAACAACATCAGGAACATATACTGTTACTTTAACCGATGCTAATGGTTGTGTTGGAACCTCGGCTCCAATAACTGTTACTGTATATGCATTGCCAACACCAACAATAACAGCAAACGGGCCCGTCACCTTCTGTAATGGAGGTAGTGTAACCTTAACATGTACCGCAGGGAGTTCATATCTTTGGAGTACTGGTGCCGTTACGCAAAGTATTACAGTCACAACATCTGGAACATTTACTGTTACTATGACAGATGCTAATGGTTGTATAGGAACTTCTGCTCCAATAACTGTTACTGTTAATCCTCTGCCAACTCCAGTAATAACTGCAGGTGGACCTATTACTTTCTGCCAGGGAGGGAGTGTTACGCTTACTTGTACTGCTGGCAGTTCTTATTTATGGAGTAATGGTGCAGTGACTCAAAGTATAATAGTTAATACATCCGGAACATTTACTGTTACTATGACTAATGCTAACGGCTGTGTAGGAATATCTGCACCAATAACTGTTACTGTTAATCCTTTACCTACACCTGTTATAACTGCAGGTGGACCTATTACTTTCTGCCAGGGAGGTAGTGTTACATTAACATGTACAGCCGGTAGTTCTTATTTATGGAGTAATGGTGCAGTGACTCAAAGTATAATAGTTAATACATCTGGAACATTTACTGTTACCATGACTGATGCTAATGGTTGCGTTGGAACATCTGCACCAATAACCGTTATTGTTAATCCTCTGCCAACTCCAGTAATAACTGCGGGTGGTCCCGTTACTTTCTGTCAGGGGGGTAATGTAACATTAACTTGTACTGCGGGTAGTTCTTACTTATGGAGTAATGGTGCTTTGACTCAAAGTATAACTGTTAATACTTCAGGAACATTTACTATTACCATGACTGATGCTAATGGTTGCGTCGGAACATCTGCACCAATAACTGTGACTGTTAATCCTCTGCCAACTCCAGTAATAACTGCAGGTGGTCCCGTTACTTTCTGCCAGGGAGGTAGCGTTACATTAACTTGTACTGCTGGTAGCTCCTATTTATGGAGTAATGGTGCGGTGACTCAAAGTATTACGGTTAACTCTTCTGGAACATTTACTGTTACCATGACCGATGCTAATGGTTGTGTTGGAACTTCAGCTCCAATAACTGTTACAGTTAATCCTTTACCTACTCCTGTTATAACTGCAGGAGGACCTGTTACTTTCTGCCAGGGAGGTAGCGTTACATTAACATGTACTGCTGGTAATTCTTATTTATGGAGCACCGGTGCGGTTACTCAATCTATAACGGTTTCGACATCTGGTAATTATACTGTAACTTTAACGGATGCAAACGGATGCGTTGGAACTTCTGCTCCAATAACTGTTACTGTTAATCCTCTGCCGACACCAACTATAACTGCAAGCGGACCAATAACTTTCTGTATTGGTGGAAGTGTTAATTTAACCTGTACTGCAGGTACTTTTTATTTGTGGAGTGATGGTGAAATTACACAGACTATTACTGTTACAAATTCCGGAACATATACTGTGACAATGACCGATGCTAATGGTTGTGTTGGAACTTCTGCTCCTATAACCGTGACTGTTAATACTGCATTGGTCCCAACTATAACTGCTAGTGGACCAATAACTTTCTGTCAGGGAGGAAGTGTTACTTTGACAGCAAGTGCTGGTGCGTCATACCTTTGGAGTACGGGTGCCGTTACTCAAAGTATAACTGTTAATGCCTCTGGCAATTATTCAGTTAATGTTACTGATGTTAATGGTTGTAATGGAAACTCTGCAGTAACTATTGTGACTGTAAATCCTTTGCCAACACCTGTAATAACTGCTGGTGGTCCAACTACTTTCTGTCAAGGTGGAAATGTCACTCTTACTTGTACTGCAGGTAGTTCCTATTTATGGAGCACCGGAGCAATTACTCAATCAATAACCGTTAATACATCAGGTACATATACAGTTACCATGACGGATGCTAATGGTTGTGTTGGTATATCACCACCAATTACTGTTACAGTGCATCCACTGCCAACTCCAACCATAACTGCAGGCGGACCACTTGCATTCTGCCAGGGAGGAACTGTTACACTTACATCTACTGCAGGAAGTTCTTATTTATGGAGCACAGGAGCCATTACCCAAAGTATTATTGTTAATACATCAGGAGCTTATACTGTTACTTTGACAGATGCAAATGGCTGTGTCGGCACATCAGCTGCGACAACTGTAACTGTTCATCCTCTTCCAACCCCAACTATAACTGCTGGCGGACCTGTTACTTTCTGTCAAGGCGGAAACGTTACGCTTACATGCACTGCCGGAAGTTCTTATTTATGGAGCAATGGCGCAGTTACCCAAAGTATCACGGTTAATGCAAATGGAAATTATTCTGTTACCTTAACTAATGCAAATGGTTGTGTCGGCACATCGGCTGCTACAACGGTTACCGTCAATCCTCTTCCAACGCCAACAATAACTGCAGGTGGTCCTTTAGCATTCTGTGCTGGTGGCAGTGTTACATTAACCTGCACGGCTGGCAGTTCTTATTTATGGAGTACTGGAGCAATTACTCAATCAATAAACGTGACTACATCCGGAACATATACAGTTACTATGACTAATGCAAATGGTTGTGCAGGTACAACAGCCGGAACAATTGTTACAGTTCATCCATTACCAACTCCTACAATTACTGTGGGTGGTGCAACAACTTTCTGTGCAGGTGGAAATGCAATTCTTACCTGTTCTCCGGGAGCTTCTTATTTATGGAGCACCGGTGCTGTTACTCAAGCAATCACTGTTACAACTTCAGGAAATTATACGGTTACATTGACTGATGCAAATGGTTGCGTTGGAACATCGGCTGCAACAGCAATTACTGTTAATCCATTACCAACCCCAACAATTACTGCAAGCGGTCCAACTTCATTCTGCCAGGGAAGCAACGTAGTTCTTACCTGCACGGCAGGGGCTTCTTATATTTGGAGTAATGGAGCAATTACTCAAAGCATTACTGTTACAATGCCTGGAATTTATACTGTAACTATGACAAATGCTAATGGTTGCATTGGAACATCACCTTCAATTACCGTTTCTGTCAATGCAATACCTCTTATTAATTTAGGTCCTGATCAGAATTTATGCACTGGTCAAACCTCCACTTTAAATGCAGGGAATCCAGGCTCAACTTATTTATGGAGTACTGGCGGAAATACTCAAACTCTAGTTGTCAGTTCGGCAGGAACATATTGGGTTCAGGTATCAAATGGTACTTGTTCTGCAAGCGATACTATACATATTGCCTACAACGCCGATCCTGTTGTAAATTTAGGTCCTGATATTAAAATGTGTTCAGGTGACTCTGCCATTACATTGGATGCAGGGAATCCGGGAATGTCTTATCTCTGGTCAAGTGGTGAAAATACCGAAACTATTTCTCCAACATCATCCGGCACTTATTGGGTGCGTGTTGAAAGCAATGGATGTTTTGGTTATGATACAATAATTATTGTCATCGGAACCCCAATTACTTTCAGTTTAGGAAACGATACAACTATTTGCCCGGGAGATCAATTGGTTATTGATGCAGGCAAAGAATTCTTCACATATTTCTGGACTCCGGGTGGAGAAAGCACCCATTTCATTATCGTTAATCAGCCCGGAAGATATATTTGCGATGTAGCTGATACAAACGGATGCACTGCAAGCAGTACTAAGATAGTTACTGAGTTTTGCCCATCCGATTTATATGTTCCAAGTGCATTTTCACCAGATGGAGTTGGAGGTAAAAACACCACTTTTATGGCATATTGCAATGGCGCTATCGAATTCCACATGTATATTTATGACAGATGGGGAGGTTTAGATTTTGAATCAACAGATATCAGCACCGGATGGGATGGAACAATTAATGGTGCCTTAGCGCCCACGGGAGTTTATGCTTATCGCATTGATTATAAAACTTATGACAATGTTGAATTGCAAAAGCATACCAAAACCGGAACGGTGACTTTGGTTAGATAATTGAAAATAAATATTAGACATTAAAAGCTGCTCTGTAATTATACCGAGCAGCTTTTTTGTTTAAGATCAATTGCTTAAAGTTATAAAATAAAAATACACGGTCTATCGAGTTAATTTCTCAGCCTTGTAACTATTTTTCTCACTTGACTGGGAAAATATCGCAGTCGACTGAGAAAATTTCTCAGCCTATGATTATTTTTCTCATTTGAATGATTAAATAACGTAGTCGAATGAGTTAATTTCTCAGCCGTGCGACTATTTTTCTCACTTGACTGGGATAATATCGCAGAGGTCTGAGAAAAATTCTCAGGGGGCTGCGATATTTTCTCAGGGAGCTGATTTATTTTATTCAGCCCTGAATTTATTTTATTTGGTGCCGAATTTATTTTCTCAGTCCCCTGCGATATTTTTTCAGTCGACTAGGTTTTTGAGTAAATTATTTAATATTATATTGATAATCATTACATTGATGTACAAATCATCCTGAATAAACTTTGCAGAGGGGATAAAACAACGCTGAATTTACCAGGAAGGAGGGAAACCGGTAGTTTTTATTTCAAATTATCTGAATCATAATTTATCCCTTTTTGCCCCTTATATAATATATAACTTAATCATTGAGAATATAAGAGGATATTTGACAAATTTTCCATATTTATAACCTCCGACTGATATTTTGTCACAAAAATAGACTAAATTTGCAGTTCGTACGTCATTATAAATATTATATGAAAAGAGATTTGGATTTTAATGAACTATTAGACGAAAGCCGACAAGGTGAAGTTTTGATGGTTGGGGATGATAAACCGCAAAACCGCAAATTATATATCGAGAGCTATGGGTGCGCCATGAATTTTTCGGATAGTGAAATAGTGGCATCTATCATGAATGAAAATGGATTTTCGACTACTAATAAAGTTGAGGAGGCTGATGTTATTTTCTTGAATACTTGTGCAATAAGAGATAATGCCGAAACAAGGATTTGGACCCGATTAAGAGATTTTAAATCAGCCAAAAAGAATAATCCTGATTTGATTATAGGAGTTTTGGGTTGTATGGCTGAACGATTGAAAACAAAGCTTTTGGAAGAACAAAAGTTAGTGGATATGGTAATTGGACCAGATGCTTATAGAGATTTACCAAACCTGATTCTGAAAGTGGAAAGCGGACAAAAGGCAGTGAATGTCTTATTATCAAGAGAGGAAACCTATGCTGAAATTGCTCCTGTTCGATTGAGCACAAATAGTATTTCTGCTTTTATTTCGATAACCAGGGGATGTGATAATATGTGTTCGTTTTGTGTGGTTCCGTTTACTCGAGGTCGAGAAAGAAGTCGAAATCCTGAAAGTATTATTGCCGAAGCTCAGGATTTAGTAAATCAGGGCTATAAAGAAGTTACTTTATTAGGGCAAAATGTTGACTCATATAACTGGGAAGATAAAGTAAACTTTGCGCAATTGCTTGAAATGGCGGCACAGGTTAGTCCGCAATTAAGGGTTCGATTTTCTACCTCCCACCCAAAAGACATAACCGATGAGGTGTTGGAAACAATAGCCAAATATGAGAATATCTGTAATTATATTCATCTTCCGGTTCAATCAGGAAATTCAAGAGTTCTGGAAATGATGAACAGAGGTTATGACAGAGATTGGTATATGAAACGGATTGAAGCGATAAGAAGAATTATTCCCGGATGCGGAATTTCAACAGATACCATTTCAGGTTTTTGCTCTGAAACCGAAGAAGAGCACCAGCAAACTTTATCATTAATGGAATGGGTAGGATATGAATTTGCCTATATGTTCATTTATTCTGAGCGCCCCGGAACTTTGGCAGCAAGACAGTATAAGGATGATGTTCCAGATGAAATAAAATCAAGAAGGTTGCAGGAAATAATTCAGATGCAAGCAAAACTTTCTTTGCAAAGTAATTTGAAAGACATTGGTAAAGTTCATAAAGTACTTGCCGAAAGTATTTCAAAAAGATCAAAAGAACATTTATCCGGAAGAAATGATCAAAACAAAGTGGTTATCTTCCCGAAAGAAAATTTTAAACCCGGAGATTATGGTGATGTTATGGTGACGGATTGTACATCGGCAACGCTATTAGGAAATCTTGTAAAATAAATTTAGCTGCTTTTAATAATGACCGTAAAAGAAATAAAACAAAGATTTGGAATAATCGGAAATTCACCCTTGTTGGATATTGCTATCAATACGGCAATGCAAGTTGCACCTACAGATATTACAGTTTTGATTTACGGTGAAAGCGGAGTTGGAAAAGAATCCTTTCCACAGATAATTCATCAGCTTAGCTCAAGAAAACATGGAACTTATATTTCAATTAACTGCGGTGCAATTCCTGAAGGAACAATAGATTCGGAATTATTCGGGCACGAAAAAGGTTCTTTCACAGGGGCACATGAAGCACGAAAAGGATATTTTGAAGTTGCCAATGGTGGAACTATATTTTTGGATGAGGTTGCAGATTTACCTTTGTCAACTCAAGTTAGATTGCTTCGGGTTCTTGAATCGGGAGAGTTTTTTAAAGTTGGTTCATCGAAGGGATTGAAAACTGATGTTCGGGTGGTGGCTGCAACAAATATCAATATTCTTGAGTCTATTCAAAATGGTAAATTCAGGGAAGACCTTTATTATCGATTAAGCACCGTTCCAATAAATATTCCACCCTTAAGAAGCAGGCGGGATGATATTTATCTGCTCTTTAGAAAGTTCGCTTCTGATTTTGCTGAGAAATATAGAATGCCCGCCATTGAATTGGATGGAGATGCTCAAAATTTACTACTTAATTATTATTGGCCCGGAAATATAAGGCAACTAAAAAATGTGACCGAACAATTATCAATTTTAGAAAAGAACAGGCAAATTAATGTCGAGACCCTGACGAGATATTTGCCAACAGATAATACAAGTAAATTACCGGTGTTGTTTAATTCGGGACATAAAGGAAATGATTTTTCGGAAAGAGATCTGTTGTATAAAGTGCTTTTTGATATGAGAAAAGATATGAATGATTTAAAGCAGGTTGTGGGTGAATTGATTCAAAACGGAGGCAATGGAAACTTAAGCGATAATGAAAATGCTCAATTGGTAAAACAGTTATATCACGATATGAATTCAGGAAATAGTGGACAAAAGGCAATCCCTATTGAAGATAAATCTGTTTTGAATCCTGTAATTCATCTTCCTAAAGAAACTTCAAAACCGCAAAAAGCAATTGAAGAGCATATTGAAGTTCCTGAAAAAACATTGACTCTGGAAGCAAAATCTGCCGAATATGTTAAAAATGTTCTCTTGAAAAATAATGGAGAAAAAAGAAAAACTGCTCGTGATTTAGGGATTTCGGAACGAACTTTGTATCGCTACATTATTGATTACAACATGGAAAACATGGTGAGTGGTAAACGAAAAAAGTAATATCAATACAAAGTGAAGAGACAGGATATTTTTCTTATTACATTTACATTAATTATTATTTCAGCTACTTTCAATTCCTGTAAAGTAAGTTATTCTTTTACCGGAGCATCCATCTCTCCAAAAGCAAAAACAATTTCCGTTCAGTACTTCCCAAATTATGCGCCTTTGGTAAATTCTTCTCTTAGTCAGGCTTTTACTGAAAAGCTCAAGGACAAATTCTTATCTCAAACAAATCTTAATTTTGTGGATAGAAATGGAGACCTTCAATTTGAAGGGCAGATAACTGATTATTCCAACCAGCCTACTGCTATTCAAGGAAATCAAACTGCGGCTCAAAACCGATTAACTATTACTGTGAAAGTAAAATTTACCAATACAGTTGAAGATAAATTAAGTTTCGAATCCAGTTTCTCAAAATATGCCGATTATCAGAGTAATCTATCTTTTGCATCCCAGGAAAGTTCGTTGGTAACCACAATTACTGACCAGATTGTTCAGGATATTTTTAATAAAGCAGTAGTTAACTGGTAATATTCTCTCATGCAAAAAGACCAATTCTATAAATATGCTGAACATCCTGAGTTACTGGATAAGGAAAGTATTCAGTTATTTACCGAGCTGACTAATTCGTTTCCATACTTTCAGACTGCACGATTGCTTTTAACGAAAGCTTTGCATGAACAGAAGAATTTTTATTTCGATTCTCAATTAAAACTGACTGCTTCCTATTTTTCGGATAGGAAGCGGCTTCATGATTTTATTAATTATAAGCCAATAAAACATCCTGCCATTGAATTAAAAAAAGAGGAGGTAGTTATTGTTGAGGAGATAATTGAGATAGTTTCTGAGCCGATAAAAATTAATGAGCCAATAATAGAAGTTAAGGTAAAAGAACCTCTTATCGAACCTAAAAAGGAGGTTATAGAGGTCAAAAAGGAGGAAATAATTGAACCTCCGAAAATAAAAGAGACAAAGAAAACAACTCCTCCAAAAGTAAAAACTGAAGAAAAAGCTCCAAAAAAAGAAGAGAAGGCAGTTGAAAAGGAGGTTATAGTTCCCGAAATTGAGAAAGAACATTCATTTACTGATTGGCTGAAATTATATAAGGCTAATCCAGAGGTTGCTACTAAACCAGAATCTAAAGAAAAACAAGTAGTAGAACCTATTGAAATAAAAGAAATTCAACCTACCGCAAAAACTCCTCAACAGGATATTATTGAGAAGTTTATTAAGACCGAACCCTCCATGGCGTCGCCTAAAAAAGAGTTCTATTCTCCTATAAATATGGCTAAATTGAGTGTGATGGAAAATGAGGATATTTGTTCTGAAACACTGGCGAAAATATACTTCGACCAGGGGAATTTTGAAAGGGCAATCAGCATGTATAAAAGATTATCCTTGAAATATCCGATAAAAAGTGTTTACTTTGCAGCCCAGATTGAAAAAATTGAAGAAATATTAAATAATAAATAAGATGTACACCTTTCTAACTATTATAATTATCATCGTTTGCGTACTGTTAATACTCGCTGTTTTGGCACAAAATTCAAAAGGCGGAGGCTTAGCTTCAGGATTTACCGGCGGAAGCCAAGTAATGGGTGTACGAAAAACTGCTGATTTCCTTGAAAAAGCAACATGGTATCTTGCCATTGGCTTAGTTGTATTATGTATTGCCACTAATTTCTCAAGACCTACAAAGGCAGGTCCTGAACAAACGGAATCTGCTGCTGAAAAGAAGGCTAAAGAAATGGGTGCCCCAACTCAACAGGCTCCGACTGCTCCCGGTGGGGATAATGGCGCTCCTCAACCAGCTACTAAATAATTTCATTTAGGGGAAATTAACAATTTTGTCAAGATGTCATATTTAGTATGTCATCTTTATCATTATTCTATAATAAGTATGAAAAAATGTCTTACATTATTGAAATAAAACCTTTGGCATAGTAAATGCCAAATGGCGAACGTAAAAAATAAAAAAACTAATAATTAAATTAATTTAAATAACATTAAAAATGAGTAAAGTTAAAATTACACCGATTGCCGGTACGCAAAACAGGGTTCTGGTTGAACCTTCTCCGGCAGAAGAAAAAACAGCTAGCGGAATTATCATCCCTGATACCGCTAAAGAAAAACCATCTAAAGGAAAAGTCATTTCGACGAGTTCTACAGATGAAAAAGGCAACAAACCAACCGTTAAGGCAGGTGATATTGTTCTTTATGGAAAGTATGCCGGACAAGAAATCACAGTTGAAGGTAAGGAATACCTTATCATGCGCGAATCGGACATTTTTGCGGTCCTTTAATCAATCACTTAATAAATTAAACAAATAAATAATTAAAATAAAATGGCAAAAGAAATTAAATTTAACCTCGAAGCTCGCGACGCTTTAAAGAGAGGCGTTGATGCATTGGCAAATGCGGTAAAAGTAACTTTAGGTCCTAAGGGTCGTAATGTAATTATTGATAAAAAATACGGTGCTCCATCTATTACTAAGGACGGTGTTACTGTTGCTAAAGAAATTGAACTTCCTCATCCGATTGAGAACATGGGAGCTCAAATGTTGAAAGAAGTTGCTTCTAAAACTGCTGATATAGCCGGTGACGGAACAACTACTGCTACTGTTTTGGCTCAGGCAATTGTTACTGCCGGATTGAAAAATGTTGCTGCAGGTGCTAATCCAATGGATTTGAAAAGAGGAATCGACAAAGCGGTGACTAAGGTTATCGAAAACTTAAAGAAACAATCTAAAGCTGTTGGAAACGATAGCAAACAGATTGAGCAAGTGGCAACCATCTCTGCAAATAATGACCCTGAAATAGGTAAGTTAATTGCTTTGGCAATGGAAAAAGTAAAGAAAGAAGGTGTTATCACGGTTGAAGAAGCTAAAGGTACCGATACTACTGTTGAAGTGGTTGAAGGAATGCAGTTTGACAGGGGTTACATCTCTCCTTATTTTGTTACGAATACTGACAAAATGGAAGCTGTATTGGAAAATGCTCAGATATTGATTTATGACAAAAAGATATCTAACATGAAAGAATTGCTGCCTGTTCTTGAAAAACAAGTTCAGACTGGTCGCCCGATGTTGATTATTGCTGAGGATTTGGATGGTGAAGCATTGGCTACTTTGGTGGTTAATAAATTACGTGGTTCATTGAAGGTTTCTGCTGTTAAAGCTCCTGGTTTTGGCGACAGAAGAAAAGCTATGCTGGAAGATATCGCTATCCTCACAGGTGGAACTGTTATCTCTGAAGAAAGAGGTTTCAAATTAGAAAATGCTGACCTTTCGATGTTAGGTAAATGCGAGAAAATCGTTATCGACAAAGATAATACAACTATCGTAAATGGTGGTGGTAAAAAGGCTGATATCACAGGAAGAATCAATCAAATAAAATCTCAAATCGAGAACACTACTTCTGATTATGACAAGGAAAAATTGCAAGAACGTTTGGCTAAATTGGCTGGTGGAGTTGCAGTTCTTTACATTGGTGCTGCTACCGAAGTTGAAATGAAAGAAAAGAAAGACCGTGTTGATGATGCATTGCATGCTACCCGTGCTGCCGTTGAAGAAGGCATTGTTGCAGGTGGTGGTGTTGCGTATATCCGTGCTATTGCCGCTATTGATAAATTAGAAGGCATCAATGCTGATGAAACAACAGGTATGAAAATCGTTGTAAGAGCTTTGGAAGAACCACTTCGTCAGATTGTGGAAAATGCCGGGCTTGAAGGTTCTATCGTTATTCAAAAAGTGAGAGAAGGCAAGGGAGATTATGGTTTCAACGCACGCACGGAGGTTTATGAAAACCTTTTTGCAGCAGGTGTTATCGACCCTACTAAAGTAACCCGTGTTGCTTTGGAAAATGCCGCTTCTATCGCCGGTATGTTGTTGACGACTGAATGCGTGTTATCAGATATTAAAGAAGAAAAAGGTGGAGGTGGAATGCCCGATATGAGTGGCATGGGTGGTGGAATGGGTGGAATGATGTAATTCCTCACCTGATTAAAATAAGGAATCCCTCTCGATGCAAGTCGGGAGGGATTTTTTTTGTTATAGAAGGAATTTGCAAACTTGAGGACGCAATTTGCGACCTCAAGTTTGGGGTATCACATTTTGTGATACCATTAAAACCTCCTATTGAATATTAATAACCTATCTTTGCCGAATGGAATTACAAATTATTCAAAGCAAAATTTTTGAGATTAGAGGACACAAGGTAATGCTGGATTTTCATCTTGCCGAACTTTATGAGGTGGAAACAAAAGTATTGAAACAAGCCGTACGAAGAAACTTGGATAGATTCCCCAATGACTTTATGTTTGAATTGACAAGAGATGAATATAATTCTCTAAGGTCACAAATTGTGACCTTAGAGAATAACGAAAGTGGAAAAGGAAAACACAGTAAATATCTTCCTTTTGCTTTCACAGAGCAAGGTGTAGCTATGTTATCTGCTGTTTTGAAAAGCAAGAAAGCCATTGATGTCAGTATTTCTATAATGAGGGCATTTGCTTTATTACGACAATATTTATCTGATTATAAAAACCTGAAACAAAGTATTGAAGAACTTGAAAAGGAAATGAACCTGAAGTTTAAAGATATTTATGAGGCTTTGAATTTCCTTTTAAGTCCAAAATCCGAACGTAAACCTATCGGATATAAGCAAAATAAGAAATAGCTTTACTTCTCAACAACAATTTTCCCTCTCATCCCGGTTAATGAGCCTGTCGAATTGCCGGATTGAATCTCATAAAAATAAACCCCATTGCTTAATTGGGAAATATTTATGGTTGTATTATTTGGATTGATGATGGCTTGATGATAAACCGCTCTGCCTAAAACATCGGTAATGATTAATTGTGAATTGAGAAGGGAGAGTTGAGAATTATAGGTGAGGGTGAAGGTGCCGGAGGTGGGGTTGGGGTAGATATTTATTGTATTAATTATTTCTGATGGAATATTTTGTGTGGATGTAACTAATTGACATCCTATTATTGATTGGAATGAGCTGTTAAATAAAGTTGAATTGCTATCTTTAACGCATATTAAATTTGAATAACTGAAGGTTTGATTGATTGGTTCAATAAGTCCGCTAGAGGAGCCTATACCCTGAATAATAAATCCAGAGTCCGCATTACATCTATTAAAATTCCATCTCTTTCGATATTCCATACCTATTAGTATTGAATCAATTGAAGTTACCACCATATTGTTGCATCCTGTATTGAATCCATTTAATGTATCACCAATAATTAAATTGTAATCAAATAAAAGAGTATCATTGATCTGATTTGGCTGAACAAAATATGCTTTATTAGAAATTGAATCATCTTTTATTGCTCCCATATAACCAGAAAAAGTGGCCCATGGCCAAATATAACAAAGAGGTCCTCCTCCAACTCTAATAATCAAAACATTACCTCGCATTAATTTCTTATAAGAATTTCCATTTATTATTGTATCCCCACCAAAATAATAATGAAAGTAGTAATTCTCCTGACACCCTGTAAAGTTATCTTCTGCCCAAGCATCCACTCTCCAAAACGCAGAATCGGGAAATGAGTGATAAACATTTGTTTGCCCATAAGCTTCCACCCCCATTCCCAAAATCATCACCAACAAAAAAACCACCTTCTTCATACTCCTATATATTATAGTAAGCATCAAAATTAAGGAAAAAAGTCCTAAGTACAAAGTCTTAAGTCTTAAGTCATAGAAATGTTGATAGTTTACTTAATACTTTGGACATAGGACTTAGTACTTGCCTGGAGGATGAAAATTGCCTCAAAAACTGGTTTTACAACGGGGAAAATGATTCCCGATTAATCGGGACAACCAAAATCAAAAAAACGAAAGGAGACACTTGGGGGGGTATAAGTATCTTCTTTCACGGTGTAAGTATCTTCTTTCACGGTGTAAATATCTTCTCTCACGGGAAAAGTATCTTCTTTCATGGAGAAAGTATCTTCTTTCACCGAGAAAGTATCTTCTTTCACCGAGAAAGTATCTTCTCTCACTGGAAAAGTATCTTCTTTCACGGAGAAAGTGTCTTCTTGCACCGTAAAAGTATCTTCTTGCAGGAAGAAAGTGTCTTTTTGGGTTAGGAATAATAAAAACAGCCATCGAAACATTGCTTTCGATGGCTGTTAATTTGCCGATTATTTTAGCTTGGCAAAGCTAATTAAATAATTCGTAGTTTTGGCATCCTAAACAAATAAACCAAAATTAAATGAAAAAAATCTTCCTACTATCAACAATTACATTTTTAACGATTAACAGTTTCTCTCAAACTATTGACCCAAGCCGGAGAGTTTTATGGAGCGGCGCAGGTAACTTTAACAACAATCCTGTTATCACAAACATCATTAGCATAGTTAGTTATGGCGGCGTTGGTGATAGTGTTACCGATAATTCTGCTGCTATTGTGAGCGCTATTAATTCATTGGGCGGTCATGCAGGGGTTATCAGTTTCCCTCCCGGAAATTTTCTTTTCCTGTCACCCATTTCGCTTCCTGACAGTGTTATAATTCGTGGCGATTGTTCGGATTCCACTAATTTTATTTTTAAACTCAGCAGCACCGGATATGATTGTATTGATGTTAACGGGATTGTAAATTCCACCTTCCAATCCATTGTGGCAGGCTTCTCAAAAGATACCACGGTGATAACTGTGGATAGCACTACTGGTTTTAATCCCGGAGATTGGGCTGAGATTTCAGAAACCAATGGTGCATGGAATGTGGTTCCTGCAAACTGGGCAATAAATTGTGTAGGGCAATTGGTTCAGATTACCGGTATCAATGGCAATAATCTTACTTTTCAAAATCCTTTGAGGATAACTTATACACCATCCTTGAACCCTCAGATAAGGAAGTTTACGCCAAGGGTTTTTGTTGGGATAGAGGATATAAATATTACCCGATTGGATAGTGTTCCCTTGGCAGGAGGGTATAATATTAGTTTCCTGAATGCAGTAAATTGTTGGGTAAAAGGAGTGGAGAGCGGACCATCAATGGGTGCTCATGTGGCGATAAATGTGAGTTCGAATATTTCTGTAACAGGATGTTATTTTCATAATGCTTTTGCTTATGATGGCACCTCTACGCAGGGTTATGGTGTCATGATGATTCAGCACAGCGGTCAATGTTTGGTTGAAAATAATATCTTCAATGTCCTTCGCCATTCCATCATTAATAAACAAGGCTCTAATGGAAATGTGGCAGGATATAATTATGCAAATAATGGTTATCGCTCAGAACAAATTCATGATTTTGGTGCCGATATGGTTTGTCACGGGCATTATAGTTTTGCAAATCTTTTTGAAGGCAATATCGTAAATAATATTTCGATAGATTCCACCTGGGGACCAACAGGACCTTATACAACTTTCTATCGCAATCGGGCTGCTTTATATGGAATCATTATGACATCGGGTGCTTCCGTGGAGTCGGATACTTTAAATTTTGTGGGCAATGAAACCACTGATAATGCAGTACTTCATGGATTGTATTTATTGGCAGGGGTAAATAATTTTCAATATGGGAATAATATTCTGGGTACGATAACCCCTGCAGGAACAACAAATCTAACAGACACATCTTATTACCGAACTTCTTTTGCAGATTTCTGGAGCACTGCACCATTTCCTCCAACAGTAGGTGAGCCAGTTGTATTAGGAACGGGAACAAATCCTGCTATGACCAGAGCTTTGGCAGGAGGAAGATTGACCGTTTCTCCAAATCCTCCATGTATAGGAACAGGAATTTCAACTGCCAATTCCAATGAAGATATTTCAATTTATCCCAACCCTGCAAATACAAGTTTCTTTGTTAGGATGAATAATAATTCCGCTACACACCTTGAAATAATTGATGTGAATGGAAGATTGATTTATGCTGAAAATATTCCTCAGGGTGTTTTGTTAAGCGAGATAAACTCCTCAGCATACCCTAATGGAATTTATTTTGTAAGATTGATAACTGACAAACAGGTTGTCGTCAGGAAGCTTGCAATAAATAATTAGAAAAACTTCTCTACAAGGATATAACAAATAATCAGGATAGCTGAATATGCTGTCAATATGGTTATTGGAATATAATCCTTAGGTTTTATTTTGAGGACATAATAACTGTAAAACAATAATATCAGTTTCTCGGAGAAGTAGGCGATGATGGTTCCATAAGCTACTCCCATCAATCCAAAATACTGAAGAAGGATTAAACTGAAAGCAATATTTATAATCATCTCGATAAAAGCAGCCATCATTATAATCCTTGTCTTCCTTAAACCGATTAAGATAGTTTGAGGGAAAATCATTCTACTGATAATTAACATCAGGAAAATATTAAACACATCTGCACTCCCTTGAAACTTAGGGTTAAAAACTATTGGATACAACCATTTGCTCACCAATAATAACACAATTGTTACAGGGAATAAAAGATGCATCAATCGAGTTGACCTTTGTTTGATTTCCTTTAATGAATTTTCTAATAATCCAGTTGCTACAACTGGTACAAGTGCTACACTCATTGCATTAGCCATCAATAAAGTGAAAGGCAATTCTCTCGCCCCATATCTGAAGATTGCAAATGTTGAAGAATCAAAATTCTTAGTTACAATTATCCCATCAATATAATCTGCCGAGCCACTGAATAATGCTGATGCCATCAAAGGTGCTGCAAACTGCAAATGTTTATTCATTGCTTTTCCATGAATCTCAAATGTAGAGTTCTTGATGAGCAGATAAAATAGAATAATTAATTTGATGATAGAAACGATTATCAAACTGTAAATACTTGACTCAATAGAATAGCCAAAGAATATCGGAGCTACAACGATTATTACCTGCAATGTATAAATTACGATTCCGTAAATGATAATTGCATGTGATTGTTTCTTCAATAATAAAATATGCTCGATGAGGAAGGATGGGGTGTTGAGGAAAATAAATATCAGCAGCAAATTATAATATGGAATTTCCTTTTGCTGAACAAGATCTTGAATGTTTGTTTTGAAAGCTATCATCAAAAGAACAACTATCGAATTGAAGATTAAAATTAATAGAAACGAATTGAAGAAGAATGAGGATTTATTTTCTTCATGTTTATATAATGCCAACATTGAGTTCATCAAACCTGCAACCCAAAATGAACTTACCGCACTTGAAATAAGCATCAGGGTTTCATAGTTCCCGATTTCTCCAATGCTTAAATGACTCTTTGCAAATAGAATACTGATTATAATAAGTGCGCCATACCGAAATACCTGGTAGAACTGGAAGCTGCTTACGTGGTTAATGAGTTTCGGGAGTTTCAATAGGATGTGGAATTAGGAAAAGATTCGTTTCAGATTTAATCGTAATGAATTCCCGACAACAATGACATCTGAAAATGCCATGGACAAAGCAGCTATCATCGGACTAAGAAAACCAAAAGCAGCAAACGGAATGGCAATTACATTATAAAAGAATGCCCAAAAAAGATTTTGTTTGATGGTTAGCAAAGTATGATGGCTGATATTGTATGCCTTCATTATAAACGATAAATCATTAGCATTAAGAATAATTATTTGTGCAGAGTTGATGGCAACCTGTGTAGCATTACTCATCGAAATTCCCACTGTTGCCTTTGCCAATGCAGGTGCATCATTAATTCCATCGCCAACCATTGCCGTCGGAGATTCCTTTACTAATCGGCTGATAATCTCTATCTTTTGAGATGG
>Ga0206927_1051_pt1 | contig 27465 bp, 23 predicted proteins | sample Alteio_BWOrgHeat_60_FD_153249 | JGI IMG/M metagenome (GOLD analysis project Ga0206927, IMG submission 153249) | Enriched cells from forest soil in Barre Woods Harvard Forest LTER site, Petersham, Massachusetts, United States -... | ecosystem: Environmental > Terrestrial > Soil > Temperate forest >... | reverse complement strand
ATCCATGTCGATTTATGCGGGGCTCGATCATACCGGAACCGCGTTTGAGGCGATGTGCCGCGATCCCCGCATCATCGATGCTGCGTTTCAACTATTTGGACCGCGTCAGTACATTCACCACTGCAAATTCATGAACAAGAAGGCATTCGACGGCGTCGCGTGGCTCTGGCACCAGGACTATGGATACTGGCAGGCAATGGGGAGCGTCAGGCCGGAGATGTTCTCCGCTATGGCGCTGTTTGATCGCGCCACCGTAGAAAATGGTTGCCTTATGGTGCTTCCGGGTTCTCATCGCCTGGGCCGCCTGAAGCACTGCGAAGATGGCGACACGGGCGGCGATTTGCCAATGACTTTTCTTCCCAATTCGAGCATGAAAGAGGTTTGCCAAAAAATTGCGCCTGTTCCGGTGCTCTGCGAGGCCGGCGATGTCATTTTCTTCGACTGCAATCTCGTACACAGTTCGGGGCATAACCTCTCGCCTCATGACCGTCGCGCCGCCATTGTCGCCTTCAATACCGACGCCAATCGACCGGAGATGCACCGCAACTGGCCGCTGGCCACGCGCGGAGGAACTAACGACATACTGGCTTACTTGACGGCTGCGGATTGGAAGCCAATACTCTCACGCATTCAGCTTTCTGCGAGTCGCGAATAATGATCATACCGCAAGTCGCAGTTCCGGAAACGCTAGACTTGGCTATACCCGATCGTCGCGAAGATCCAAGAAATCTTGAGGTGTTTGGGAGAAACATTTTAGGCGCGATTGGCATTAAGGACTTTCCGATGCCGCTTAAAAGCTCATTCGGAGACATCACATACAGCATACCCAATTCCTGTGTCTCCAAACCCATTCCCCGTGTACCAACAATGATATATTCCATCTTCATGGACAATGCACGGATAGCAGCGTTGATGATCGTCGAATTCTCCTTTATTACCAATTCCCAGTTCTCCATCGGGTCCAACACGTTCGTTCCAGTGCCAATTCAAGCCGTCGGAACTGATAAGACTGTGAACGCGGTAAGCAGTCCCGTACGTATTAACCCACATTGTATAGCCGTGCTTGTGTTTGACGATGCAAGGCTTTGAGCAGATATACTCGTACGGACTTACCTCGAATTTCTTGGGGCCACCAATAGATGTTCAATTGGTTTCTCCCAGTGGATGCCGTCGCTTGACTCAGCATATGCAATCCCGATTTCTGGAATCCGATTGCCGTGCCCCGTCTTGACGTGCTTCGGGCATTCGAAATATTTTCCTATAGCCGTGTAATACATCCTGAACTTGCTGCCTTCCCGCAATACCCAGACACTTCCTGTCGCTTCCACATCGTAGGCGCGATCCATGGGCAGGATTGGATTTTCCTGTATATAACGCCAACTTAGGCCGCCGTTTTCAGAAATCGCCACACCAGTTCGATTAGGAACTTGACCGTCTGCCCGGTCTTGCCCCCACCCCACGAAATATAAGAGCCAGAACGTTTCTGAGACCGGAAGGACGAACGGCATCACCGGTCCTCGCCAGTTGTATCCGCTGTCGAGCTGTGGCCCGAGAGTCGGATCGCCGACGGGCTGCCAGGCATTCGGCTCGTTCACGGGAGTTTCAGCCTGTAGAATATAATATTTGCCGTTCGATGCTCGCCCCCAATAAGCCATGCGGTAGTGATCATTTACGCGGATTACATGAGCGGCCCCTGCGTGCATCTGGTCGAATGCCGGATGTAGCGCACCAGGACGAACGACGGGGTTGGACTGTGGAAACTTCCAATGGCGCATGGTTTTTTCCCGATCTGGCCGCTCTCGCACGTTAGAGGGCGATTGGCCCTGAATACAACGGCGCAAACAGTCGCCATGTCCGCGATTGAGTAAGACCGGTACCGATGATACATTTCCCTTTTACGTTTCGCAAGCCGCAGGCTGTATCGTTATGGTTCTCTTCACGATTGGCAGACTTTTTGAAATGCGATTGCGTAAAAGCATTTTGTCTTTCCACTCTTGTTCTTCTCGGAACGGTGCCACGTGTAGTTCGTAAAGAAGAGTCCGTCGCCAGCCTTCATCGGAATGAGCAGTTCCTTGGAATAGTCTACTCGATCAAGAGGAATACGCCGTCGTTTGAAGGGCTGCGCTGAACGCCCGCTGCACAGCGGCGGATCGTCGAGATAGAGCTCGTGTTCCTGCATAATCCACCCCGCGTGACTCTGGGGAATCACCGCCAGTGCGCTGGAGTCCGGACCGACGTCATCAAATGGTATCCAGCAATTGCAACCCTGTTCGGGCGCAATCCTCCAATAATTGGAGTCTTGGTGATAGAATGTTTGTCCCCCTTGTGCTGTTTTGATATGAAATGATTTTATGCCGCACTGATCGGTATATCGTGTGACAGGCCCTCCTAAGAGCTCCTGCATTGCGGTTTTCAGGCGATGGTGACCGGCGATTGCGTCGAAGACTGGCAAACTCTTTGCAGGAGACTGTACGCCGGCAATAATCTTACCTCTTCTATCATTCTTGAATGCGACAGCGTGGTGAAACTGATCGTCGACTATTCCGCAGCAATCTCCGTCATCTATCTTCAATAGGATTTCACGGGCAACCGCCAATTCCTCAGCAGGAATGAGACCGCGAATGAGAGTATAACCCATTTCTCGATAATGCTTAATTTGTTCGCCACTCAGCACCTGCTGTTGCCCCGGGGATTTAGAATGTGTGACTAAAGATGACATGTAAAGCTCCTTAACCCTTAACTTTTGCGGTGCGAACCGGGTGAGTACAGTTAGATCAAACGCTTTCGAAATTGAGCACTTTTACCGACTTGCCCGAATCGAGCGATTCCGTTGCTGCCCAGCCAATGGCCGTAATGTGCAGTGCGTCTTGGAGGTTTTCTGTGGGCGTAGAATCAGTCTTGATTGAGTGCATGAACTGCTTAATAATGTCCGACCACTGCAGCGTGTGGCTTGAATGCTCTTCACCGAGGGATATGTCGTTTAAATCCAATTCATACTGATGAATCAACTCATTTAGGCCTTTTGGACTGCTCAATCGGCCGTTTTCTACGAAACATCCTTGATTGAAGTCGAAATGGCCCCGCGTTCCCTTCAGACAATACCCACACGTCAACGTATGCCAGCTTTGCACGTCGACCACCATCTCGACGATTCGCCCCGACGCCAGTTTTCCAACTGTAGTAATACGATCATGCCATTTATATTCAGGTGTCGTTCTGGCGCCTGGGCCATAGGAATAGACTTCCTGTATCCGTTCACCGAAAATCTTTAGCAACGGTAAGGCAGTATGTACCGCCGCTGAGTAACCGCCATTGCAAGAACGATACAAGTTCCCGCGCCAAGTCCAGGAGTTGTCGGAATTTCTCGCCAATCCTTTACAGTCGTGAATGTAATGTCCACGGCCCATAGTAAGCTCGCCAAAGACACCTTTTGCGGCAAGCGCTGCCATAACCTGATTTTGGCGTTGATAGCAATCGGTCTCAATCATCATGTACTTTTTTGAAGACGCGCGAGCAACCGCAATCAGTTCGTACGCTTGCTTGGGTGTGTTGGCTGCTATGTATTGACATAGGACATGCTTATTGGCCTGTAGCGCCGCAATGGACTGCGAGCCATGCTCCGGAATAGGCGTCGACAATACCACAATATCCACATCTGAATTCAAGAACTTTTCGAAATCGGTAAAGCAAGCGGAAATGTTGTTTTGCTCGCTTACTTTCTTGAGGAGTGCCGCGTCGATATCGCAAAGAGCAGTAACTTGAGCTTCCGGAAGCGCATTGAAAATATTGATAAATTCGCGAGCTTGATGCAGACCGACCAGCCCAATCCGATATCGCATGGAGCATTACTCCTCGAAACGACCTGCAAATTACGGGTACGTCGACTCTTGATAACTACATACAATGAATGTAGACGAAGTTCATGACGTAAAAGTTTAGAAATTCTGGACTTTTCTTGGATTCCTGATTCCTTGCGGATTTGAATGGATCGCCATCCAATGCGTTGCTGCTCGCAGCAAACGCCAGTTGACCCATACGTTTCATAGGATCGGCATAATATTAGCCTACCAATGCCGCCTGCACGGGATCAATGTTTTCACTTGGCCCCACGCGGGACGGCTGGAACACAATCCGGATTCCTGTGAGCGGCGACAGATCGGCAATGTCCGTGTTACTAATGTTGAGTCCGTGGAGCGTCGCATTCGGTGGCGGTTGGCAGCATCCTGCAATTCTCTTACAAGAGCATTCACTCGCCAACCACTGCGCGCCTTGAGGCAAAGACGGCCCTGTTGGAATGCGGCATACATTTCGGTTCCGACACCGGAGAGCTAGTCGACGACCTTGAGATTTGGAATGTCAACTTTCAATGCGCGGCTACAATTGTAGTTCCCGCCGAGCGCGTTCCATTGCGGGCGTTCAAAGCAACCCTTCGAGCATTCCTGTGCTGTCCGCAAATTTGTTGCCGGGAACTGATACGCCGGCTGTCGTCAGCAGTGTCAGCCACAGATTGGCCAACGGCGTTGAATCGTCGTACTTGCGTGTCATTCCCTGCTTAATCTTTCCTCCCCCATGTCCTAGCAGCATAATCGGCAGACTGCGCAGAGAGTGGTTGGGACCCCAGACGGCGGACCCATATGCGGCCAGTGTGTGCTGAATCAGCGCCTGGCCATCATGCTCCTTCGATTCGCAGAGCATCTTGGTGAAATACGCGATTTGCTCCGACATGGCGCGGTCCATTTTGATGGCGTCTCGGGCGCGCTCCGGCGTTAAATCGTGATTGATCTGGTGCTTATCGAAAGGTGAAATCTCAGTGAAGCTGGGCGGCATCTCGTAGGTAATCACGCGAGTGCTGTCCGTCAAAAAAGCGGCATGGGCCAGATCGAACATCGCGCGCGCATGATTAATGCTGGTGGAGGCTATCGATTCTTCGAGGCGCGCCAGACTGCACTTCGGCTTTTCAGTGTGAATCCATTGCTCTTCGCGCTGAATGTTGGCCTCCACTCCCCGCACAGCGGTGACGACTTCGTCCAGCTTGTCGCGATCGGCTGCGTTCAGGTCCCTGTTCAGATCCCGAATTTGTTGCACGGTCACATCCAATACGCTTTTCTTCTGCTTCAAGCGCAGCAAGCGCGTTGCGACCGGCACATCGTCTTTCCCGAACAACAGGTCGAAGACCTTAGCCGGCGAACTCATGGGCGATATGGGTACGCCATTCTCGACCCAGGACAACCCGCCTGTCTTTGAGCCAAATCCTGCCCGGACACCCAGGGCAAGACTGCGATACCGCACGTCTTTGCTTCCCAATGCTTCGGAGGCGGCCCCAAGTTGATCACACGAAACCGTGTTGGTAAAGTTCTTCGCAGGGTCGGCAAATGTGTCCGTGCACGTCAAGAACGTGTCATCGGCCCTGTGCACATCGTCGCGATATTTGTGATTGCTCAATCCCTTGAGGAACGAGATATGCTCGCGATAAGGTTCCAGGCTGGCGTGCACTTCCGGCATCTTATTCAGGGGTCCATCTTCATCTGGAAACCAGCCCTTGGAACCGGCCGCTTCAAAGTCGGGGCAATTGAACAAAGACTTATTCGGAACAAAGCCAAGTGGCACACACATAAACATCAGCCTCATCGGGGGCTTCACGCCGTCGGCCCAGGCCGTTCTGGGAAATAATGAGGGGAAGAATGGCAGGCCGATCACCACGCCCGCAGCTTTCAGGAAACTCCGCCGGCCCCAACCTCGTTCTTCGAGTTCCTTCCGCATGACCGCTTCTCCTTGGAATCGTGCTTTCGCTGCGATCTATTTGTTTCTGAACAAATCACTGAGTACGACTTGTTCCACCAGTGTGGCGAGCCCGTACTTGTCCGCTTCTACCCTCGCACAAATCCCATCCAGCACGGGTTTGTCTGACAGCTCCAAATCTCTGCCCAGCGCGTAAATCATCATGTTTTCAGCCAAACAACTGGCAAATTGATCCTTCTGTTTCAGCAACTGCTGTCTGAGTTCATCCGGTCCATTGTATGCCGTTCCATCGAGCATCGCGCCGTGTACATCGGCGTCGCGCTCCACCCACCGCGCATTCGTTTTCTTGTCCGGCATAGGGAGAAGCAACCGGAGCTTTGCGTTCCAGGAACCCAGCGCATTGAAGTTTTCCAGCCCCACTCCCAGTGGGTCAATCTTGTCGTGACAGCGGGCGCAACTCATGTTTTCGCGGTGCATGGCCATCCTTTCGCGCGGAGTGAAGGGCGAGCCATCGTCTTTGGTAACTTTGATTTTATCCAAAGCCGGCACATTGGGAGGCGGCCTTCCCGGAGGAACGTCCAGCAGCCGTTCCATGACAAACGCACCACGGCGCACAAGAGAACTTGCCATGCCGTTGGACGTTGCCATCAACACGCTGGCCTGAGTCAGTACACCGCCGCGATGCGATCCAGGTGGAAGTTGCACTCGGCGAAATTCGTTCCCCACGATACCCGGTATGCCGTAATGCTGGGCCAGACAGCCGTTCAACAGCGTAAAATCGGAGTCGATGAAGTTCATAACACTCAGATTCTTGTCCAGGATCTCGGAGAAGAACGCCACACTCTCTTCTTTGGCCGACTGCAACAGGAAGATGTGGAACGCCGGCAATAAATCCAACGAAAATGAGATATCCTCCAACTTGTCGATCTTCAGCCACTGCAACGTAAAGGATTCCCGAAACGCGTGGCTGCGTTCGTCCTTCAACATGCGCTGCGTTTGCGCGGTGAGTTCCTTGTCATCCAACAGGGCTCCGCTGGCGGCACTAGACATCAGCGCATCGTCCGGCAAATCGCTCCAGAGAAAATAGGCCAGCCGGCGCGCAAGTTCGAAGGCAGTCAGCGGTTTGCGTTGAGACGATTCCGTGCGTTGCTTCTCGCCCAGATACAAAAACCGGGGAGAACTCAAGATCGCAGTCAAGCCGAATTTAACGGCTTTGACGAAGTTCTTCTCCGTTTCGTAATGGGACATGATCAAGTCTACATACGGCCGAGCCATCTCAGCATCGCAGTCGCCCCTCACATAGGCACGTTTCATGAAAGCCTTGACGATCTCCTCCACGTTTTCGCGCGAGGGCGGCGCCTTCATGCCGCGCGAGAATATGCGCGCGGCGGCGGGGGGCGGCCAACTATCGTAAATTGGCCCTCGTACAGAGAATTCACTGCATAGAATATCGGCGCCTTTCGCTTCATTGCCCCTATCCCCCGAATTTTCAGTCGAGACGTGAAATTGGTTGAAGCGGTCTGCCATCTCCTGGGCCTGCCCCTCCGACAGACCATACAGTGCGATCAAATAGTTGGTTATATAATGAAACCAACGATATTTGGCCGTGTAGATCGCTGTAGGAAACGCCGCATGAATGGAAAACTTCTCAGAGCCCCCGCAAAACACCTTCGCTACGTAGGTCTGGGGGGCTGACTCCGGATCGCAGAGCATGAACGATCGAACAATATGGTCGTTGACGTAAAAACCTACCGGCAATGGATACTTATTGTTCCTAATGCACAATCGAGCACTTATGATATAATACCCAGGATGCCGACTATTCAACCACAGTTCCGGCAATAGACCGGTGAGCGATAGCGTTACCGCTTGAAAATCCGAAACATATGGTTCCAGCACTTCCTTAATTTGTTTTTCCTGCGCTTCTATCGCGGAAATGAGTGCAGCGATGCACTTGGGATCATTCGCCCAGATTATACCTTTCTCGGTGACAGTCTTGATGGTCTTTTCACCATAGAAGGCAGAGACCGCATCTTCCACAAAACTTGTGGACATCATTTTCCTTAGAGGCGCTTGAATACTCAGGCGATTCAGAAATTTCTGGATTGACGATATATCGTAATGCGTCGGATCATCGCGCAGTTTCTTGAGCTCCTTTTTGAGGCACTCCCGGTACTGCTCAAGCTTCGCGGTCTCGGAGTTTTGCGCTTTGAAATTCAACGTTGCGCTCTTGATCTCTGGTTGCGATTCGCTATCGGGTATGGCAATGTCCAAAGTCTGCTGGGCGCTTTTCCAGTATAATTCGTACAAACTCGTGGTTATGTATAATCCGGCGCCGACCGTGTCGAAACCGCGCACTTGGCCGTCTTTGGGAAAGGCTTCCGTCCCCTGCGCGGGAACGCCCAGCAACGTCTTTATCATGTTCGCGTAAGCGCGGTTGTTGATGCGCCGGATCAGCGTGTCGCCGCCGGTTTCTTTGTGGTCCGCGTCGTAGCGCTTGAGTGATCCGCCGATCCATGCGAGCAGTACGTCCAGTTCATCGGAATTGGGCTGCTTCTTGCCTTTGGGCGGCATGCTTCCGACGTCGAGCATGTTTTTAACGCGCGTCCATGTGTCGATCGTCGTTGCAGCGATATCGGGGTTGAGCGTGTCCAGCCGCACGTTGCTTTCCGTGTTCTGGTCGTGACAGCGGATGCAGTAATTCTCAAGCAGCGGGCGAATATGTTCGGAGTATCTGCTGTGCAGATCAGCCTGCGCGGGAATGTCCTCCTGCGCGATCGCGGCTGTGGCTCCGCACCCCGCAACGACGGCTGTCAATAGCGCTGTCAGAACCGAATTCATCGCCGCTTTCTCCGCGCCGACGACGGCGGCGGCGCCGTGCTTTCCCGCACCACGAGCCGCGCGGGAATAGTCTCCACGCGCCCGCGCAGGCGTTTGTGGACTTTCGGATCGCGCGCCATCTCGATCGCGAGTTCCGCCGCGCGCGCTCCGATCCCAGCCAGTTCATGGCTGATCGTCGTCAGGCGGGGGATTGTCGCTTTTCCAAGGAAATCGTCGAAACCGATGACGGAAAAATCCCGTGGAACGTGTATCTCCAGATCGTGGGCCGCGAGGCAGACTCCGATGGCCGTGGCGTCGTTAAAGCACATCACCGCCGTGGATGCGAACGCGCCCTGCAAGACGCCCGAGAAGTGCTTGCGCGCCAGTTCGCTCCACTCGACGCCCTCGCGCAGATATCCGGGCGTGGGATAGATCGCTTCCTCACCGCGCAGGCCCAGTTTTTTGATCGCGGCAAAAAAGGCCTTGCTTCGCGCCGCCGCGGCCATGCCGCCGCATTTCTCATCCGGTCTGAACCAGAGGATCTGGCAATGGCCCAGTTCGAACAGATGGCGAACCGCTTCGTCGATGCCGGGAACGGGATCCACGTCCACCGCCGGATGCACCGAATCGGGCTTTTCAATCGCCAGCACGATCACGCCCTTCGCCGCTTCGAAGTCCTCATTCCAAATCATGTCGCCCAGGCAGCCGGGTACGATCAGCGCATCGACGCGTTGCTGCCGCAGGCACTCCAGCCCGTGTTGGATCTCAGTGTCGTCGCCGCGCCGTCCCACGATCAGAAGATCGTGCTTGCACGACGCCAACTGCGATTCGATGCCTGTCATTAGCACTGCGGTAAAATCGGGATCGTTGAAGCGCGGCTCCTGCAGCACAAGTCCAATGGTTTGCGACCGGCCCCGTGTCAGCGACTGGGCATGGTAATTGGGCGTGTAGCCCAGTTCGCGCGCGGCGCCCTGCACGCGTTCCGCACACTGTTCACTGATGCGCGCCTCCCGCCAGGCTCCATTAAGAACCTTGCTGGCGGAGAACAAACTGACTTGTGCTAAGTTGGCTACATCCTTCAGACGCACCATCGATTAGGACTCCTAGGAATAAGCGCTTATGCAGAGATACACCGCCGTTTGCCTCAAATGCAGAAAAATCGGCTCGCATTGTTGAGATTCCATTGATTCGCGCGTAGACATAACGCGTTCGAAGCAGCATCTCCATCTCCAGCGCCAATCGGTTCTTGTGATAGTCCTCCTACTGCATTGCAACAAAAGTCCATGCCGATCCGATGCTAACTCCATTCCATACTCGCTGACGCATGGGGTAGAGTCTCACGTCAGCCGTGACTTTCCATCGGAGCAACAACGACGTGACAAACTCCGCCGGCTGCGCTTCCGGGTGTTAAATTGGAAATCACCATATGGCTGATACCAGCAGCGACCTTAATTTCACTATCGAAGAACGCTTGCACCTCGACGTTGACGGCTACCTCATCGTCCCTGGGTTCCTCCCGCAGGCTGAGGTCATCTCGCTGCGCGAGGAGATCGTGGAGACCGAGCAGCGATTTCTCCGTGATGGAACACGTCCGCGTGCACCGGGGTATCTCTCGCATACCAGCTCCGGATATTTTCGAATTGACAATCTCCCACATCTCGCCACATGTTTTCACCGTTATCTCAGCTCTCCGCGTCTGGTCGGACGCGTCGAAGAGATGATTGGACACGAGCCGCGACTCGAACAGTCGGATGCCCATATTCGACGTCGGGTGCAGGGGCATCCTGATGCATTCATCTTCCACCGTTCGCCACGGCTGGGACTTGGTTCCGTGGAGCGTAATGGCCTCTACCATTACCCCTTCGTCAAGGCCCTGACCAACCTTACCGAACTCGATCGCGATGACGGCGGCACCGCGGTCATCCCCGGCTCGCATAAACTCCCAGCGCATCTCGATCCGGTCTTGATACAAGCCGTTTCACGCGATCCTTCCCTGATAGCCCAAGTGGTCGCGCCGGCCGGCTCAACGCTGTTTTTTTATGAATCGCTCATCCATTCTGCCGGCATCAACCGTAGCGGGAAGGACAGAGTTTTGGTGATCGGCGGCTTCACCCCGACCATCTTCCAGCCATATCGACATCCTGATCCGGCGTTCGTCGAGACCCTGGATGAACGCGAACAGGCCTTGTACTCAGGAAGCAAAGGCTGGGAAGGCGTTGAGAGGCACCGCTCGCTCTCACCATGAATCTTCCATTGTCAGGGTGCGCCGCGCATACGCCAGAAACTCTACGAGGATGCCCAATTCAGTCCGGCGGGCCGTAAATCCTGCGGTAGTAACCCGGTGACGCCGTTGGAAGCGTCGCGGACATCACATCATAAGATGCAAACTTTCATCAATTATGGATCAATGCGCAAAATCAATGTTTAGGAAGCAATTCCGAAGGCGGTGTAACGTCCAGTTTCGTATCCGCCTTTCTTCCGATGCGCACAGGTATCACGGGCAGTCCAACGCAAGGCTTCTTGTCTGCATCCAATATCCGCATGCAGCCGCCGTAGCCTCCACTGCCGTTCAGGATCTTCATCATGATCGTGTTCGCGCCCTTCTGCAGCGTCACATTTTCGGCGACGTTCTGGTCCGGTGCGTAGGGGCGGCCACCGATATAGCGGCTGACTTCCTGGCCGTTGACATAGACTACGGCGGAGTCGTCGCTGCCCCACGACAAGCGCAATCCGGTCAGCCCATGAGCAGCATTGACATAGGTGATCAAATACATCGCGACGTTCTCGGCGGCGCCGAGCGTCGCGGCGCCGTCGATGATGCCGTTTTCGTCGCCATTCACCATTTTCCATTTGAAAGAACGTTCGCCAATCGTGACCCTCTCGCCGGACGCCGGCGCCAGCGCGGCTTGACCGGGGATTTGCTCAACGTCGAGGCCGTGGCCTTGCGCATCGGCGCCCGATATGGGGATCGGACCCAGGGCTAGCCATTGTGGGATAACTCCGGTCTTACTGGTTGAACACATCAAATTCAGATTTCTGGCCAACGTCTCGTTTTCTGGATCGATTGCAGCCAGGACGGCGAACGCCTTGACGCGCACAGCTTGATTGTCATCGTGTTCCAGCAACTGGCTGAGAAGCGGCGCGAATTGCTGAGCTGCAGTCTTGTTTGGCGCGGACCTGAGGGCCGTCTCCAACAGGCTCAGGCATTCGCTACGGACCGCCGGCTGAGCACTCTTGAATCCTTTTGCGAGCGCGTCGAGGGTTTCCGGCAAGCCCAACGTTTTCGCGAGCAAATCGTCGGATGTACTTGCGGCCTGATTGATTCTTTGCAGCGCTTCGGCAGACTGAAGCACTACCATTTCATTGGGGTGATTTAACAGCTTAATCAAAGCGGGAGCGAGAGCGGCCGATGGTTTATCCAGTTCCTGCTGATTCTTGATCTCGATTCCACAGTCGTCATGAAGCGCTTCGATCAACGGCGGCGCGCCAATACATACGACGCGTCCATCAATCAGCGATACGAGCACATCGCCGGCGCGGGTCAGCGACATCCCGTTTGGGAGCGCGGACGACGGCAGATTGACTCTCCAGAGTTCCTTGCCGTCAGTGCGGCTGACGGCGAAGACAGTGGTATTATAGAAGAGCACCACCGCATTTGCGCCCAGGACCGCATTCATGTGGTTCCATTCGCCATTGCCGAAGCCGTCTGGCAGCGCATTGCGCATCTGATCCGCCGGAGGCACGTAGTTGCTGGACCACTCGGGCTTATAGGCTTGGCCCCCCGGCTTCGTTGAATCCGTGAAGCGTGCATCGGCCTCGGCCGTCAGTGCCACGCCCAAATTGCGGCAGAAGACTGGCCGCAGGGGCGTAGACGCCATCGTACTTGCGCCACCCTGATAGCCCGCGGGTTTGCCGAACAGCAGCACTTCTTTGGCGTCCCAAACGGGCATGGCATCGAAGGAGTGGGCCTTGTCCAGGCGGGTCATGGCTACCTGTACCGCGCCCTTCGCATCCTTGGGCGGTCCATCGGCATCGGCACGCAGGAAACCGCAGACGGTGCTCCACTGCTCTCTGGCGCCCGGGGGCAAATTGAACTGTCGTCCGCCAAACACCACCCACCCACCCGGTAAAATGCCAATATCCTGCCCGCGCGATGCGGCCCAATTTATCCATAGCCCGCTGACCGCGGGCCGCACCTCTCCCGTTGCGGGATCGACGATGAACAGCCCCAGATCCCCGACATGCCACCATAGATGTCCCTCGTACCACGCGAGTTGGCCGGAGGCCGAAATGCCGAAGTGCTTGTCCCAACGCACCGCGCCGGTCTTCGCATCCAGCGCGCAGAGTTCCGAGCCGCCGAGCTGGCCGACCAGGCCGCCCAGCGCATAGGCGGTTCCGTCCTGAACCACGACGTTGCCCATGATGGGCCACGCGCTGCTCATGCGGCCGAGAATCATCACCCGCCGCTCCTCGGGCGCCACGCGGTAACGCCACGCTAAAGCGCCGGTGGCCGCATCGAGACAGTAGACCCAGCCGTCACACGAGCCCACGTAGATCCGACCCTGCCACCACGTCGGTGAAGTCCAAATTCTTCCTGCTGTCCAATGCCGCCACACTTCTCCGCCCGTCTTGCGGTCGAGGCAAACCACCGCGCCTTCAGCCGTACCGACCCAGATCCGTTCGCCGACAGCAATGGGTTGGGTGGGATTGACATCGGGCATGAGGTATTCTCCGCCGGCGCCCAAGCCGAACGGTCTGAAATGGGGCGTGAACGTCCAGCGAATCGCTGCTGTCGCCACGATGGTGGCCGTAGACGATCCCTTGCGTGTGTCGTCTCCGCGATAGGTGGTCCAATCAGACGGGTCGCTTACGGCGTACGCGGATTCACCTGCGGTCCCCGTTTCCCGGCGCTCGCCCGTTCGGACGTCGTGCTTGGGTACAGAACGGCTAGTGAAGAAACCGCGCCACTCAGTGCATCCCCCGCAACTGGCGCCCATTTTAAACAGCAACCCGTCCGCTACGAATTGGGCGGATCCGCACGTGGATTTGGCATTGCAATCGAGAATGTTCTTGTGCGTATTAATGTCGCAAACCTCACCGTTTTGCCCAATCAATAATCCGCTTGAAACGGCGGTAAACCGCCCGCATCCGCTTAATTTAACGTGCGCCCCGCTCGTGATCGAATTTCCAGAGAGAAGCTCAGTCATGTCACTTGGTTTTTGATAGTTTTCCCGTTCATAGATGGTCGTCCCCAACACAACCGGAGTGTAAAACGTATGCCAGCCAACGAAATCGTTTGTTTTCTTAGGATCGTCGCCACTTGGGCCGCGCATCTTATCCCACAGAATATGGCCGTCCGCGGCCGCGAAGGCCTGGCAATGGCGGTGCGGTAGATAATTGATGAAGTACACATCCTTGGTGGCAATCGCGCCGTTCCGTTGCAACGATAGCATTTTAACAGTGGCGTGCCCGCCGTTGAACCCCATGCCGGGACCCCTGGGTTCCGCAATCGGAGCATCTGTTTTCCAGCTTTGTGTCCCAGTCCTCAAATTGAGGCACGCCGCGTACGTGCGCTGGGCATAAAAGTAGATATGTCCAGCGTTGACCACAAGCTTGCTGGGGTCGATTTTTTCATCCTGAAAGCGCCAGAGTTCCTTACCGTTGGCCGCATCCCATGCGATCAGTTCCCGGCCCTCGTACAATTCATTCGTTTCATCTTGAGCCTTCAGTTTTGCCGGGCTCGCATTGAAATCCTGAGCCTCCCCACCGTACCTTTGTACGGGTCCAGTGAGCGTCAACAAAACACCATCTGACAAGAGCAGCAACAGGCATTGTTGAGTCTCATCCTTATACGCCACTATTTGGTTGAGCTCCTTGCCTGTCTCCGGGTCCAGCACCAGAACCTTGTTCTTATCTTTCAGGTAGAGTTTTTCGGGAGTGGCAATGACGAGTGATGCAGCTTCCCCGAAATCCTGCGCAATGGGCCGGCGCCACAGCACCTGGCCGTTGTAAGCGCTGCGGGCCACCAGCTCATAAGGTAGATCAGGATGCTGAAATACGCTGCTTTGTGCGGAGAACATGCGGCCGGCAGAAATCACATGAACGTCCCAGTTACCGGCAATATGGGGCTTGTTTGTCCATTGCAGTTCGAATGGCGCTGTGCCAAAAACTTTATCATTGGACACCAGATCTCCGTCGGCGCCGTGCATGTGGTGGGTCCAGTCGTCACCGCCCACCAGTGCCGGCATGCGGATGACGGCCCATAGTCCGGTTGCGTCTTCTGTGACCTTGGCGCCGGCGTCCACTTCTTTCGCCCAGGTGCTGAGTCCCGCGTGGCTCAAGCCCCCCATTCCCGCCGGCTGGCCGACGACGGCCGTGCCTCGGTACGGCGCCAGCACTCGCCGAATTTCAGCCGACGGCAGGTCTTTGAGATTCCCGTCTGTGGCGTCCGCGACCACGAGCAGATCGGCAACCCAGTCGCCCAGTGGAATCGCGCGCGGCAATCCCGTTTCGATGACGACCTGCGAACCCAACACGCCACAATCAACGGACGGCTTTCGCGCTGCGTCCGCCGCCTTCACGTCCGGCGCCAATCCATGGACCTGTGCGATACCCGCACGCGCCATGGCTGCCGCAAGTATGCCGCCGCCGACGCGCGGAAGTTCGCAAACGCCCGCACGGACGCCAGCCTTTTCGAGAATCGCCGCCGCCAGCACATCGCCGCTGGAATCGCCGACGGCGAGCGTCTCCGTGGACTTCACGGCCGCCGCCGGCGCGCCGACCAGAACGGGGACCGCGTCATGGGATTTGGCATCGAGCACCGTAGTTGGAATTACTGGGACCATTGTGGGAGCAGGCGTGACGGCAACTTTGGGTTGCGGCTGCAACAGAGCGACGCCTGTACCGAGCGACAGCGCCAAGACCAATACCACACCGGATAGTACGAGCTTGCGCGTTCGCCAGTTGACCTTGGTCACGGGGCGTTTCGTTTTAATGGTTATCATTCGTGCACCTCGCTCATGATGACTAAATGCCTTTAATTTCTACCTCCACGTGCCAGAACTGTTGACCGAAAAGTGATATAGCAAGAGTTTCTTCGTGCTACGAATGTGTGCGTAGTCTAATTCAAGTCGGGCGCTCCCGACGAAACGAGTCGTATTAGTGGCAGCGCGTCTCTGCGGTGAAAGGGACGCCTCGCGAGGCCGCGCGCGGCGTCTGTCCCAAGTATTGCTTAAAACACGCCGCCAGGTGCTGCGACGAACAATAGCCCAGGCGCAACGCCACCGCGGTAACCGATGCTCGCGGTTCGGCGAGCAACTCCTTCGCGCGGCGCAACCGCATGTAGTGTGAAAACTTCAATGGCGGCGCGCCGATTCGCTCCGAAAAGCAGGCGCAGAAATGCGAGGCGCTCATGCCCGCGATCTCCGCCAGGTCCGCAACCGATGGCCACGGCGCTGGACAGCTCTCCAAGAACTCGCGCGCGCGCGCAATTCCGGGCGGAATCACGCCGCGCGGCTCCGAGGCGGCCGGAAGGGAGACCAACTCCGCCAGGAGCGACTGCATCGCTGCGCGCGCCCGCGTGATGCCCAGCGCCGCTCCGGTTGTTTGATCATTCTCGAGGCAATGCGACGCCGACAGCAAGCCATTGAAAATCGCCTTGGCGAAAGGCTCGAGTCTCTCCGCGCCGCGTAAATGATTGCCGCTCAGCTTATCCATGGCTTCGCAGAGCACCCGCGACTCCGGTTCCGGCAGTCCCAACGCGGCCTTTGAGCTTCCGGGACTCGGCAAGATGAATGCCAGGTTGTAATGCGTACACGGCTGCAATATGTCATGCAAAGCCCCATGTGGTTCGCCCGGCCAGGCCACAAACACGTCGCCACCGCGAAGGTGATACACGCGCTGGCGGGCGTACAGGGTGACATGTCCGCGGATGAACAGACAAATCTCGTAGATGCCGGGATGTGCGTGGCGCTGCACACACAGGTTTTTGGATGTTTTCGAATATCCCATGCCTGCGAATTCTGGAAAATGCGGGATGGGGCCGCCGATCGAATGGCCGCGCTCGTTACGGACTGTATGGATCACTCCCGGCATACACACCGCCTCCGTCGCATCGGCCGCTTCGGATGGACGTGTATAATATTATGACAGAAGCCGCTGCACGCAAACAATCCAGCCGCGGCGTATTGTTCTCAGGAGCAAAAAAACCACAGGAGAACAAAAACCATGGAATTCAATGCGATTCTAAGTGAACTGAGGGTCCACTCAGGTGTGCTGAGTGGTGAGGAGAAATCCAAACTGGACCACGATGGATTTGTGATTCTACACGACGTTTTCAGCCGCGCGCAGGTAGCTGAATTGCAACGCTTCGTCGACGCGTACATCGCAGAGCACAAACCCACGCGCGACGAACCCGGTTGCGAACGGCTCTATCACTTGATCGACAAAAGTCCGTTGATCGACATCTGCTGGTCGCATCCGCGCTTTCTCGCCGCGGCCCAACATATGCTTAAAGCCGAGTTCCGGCCAATGTCTGTGAACTACCGCACGGCGTTGCCCGGCCACGGCAACCAGAACCTGCATTCGGACGCGACTTGGACCGCCGCGGGGGAACATTCGTACGGGCAGGCCATAGTCGCCATGACCGATTTCACTGCAACCAATGGGCCCACGCGCCTGGTCCCCGGAACGCACCGCTCCCGCAAGATTCCCATCGACGAGATGACAGACACGACCGCTCGCCATCCGCGCCAGATTGAATTGCACATGCCCGCGGGCAGCGCCTGCTTCTTCAACGGCTGCCTGTGGCATTCGGGCACGCAGAACAACTCCACGCAGCACCGCCCCGCGATGCACTGCGGCTTCGTCCTCCGCCACTGCGACAACGACGGCATGGAACTTCAGCGCAGCACGATCACGAAAGAGACGTATAATCGCCTGACCCCGGCGCAGCGGAATTTCCTGGATGTGAAAGTCTCCACGACAATCGCCCCGACGGACGTTCATTACTTATAAAATTTTCATTCACAGCTATTGACGCCGCCCTACTTACGGTTGATTGCAGATGAGTCGTCTTTTGTGACAGTGAAAGAGTGAATCGAAACGCCATGCACATCGTCGCAACGAAACCTGAGTTCCTCCTCACGCCGCGACGCTGTAGCTTGCAAAGGTTACAGCTCATCTGCGGCGGCAATGCCATTGTTGGCTTAAGAAGTGTCCGGCGACTTCGGCCACACTCATTTGGCGCGCTCGCATTCAGTCTTGGCGTCCGCATGCTCGTTCTTCGCCAGCAGTTGAACCAGCCGAAGAAAAGGAGTCGGCTAACCAGCTTTCGCATTTTCCGCCGGCACTGAAAAATGCCTTCGCATTGTGGTGAAGTTTCCGGCCAGAAATCCGAAAATCCGGCAGCGCCCAGTATTTTTCAAACATGCACAACATCCACCTTCCCGCCAAGCGCACGTTCCATCGCAGCGGCCCACGTGGTTTCTATGAGTTTGATCCGGCCAGTGTCAAAGCCGTACGTGCTGAGTGTCAAGGTTGCCGCGCAGCCACCGCTTCTGGCGGGATCGAACTGAAGACGCAACAAAACGCCGTCCATATTTTCGACGATCAATTGAAAGTCCTTGTTAGCGACGTTTCTACGCACCACGCCATTCATGCGCTCTGCGCCGAGCGCGAAGGCGAATCGGTCGCATTGTTTCGCAGAATATAAAGCATCGGGAAACAGGCTCTCCGCCGCGAATAATCTGCGCCAGGAGTCAGGCGTGGCGCTGGTAGTCTTGCCGCTCAGGTAGATCACTGTGCGTTGCGCGCCTGGACGGGTCTCGAGAAAATACTTCAAAGTCCACAGCGCGGCGTCCCAACCACGGTTGACGCCATCGTACATTTCATCCCACGCGGCATCTTTGGAAAAACCATAATGAACCAGGCGCAGCCGCGTGACTCCGCCGCCGCGGTCGTCCAGAAAGTAATCGATGCGGACGATGTCAGCTTCCGACGTATTCGGCGCGCAACACAATAAACGGAGATGCTTGTTTGGCTCCCAGATGGCAATCGGAGCTGTAAATTTTGCGCCGCCGCCAAAGTCGTTAGTGATCGAACCGCCAAGTCCCGGCTTGACGGCGGCGGCGAGCGGGAACCATTGTGTCAACTCCCCGGCATCGGTCAGCGCCTTCCATACGGTGTCGATGGGAACATTCAGATCAATGTGCGTCTCTGCGGTGCGTTTTTGCGGATTGGGCTGCTGCTGTGACATGTTTAAATCTCCAATGCGTCAATGGTTTGAAGAGTTAGTTGCCCCTATTTTTCCGGCGGCTGCGACTGATTGCGGCGAGCGAGTTTCGTTTCGGCGCGCGCTTCCGCCTCGGTCTTCGTGATTGCTGGGTATGCACCGATGACGAGGCGGAACGTTCGCCCGGACGCGCCTGGCTGGGCGTATTTTTCGATGAGCTGCACCACGGCAAGCGCAAGCTCCTGTGTAAACCCCGCAAGCGCCTGTTGCGACGGAAAGCAGATGTCGGAGTGGCTCGAAAACGTTGGTACTGGCTTTCCAACGGCGTCGGCGCGTTCACGCAAGACCGCAAGTTCCTGGATAGTGCGTGCGGCTAACGCTGCAAGATAGGCCGCGCTCAATTTGTCCGGCACGGTGGCTGGATCGGCCGCCAGTCCGCCGAGCACTTCCGAACTAAGCACATAAGACGCTGCAGTGGCTTGAACCAAGCGCTCGGTGCAGTTGCGTTTCTTGCGCTGACGTACCAAACGCACCAACCCGGCGCGCTGTAATTCGCGCAGATGGTAGTTAATGCGTTGTCGGGGCATTCCCGTCGTGCGCGATAATCCTGTGGCGGACTCTGGTTGGCTCAGGCGCAGCAGCAAGTTGCGGCGCTTCGGGTCTGCCAACGAGCGTACGGCGCGCTCGTGACGGATGATTTGGGCGTCAGTATTCACGAAGGTAAATATATTTGAAAAATAATATTGTCAAGAAGAATTATTATGACAACGAGTAGCGATCTTCAAGAGTTCGTTCGTACCTTCTTCAGGTCGCCGACGTCCTCCGGCGTGAGTCCCTTGGCGGCGTCGCCCATTGTCTCGGCGGCTCTCTCCTTGCCAAACACGAGGTCAAGCGCCTTTCTCTCGTACGGGACGAGGGTGGCCGCAGTCGGACGTTGCAAAATCTCCGGATTGTTGAATAATGACAGCGCGTCGATGCAGATGGCGTCTGCCGTGGTCTGGTCCCGAGTATCCAACCTGCAGAGCCTGCCGAACTTTGGATCGGGGTGACGGAACTCCACGAAGAATCCCTTGCCGTTCGGATAGGGTTTCGGCCTGATCGTCATGGCGCGTCCTCCGTTGAGGGCATGATGCCGTGGCCGGACGCACGACGCAATTGTCATAGGGTTGTGATTCTTGCAGTCATTGATATGTAATGAGAAGGGGTAGCTCAGTCGGTAGAGCAACGGATTTTTAATCCGTCGGTCGCGGGTTCGATTCCCGCCCCCTTCATCAAATTTATCCTATGAAAAACGACTCCAAGGTCCGTCAGAGGCGTTTTTCATTTTGAGAGCTTTGCTACAGGTTTTGCTACAAGTCTTGGCTATCCCGATCGGTACTTCTTCTTGTAAACGTTCAGCCCAATCTTGACGCCATCCCGGTCGGGAACCAACTGGAATCTTTCATCTCGACGCTTTTCATGCAGATCCTCAGCGTTAAGTTAGACTCGCCGACGAAAGCAGAATTCCGCAAGATGACCGTCATTCCGGTCGCCGTCAACCTCAGGGCGGAGTAGTAGGCCGAGTCATGATAATGCTTGCCAAAAAAGAAGAGCAGCCGGCCCGCCCATATTCCCATGTCCTCTCAGAGCATTTGAAGAGGCTGACCGGAAGGACCGTCATCTTTCTTGACTACGAAACAAATTGCGATGTTGCCAACTTGTCAAAACCGCTCTCTCATGCAGGGCTGGTCAAATCCTATGTCGATGACCAATGGCCAAAGTGATTGCTGACCGAGGATCGTTCGAGGCATGTCAAACCGGGTCAAAGATCTCAAGCGATGCGCTCAAGCGTCCAGCCTCCTTGCGGCGCGGGTCATCCGCAAGACGCTCCCTAAGAAATTCTTCCAACTGCTCGGCCTTCGATCCGACAGATTTTTAGAAAAGCAATTTCGCGTTCATCGGCGAACAATCGCACGGTTGCGGAAACTGTTGAAGATCAAAAGCATACAGCCCGTTCGTCATGACATCGAATGGTCGCCGGCTCGTCTGAAACTTCTCGGTCGCCGTTCCGATTCCACGCTCGCTCGGAAGTTCGGAGTTCGTAGATCGCGCGTTTCCAAAATGCGTCGGAAGTTGCGCATCAAAGCATATCGTCCGTACTCTCCTCCCTTCGCATGGTCTTCGGAACAGATTCAGCGCCTCGGAGAGGATACCGATGCCGCGATTGCGCATGAACTCGGCATCCCGCATGGCCGAGTTAGTTGGAAGCGGAGACAGTTGGGCATTCCGCCGTTCGATACGAAGGCTTCATTCAACAAAGTTACATGGACGCGGGATGATTTGGCGCTGCTGGGAAAGCATTCGGATGCAAAGGTCAGTCGAATGATTGGGATTTTTGTAAGCTGCGTCGGACTGAAGCGAAGATCGCTCGGCATCCCGCCGAAAACAAAGCGACGGCAAGTCCAATGGACTGAGGCCATGCTGGAAGATTTGAGGAAGCTTAAATCGGGAGAATTCTCAAAGAAATACGCCATTCCGCCCCAAGCGGTTTATGAGAAACGGTACGAATGGATTGAAAATCGGAGATCATGATGCCGAACAAAAAAGGCGGCAAGAGGACCAGCGGAGCCGATCTCCAGCCAAGCGCCCAAACGCTCGCCGCGCTAGGTGAACTCGCGCTAGAATGGAACTGCTCAAGATGCGACGCGCTGGAACGCGCCGTTTACCATAGCAAATCTTCGCTCGCCCATGCTTACCATGAGGCTGGCCATGCCGTCATCGCGTTGGAGTTCGGACTGGAACTCAAGAGCATCGAGATAACTAAGGTCAAATGTCCCCATCCTTCCGAACTACCCGCTCGACTTCAACTAATGGTCGCGGGCATGATCGCGCAGAGAAAGGCCGATGTTCCAGAAGCGTACATCGCTATATCTGGAAAATTGGATCAGGCAAAATGCGAGCAGGTCATCGCCGAGGATGGTCTGTCGAAGAAGCAGGGCATAGCGGCAATGGAGTCTGCTCGCAAGGCCGTCGAGGATCTATTTGAGAAAAAGTACATCTGGAGCGCAGTCAGACGGGTTGCAGCGCGGCTGTTCGAATTCTGGGAGATGTCTCCGATGGAGGCAGCTAAGGTTTTCGAGGAAGAAAGAACCAAAGTCGAAGAATAGACCCCGCGCGGAATCATAGTGCGGCTACAAAAACATCGTCAACATTGCAGACGATGGCCATCGACGCCGCTAAAGAAGCGGGCTTCAAACATCTCGAGACGCGAGAATTCCCGCTCCGTAAGCGGTTCGGGGATGAGAGCGACGAAGTAGCGACCGACCCGCTAGAGATATTCGAGTAACCGAATTGAGCATTCTACTGAAGTTTTTTGATGCGTTCCAAAGCCTCTTTTAATGTTAGAAGAACCGTTGGGCCTAAACTAAACATTTGCAAATAATACTCTCTTGCCTTCGGCTGATGAAGCCGCTCTTTAATTAAACGGACAGTAAGTAGAATTGGGTGTAATTCGTTTTGGGGTATCGTATCCAGCGAATCCTTCGCAAAGCTGCTCAGTTCCCGATCTAAAGTTTCAATAACTTGAATTTTAGTCGCAGCATCCTCAGCAGGACTTAAGTCCCATTCAAGTGTAGCATCGCTAATAATTCTATCTAATGTATTGGTCAGACTTTCCAACTTACTTGGTCCGGGAGTGCTGACGGGATCAAAGGCGTCATCTACCGCAGCCTGAACATCGTTTTTGAAGTCGCGTTTTGCCTTTAATAAGAATTTATTTAATTCTGTTTTCAATTCTTCCGGAGTACTATAGCTTCCAATAACACCGCTACTAAAAAGACTCTGCTTAAACGTCTTTAACGCCGAAATTTGCTCTGGAATAATCTTGTCAGGGGAAGTTTTTGCATTGCAAATGTAAACTGCCGCTGGCTTTTTAGCTTTAACGAATTCCTGAATTTCCTCCGCAGTTCCAGAAACTGCGACACCAGTACTTGTCCCAAGCTTCGTCCAAAACATCGCAAATAGTAGATCAGCCTTAGATAGGAGCTGCCTATTTAATATGCTTTGGGGCCGATCTCCCATTTCCGGAACAGAGTCTACCTCCCAAAGTAGCGGTAAAAAAACAATTCCCTCGTCTACATGAAGCGAATTAAACTCATGAAACAATTCCACCATTCGTTCTCGGTCGTCATTAAGGTCGCTTGGCGACGCGATCAATACTCGATAAACAATGGCCCTTGTTGACATCTCTGTCCTCCCCATTTGCCCGCTAAATAACAGCACTTATGCGTCCTTTTTGCGCTCATCTACCTTATCCTTATCAAATTCAAGCGAGACAGTTCCGTTTGGAGATGGGGTATCGCTCGAAAGAACTGCTTCGTCCCCATGCGTATGAATTTCTTGCTCAATAAACTGCAATTCGGCGTCATCAAAATTAAATGTCAATTCTTCGGCGTAGCGCTCCCTATTCTCGCGCAGGCGACGCGATATCCAACTCTTCTGATCATTAAAATTAGCTCTGATCGCTGGAACAATTGATTCTGAAATTACGCTCTTGCTTTTGTCGAGACCATATTTTTTGGTTTCCGCCGCTTCTTCCGCAGCGAGATATTCCATAAACTTTTCGGTTCTAGCAAACCGTTCGTCCGTTCTCTCAATTTTTTGATCCTCTCTATCAATAAGATTGTTTACTTTTTGAATTGAGGCCGTCAATATTCGCGCAAGATGCTCGTCGTTCAGCGGAGTATTTTGCAACATCAGGTCAAGATAGCTGAATTCCTTGACCAAGTTGCGGCTGTAAAACCATCCGGCAGACGTAACGCGCGCATGAGACGCGTTTCGAATTGTCTCGGTTGACCGGGTATTTACTTCAATGAGTTGCTTGGTAAGGAGTCTATTCAAGCTTACAATTACATCTTCCCGGTTGTCAAAAACGTCTTCAAAACCAGATACGATTTTGGAAATTTCATAATAGCCCTGCCCCTCATCGGCTGAAAGCCCGCGAACCGATATGAGCAATGCAAGAATTCGTAGGCAAGTAAAATGGCTTGAGTTCTTTTCAATACCGCAGTCAAAAACGTTCATTATTTTGCTTGGTTGTTCCTTGAAATAGGAGCGATCATCTAGCGTTATCGACTTAATAAATTCATGATATGCAACTGAATAATTACCGTCGCGACGATAAATTTTTAGCATCTTGTCAACATCTGTAGCGCCTGAGCATAAAAATTTTGAAAATAATTCAAGCGCAAGCCGCATGTTGCCAAAACATATTGCCTCGATACATCGGCAAATATTCCAATTACCTTCGAAGACGCTAGTTTTAACAATTTTTAGGAAGTCAGAAATTGAACTACATTCGGAGTCCGAAAAACTTAGGCTGTATTTATCCAAAAGCGGCCTGCTGCTAAGTACTACCAATGCAAAATTTACGCGACTCAATGCCATAAATTTGAAATTAGGCGAAGCGATATGAAACTTTCGAATATTTGAATAGGCCGTAAATGTTTTTTGAATTTTTGCGGTATAGTAAGACTCTTCGCGAAGAGCGATGATGGTTACGGAGTTTATTCGTTTTGTTACGGTTTGACCTAATAAAAATATTTTCGACTGATATTTCTCCGGATCTAGCTGGTCAACGTTGTCGATGAAGAGAACTACTTTGTAGTCCTTCTCTGGCTTACAAAGGGCAAGCATTCTAGGAACAAATTCCTTTACATCAGCTTGCCAGTCCCTAAGAAAGGGAGTCAACGCATCCTCGTAGTCCGGAGAACTTGGATGGAGTCCTCGCAATGCAGTCTCTGCAAGCGCCTCAATCTCAACGGCGTACGCCTTCTTAATTAGCTTCCGGACTTCGATCTTCGGACTATCGTATCGAGTTCGAAGTTGCTCAAGAATTTTTCTCCAAACAAACTCTTCCATTTCATTTGGGTCAAGAGGGGGTTTTCGGAAGTCAACATGAAACCAAAGAGTTTTCGTATCAAGTATTGCCTTGCCAACCGTCATTTGGTATCGCTTTAGGAACGTTGTTTTTCCCGCGCCAATTCCGCCTAAGAGCAAACATAATTGCCCCCGGTCAGAGTCAACCGCGCCAGATAAAATTATGCCGAATTTTCCTGAGTCATGTTTACCTTGCTGAATATCGTCCGTCTTTTCATTTTTAAGAAACTCCGGTACAGCATCTCGAATAACGAAATTCAATTCTCGCGAAGTAAAATACAAATTTTTATAATGAATATAGCATGTCTGCATTACATCGAGCTGTGTATGATCCGTTATGTCGTCAAAAAATTTGGTTATAACTAAGTCGAGTTGACTGCTAAGTCTATTTCTTTCAAGCGGAAGGTCCGCATTAAATAAATTGTCTGTCGCGCGATGCAAACTCCGCTCAACGCGTAACTGCGACCCAAATTCAGTATCCAATGAGCCAGCTAAAATTGCGGGGTATGAAAGCAGATTCCAAAATTCTGTAAACCGCTCAATGATGGAGTCAAGACTTGGAAAAACGACGGCATGGCCTCTTCGCCATCCGCCCTCTTCCCGAATTGCTCGAAAGACGATCCATGCATAGCCATTTGTCGCGACGGAATAGCGAATACCTTGGTCGTCGCAGTATGAACGAACTTGCTCGACAGCCTCCTTAATATCTGGGTTTGTCATTATACTGCCGGTCAACGAAGCGGACTTCTTCGTAGTAATTGGCAGCTCGAACGCGATGCCTTCGCGTTTGGCTTCGACTGCAATATAGCAACCTCTTAATAATTTTAGCGCATAGTCAATGTATCCGCGATCTTCTTGATCCGGGATAAATTTCTCGCGAACGATATCGCCGCTGGGCCATCGCAAGACAGCTGTAAGTACTCGGTCGATAACTTGAGCGCGGGTATCCGCTTCAGTTATTTTCCCATGCTTCTTGCAGAATTCCGCGAATTCCGAACGAATGTTCTTAAGATGTACGAGACCTTCGTCAGCGTCGTTCATTCGAGGTTCTCCCGACAACCTAGCATAACTGGTAACCAGACAAGGGTAGCGAGACCCGCTAAAAATTCCAAGCCAAACTACAAGAGTCAAAAAAACTGTTATGCGGAAATTACTGCCGGTTTTACAGCCGTCTGTAAACGCTCGCAGACGCCTGCGCGATAAATCGCCCCGATCTGCCGCCCCCAACGCCATCTGAGAAAGCGCCTGAGCCGGGGCGGATCAGACTCATTAAGAAAGTCTATCCCCCCGGTCATAATACTGGCCAAGGGACGCCGAAGATCCCGCATTGGAGAAGGACCATTTTAGAAAATATCGGTCCCAAAAAATTATTTCTATTTCCGAATGCCGAGCAGGCCGCAGAGAATTACGAAAAGCCTGAAAACAACGAGGAAATGGCCCTTAATTGGGAGGCGCGTAGACGACACCAGTGTTGGCGAAATCCGAGGCGAATATCTGCTCGCCTCGGCATGTTGCGGTGCGCATCAAGCCTCTGGCGAAGCGTCAAGCGAATCACAGAGCGGCTCTTTGAATTCTGCGAAGTTTTCACAGAAGATGCGCGTAGTTCCTTTGAAGAAGAGCGGACGAACCCCGGTTGCCAAAATAGCCGAGATGTCATGAAAACACGATATCGATACAAACGAAAAAATATGACCGCCGCGCAATGGGCCAGAGACCCGCTTTGCGCCGTTGATTACAAGACCCTACTGTATCGGCTCAAGCAACGCTGGCCTATCGAAATGGCATTAGGCGACCCTTCTCAACGAGTTTCTGGCCCGAAGCATGAAGCTGTTGCGCGGTCTCCAATCCGACGCGCTCAGAATGAAAAACTATGGGCGAAGCTTAGCGCTGAAATGAAAGATTGGCGCAACGAAGAGCGGCGCTTGAAGTATCGAGAGACAGAAGGCAAACGCCGCGCGCGCAATAGAAGGAGGCGAGAGCGTTACGCCAAAAAACGCGACGAAATTTGAAAACGCCGTCAAGTTGGAATCAGAAAAATATTTTCATAGTAGTAACCAAAAATCTCCAAGGGCCGAACGGCCCTTTTTTGTCTCTGCCCTTCGTAGGGATCTTCACTGGTTTCTTGACTATTTCATAGAGAGCCAAACCCGCGAGCAGCGCAAAGAAAGGCCATTGTAGAATCCTTGCGGCCTTGAACGAAATAGATCGAGAACATTGAGATTCGCAGCAAACCGCATGAATAACGCGGACTGAAAAGCGCAAACAAGAGCTAACTGATTCGCAGCGGCGAGGGCCGCTGGCGGGGAGCCTTGTTGTCTCAAGACAAAAGGAGAACGACGGCCATGAATCATTCAATGCAAGTCATGTCGAGTTCCAACGACATGACATGGGAGACGCCTCGATATTTCTTCGACTTCTTGGATCGAAAGTACCGTTTCCAGCTCGATCCTTGTTGCGTCCCGGCGACCGCAAAATGCGAGCGATTCTATACGCCAGCCGATGACGGGCTGGCCCAAGATTGGAACGGGTTGCGAGTTTTCATGAACCCGCCGCTTGGACGTATGCTTCAATCGATTCTCGAATTCCAGCAGGCAATTTGTCAGGATCAGTCATTGTCGTCGCTCTCGTCGCAATCTAAGCAGGAAGCTTTAACAACTGGAGCGCTCCGGGCCGCGCCTGTTGCTTAAACTCGATGAGGACAGCGGGAAAAGGCCATGCAGTTCCGTCCGGATTTTTCAGGCGTCCGCGCAAAAAAGTAA
>Ga0206927_1049_pt1 | contig 27608 bp, 31 predicted proteins | sample Alteio_BWOrgHeat_60_FD_153249 | JGI IMG/M metagenome (GOLD analysis project Ga0206927, IMG submission 153249) | Enriched cells from forest soil in Barre Woods Harvard Forest LTER site, Petersham, Massachusetts, United States -... | ecosystem: Environmental > Terrestrial > Soil > Temperate forest >... | reverse complement strand
CAGCACCTTTTTCCCGCAGGAATTTGAGGCGGTTGATTATAGATTCGCGCACATCCGGAAACAGAACGCCGAAGCTTAAATCCTGCAATTCATCTTTAACTTGTTGCACGGCGATGCGCTCAGCCAGTGGTGCATAAATATCCAAAGTTTCCTGCGCGATGCGGCGGCGCTTATCTTCGCGCATATGTTCAATCGTGCGCATATTATGTGTGCGGTCAGCCAATTTCACGAGCAAAACGCGGATATCTTCTGACATCGCAACTAATAATTTACGGAAGTTTTCGGCCTGTTTGACTTTTTCCTGTTCGGATTTCAGCTCTAATTTTGTGAGTTTGGTAACGCCATCAACTAAACGCGAAACCTCTTCGCCGAATTCGCGTTCCAAATCTTCCAGCGTAACGTCAGTATCTTCAACTGTATCATGAAGCAGCGCGGTGATAATGCTAGCCTCATCAAGTTTCAGTTCCGTGAGAATTATCGCCACCTGAATTGGATGCGTAAAATATGGTTCGCCAGATTTGCGGATTTGCTTTTCATGCGCTTTTTCGCCGAATTTCAAGGCTTTGCGAATTATAGCTTCATCAAAATCCTTATTATAGGATTTGACCTGTTTGATGAGTTCTTCGCTAAGCTCAGCAATTGTTTTAACCATATATTTAATATGGCGATTCTTTGCGGGAAAAACAACTTTAAGCGTTTAAAGCTTAATATTTGGTCCTTAAGCAGGGTGAAATGTGGCTATAAAACAAAGTAATTTAGATGGTTAAGGTTGCAATAACTGAATTATTGGCAATAAAAAACCCGCCAATTAGCGGGTTTTTCTTGGAATGTTTTTTAATTACTCGCCTTCAACGTCATCATCACCAAATGCGAGGTCTGAGCCTTCTTCACCTTCAGTGCCCATATCTTCGAGGTCATCTTCGTCAACCATTTGCATTGCGGTGAGTTCATCGGCAACATCGGGGCGTGGTTTTTGCAGGCCGAAACCGCCTTGGATGTTGTCATCAATAGTATCTTGCTTGCCATATTTCTGGAAGCTTTGCGTGAGCTCGTTACGCAGAGTATCAAGGTTTAATTTGCTCTCAGCGATTTCACGAAGTGAAACAACCGTGTCTTTATCATTATCACGCTCAAGATTGATTGGGTTGCCAGAAGCAATTTGCTTGGCGCGGGTTGCAGAAAGCGCAACCAATTCAAAACGGTTTGGGATGTGTTCGATGCAATCTTCAACTGTAACGCGGGCCATTTTGTTCTCCTAGAACATTAGAATGTTAGAACATTAGAACTTAGATTTTTTATCTTTTACTTTAAGTCCTAATGCTGCAAGCATTTTGATAATCTGATTATATTCAGAATCAAACTGCTTATATTTGTTGGCGTCTATATAGCCTAGTTTCAGGCAATACTTCAACCATATTTTCATTTCACCGGCAGAGCCTAAAGCAATAGTAGTGAAACGTTTTAATTCTCCTGGGTAAAATCTTTGTTTTACAAAGCCTTCACCTAAATTCGCACAAATCGATTTGCTTGCTCTTCTTATCTGCGAAGCCAGATCATATTGTTCAATTTTGGGTAGTGTTAAACTTAACTTATGGATGTCTAGTGAAATGTCGAAAGCCCTTTTAAAAACCTGAAGATCTTCCGCGCTTTCAATATAAGCCATCTAAGTTCTAATATTCTAAGTTCTAACGTTCTACCTCTTAGAGAATTGGAAGCTACGGCGGGCTTTGCGTTTGCCGTATTTTTTACGTTCAACAACGCGGCTATCACGAGTGAGGAAGCCTTCGCGGCGAAGAACTGTGTGGTTATCTGGGTTGTAAAGATCAAGCGCTTTGCTGATACCGTGACGAACAGCGCCGGCTTGGCCTGATAATCCGCCGCCTTTAACGGTGCAGATAACATCAAATTCGCCAGAAGTTTTTGTCGCTTCGAACGGTTGGTTGATCACCATGCGTAAAACCGGGCGGGCGAAGAAAGTTTCAACCGGGCGGCCATTTACAGTGATTTTGCCTTTACCTTTTTTAATCCATACGCGGGCAGATGCGTTTTTGCGTTTGCCAGTGGCGTATGAGCGGCCCAAGTTATCAATTTTTGGCTCGCGTGGGGCAGCAGTTTCTGTTTCTGTGTTTTCAGCTTTGTTTTTAGCTGTTTTGATATCTTTTAAAGAAGCGACGTCGATCATGTTTTTCTCTATGCTTTATTTTCAGTACGTTTGTTTTTAGGGTTTTTCTTAGCCAGGTCAAGAACTTGTGGGCTCTGCGCTGTGTGCGGGTGTTCGGCACCTGTGTAAATGCGGAGTTTGCTCAACTGGTCATTTTTCAATGAAAAACGGCGGCGAGCGAACATGCGAGAAACGGCCAATTCAATAACTTTGGTAGGGTTTTTGCCTTCCAAAATTTTGGCAGCAGTAGTTTCTTTAATACCGCCTGGGTGGCCAGTGTGCTTGTAATAAACTTTATTTGTAGCTTTTTTGCCGGTGATTTTCACTTTATCGGCATTGATGATAACAACATGGTCACCAGTATCAATATGCGGCGTGAAAATGGCTTTGTGTTTGCCACGGAGGATTTTTGAAACTTCGGCAGCTAAGCGGCCAAGGACAACGTTTTCAGCATCAATCAGATACCATTTACGTTCAATTTCTTGTGGTTTTGCAGAGAATGTTTTCATATATATAATCGCTTGGTATTCTTTTTAAGAGTCGCGCATTATGCTTATTTGAATGGGGCCTGTCAACAGCTATTTTAAAGCTTTAATTATTGACCTTTAACTGGCTTTTTCTGGCTGTTGGAGGTTCTGGGGTTTTACGCAACTGCGCCGGGGAAACCGAGAAATCAAGCTCTTCGGATATTGGTTGTTCATTAGGAGAGATATCCCTTAGCGCGGCGCCAAATAATAACGCAGCCTTGCCTGGGTCAGTTTTTATTAATTCTTGCAATTGAGAAGCTGGAGTCAATGTTTTTAGGTTGAGTAATGATTCTGCAATATCAGTTTTTAAGCCGGGGTTGCCGGATTGATCGATGTTAAAGTAAGCTTCAATATGCCCGGCTTTATTATAAGTATAAAAAACTCCACCTTTATGGTTTGTTGAATTCACGTCATAACTAATATGATCAGTTATTCTATAGCTAAAGCCATAATTTGTTGTTGGGTCGCTTATATTTTTTGTATTTTCATGCAGCACAACAACGTGGGAAAGTAGAGGATTATCACTGGTTAAACAGTCAAACACTGTAACATCTTCACCATAGGCTGCCCACATGGCTCCGAGTTCTGGGGCGTAATGGCGGCAGGCGAAATTATTACCAGGATTTTTTGAGTTTTTACCCATCGATTTTGAAAATTCAGAAAAATTGAGTGCTTCCTCAAATTTAACATTAGGAGCAAATTTAGGCTCAAGTTTACTCAGATATTCGATTTCTTCAGGAGATAGAGTTTTTTGGACATTTATTAATATTTTATCAAAAGCCTTGGGATCTTTTGAAGCAAGTTCTTTTAACTCGGAAGCTGATTTGCCAGACACTTCAGACATCTTTTTGCTAAAATTAACTAGTGCTAAATCTGTGGGAACAACTGGCCCATTTTCTTGAAAAAGTTTCTTTTGAAAAATAATATCAAGCAAATCTTGTTGCAGAGGGTTTGTAGTGTTTAAAATTGCATTTGCAATTTTAGGATCAACATCAGCTGGGAATTTGGTTGCATCTCCGGATGCGACTGCTTCCTTACATTGTTTAGCAAACTCAACACAGCGATCAAACCGCTCATCGCCAACATAAGAAACCTGAGGTTTGCCATTATCATTTAGCCAGACTTTGGTTTCCAGAATACTTTTTCCGGTTTGCGAATGATAGATATTATGGCCTTTTTTATTAGTTAGTGCAGTAAAGCCAGGAGGAGTGGGAGGAGTTGTATCAGCCATAAGGTTTTTAAATTATTGTGGGATTATTTTATTGATTTAGGCAGAAAAGTCAATAATTAGTTAAAAACAATTAACTTAATGCGGAGCTGTGATTTTCTTAAAAAGCTTGCTATAAGGCAGGCATGAATAACAAATTTACAGTTTTGAACGAAGAGGCCGGAGAGCGGTTGGATAAGTATTTAGCGGGCAAAACTGGGCTTTCTCGGAGCTATATCCAGAGTTTGATTGAGAATCCGGCAAGGAAAATTAAGGCGGGGGAGGAGATTTCGCTCTCTGTGCCGGAATCCAAGCCGTTGGATTTGACGCCGTGGGATTTTCCGCTTGATGTCGTTTTTGAAAATGATGAGCTGGTGGTGATTAACAAACCGGTGGGATTGACGGTGCATCCGGCACCGGGGAATTATGAGAATACGCTGGTGCATGCGGTTTTGCACCATTGCAAGGGCAGGCTTTCGGGCATTAATGGGGTGGAGCGGCCGGGGATTGTGCATCGGCTGGATAAGGATACATCGGGGTTGATTGTGGTTGCCAAAACTGATGCGGCGCATAAGGAACTCTCGAGCATGATTGAATCTCGCGAGATGAAGCGGAGTTATCTGGCGGTGGTGTGCGGCGTGCCGAACCCGACGAGCGGGGTTATTAAAACTGGCTATGGCAGGCATCCGAGTGACCGGAAAAAGATGACGACGTTTGATTTGACAGAAGTGGTTTTTGGCACCGGAGGATCAAGCCGCCGGCGTGATTATAATGAAAAGGGCGAAATTGAAATTGGCTGGAACACTGAATTTGGCATGGAGCGCAATGCGGGCAAAAAATCAAAAGTTGCGATAACCGAATATAAAGTGGTGAAAGTTTTGGGAGCCGGCGCGGCAAGCATGGTTGAATGTAATTTGCAAACAGGAAGGACGCACCAAATTAGGGTGCATATGAAGCATATCAACCACCCAATTGTGGGTGACCAGGTTTATGGTTCGCGCCGCATGGAAAAAAATCTGCCGAAATTTGAACGGCAGGCTTTACATGCGTATAGGCTCGAAATTCCGGGAGTTGGCACGTTTGAGGCGCCGCTGCCGGAGGATATTTTAGAATTAGTGGGTAGTTTTTAGCGGTTAGCGGGTAGTGTATTTATTCTAATCACTCTCCACTAATCACTATTCCCTTCTTTCTTAGGCCGTCCACTTGCAAGTGGTAGTGCTGTGCAATAGTGCTCTAAACTTCACCCTCTGTCATATAGTCATCTGATCATGGTAACCCTAGCGATAATACAGGCATATATTGCTACACACACTCACCCGCTAAGGACGATGCTTTCATACAGTCCACTGTTATAGGGTATGGACAGTTTAGAGGTCTGTAAGAGCTAGAGAACTCCTATAACCAGGCTCTCTAGTTCCTGGTTACAGCTCTAATTATCCGCCCACTAACTCTTATTGTCAAATTAACGGGTGTAGATTTATTGGAGGGTTTTCAGGAGGTTATTTAAAAAGTTGTCATCCTCGTGCTTTTGCACGGGGATCCAGTGCGGTCTTCACACAACCTGGATCCTCGGGTCTAACCCGAGGATGACGATTGTGGGAAAATTTAGCGAATTGCTAGGCATTGTTTTTCAGCTTATCCTCATACCACGTCTCGCCGATGGCAATTTTTTCGCGACCATTTTTTTCGCGCCATTCGTTGGTGTCGCGTAAGGAATAGATGCAGCCGCAATATTGCTGGGCGTAGAATTCTTCGCGTTTGGCGATTTCGTACATGCGAGCACCGCCGCCATCTTTGCGCCAGTTGTAATCCCAATATTGAATTCCTTCATAGTGGCTGGCGGCGTAGTGGCCACTCTCGTTGATTTGCTCCATGTTTTTCCAGCGCGAAATTCCAAGCGAGCTGGTGATTACGTTAAATCCATGTTCATGCGCATAGAGTGCAGTGCGAAGGAAGCGCATGTCAAAACACATGCTGCAACGGCGGCCGCGCTCCGGATCTTTTTCCATACCTTTGGCGCGGGCAAACCAATCTTGCACATCGTAATCAGCATCGATGAATGGGATGTTTAGTTTTTCGGCGTAGCGGATGTTTTCTTCTTTGCGGATGTTGTATTCTTTTAAGGGGTGGATGTTGGGGTTATAGAAAAATATGGTTTGCTCAATGCCGGATTCGGCAATAGCCTCCATCAACTCGCCAGCGCAGGGCGCGCAGCAAGAATGCATCAGCACTTTGTTTGATGGGTGCGGAAATTCTAGCTTTTCTTTGCGCGGAGTGGTGTATTGATGACTTTGAAATGACATTATATTATAATAAGATAGGAAAACTATTATGTCTATATTTGCGGTTTTGGTCTCATTTAGCATGTTTTTCAGCACCGCGCCGGGCTGCGCGCAAAATCCCCATTTGTGCATGATAACCAAGGATTCATGCTTATCAGAGCCTGAGTTGAAAAAGGTAGATGAATTCTGCAGTCATGGGCTTTGCGGCGCATGCATGGTGCAGAAAGTGCAAGACGTTTGCTATGAAACTTATGGTTCTTGCAAGCAAACCGCAGGTTCTTGTGAGTGGGAGAAAACTGCCGCTTTGGAAAATTGCGTAAAACAGGCTGATGAAAAAGAGGCGGCATGTAGGAAAAAAGAATGCCAGCCAAATGGAGCTTGTAGTGACAATTTTTTAAAATGCATAGAAGATAGCAAAAAGGAACTGGTGCCGGCTTATAAGACGAACATGATATTTAATAATTAGTATTATTTTTTCTCATTTGCCAAGCGGGTAGCAAAAACCCGGGTTAATAACAAACTGGAGGCGCCCATCATTATATTTAAAAAATCTGCATGCTGATTATCATTGATCAAAGCAGCAAACTCGGCATTTTGAAAAGCTTCTACTTCGTAAGAATCGTCATGTTTACGATCTTTTGAATTGAGCCATTCAGAAAATTTTCTTCTATCTTCAGCTGTTTCAGGGCTACTAAAAGTATTGGCTTCGATTCCATTTTCTCTAGCATATCTCCCCAATTCCCTGATAATTGCCTGAGCACAATCACTCAAAGCTCTAGGAATTGCCGTCGGCGGCCCTCCTAGTTCTCCACGTAATTTTACGGTCTGCGGACTCCTTAATTTTTCCCATAATTTTAATGTAAGCAGAGTAGCGTTAAGCGGGTCTGCTTCTTTAACCAGATAGGTTTCAAAAGTGCTTTTATCATTTGCATCTACTTCTGTGATAAGTGGAGCATCTAACTTGATTAAATTATCTGTATAAGTTTCTAGAATTGGCCAGATTCTAGATTTTAATAATCCGCCTACATGGCCAGAATCACTTTCTTGCATCACTAATCACCCGCAATAATTCGCTCGACTAGTTCTTTTACGCTTGGGATATAGCCGTCTTTATAGAACGGGTCATCGCGGAATTTGTAAGCGTTATGGCCGGAGAACATGAGGTTGTGGTCAATATCGCCGTGATCGATGCCAATATCTTGTAAGGTTTTCTGAATGCAGAAACTGCGCGGATCCGGGCGTTTGCCAGTGGTGTAATCATCATGATCTTTCCAGTTGGAAAAGCGGCAGTGCGAAAGGCAGCCCATGCAATCAACCTGATCTTTGCGGATTTCGGCAGCTTTTTCAGGCGTGACAAAAACGAGTGTGTCATCAGGAGTTTTCAAGCCTTCGGTAAAACCTTGCGCAATCCAATCTTCGGCTTTTTCGCGATCTTCAGGTGTTACGAAAACTTCACGGCCGCGAGGACCAAGTGCAAGTGGAGTTGCCAAATGGTTATCAGGCGCAGTGCGATAGGCAATCTGGCGATGGCCGCGAGCATCAAGCTCTCTAATATAATCATTATTCACAGCCGATGAATAAAAGCCGGTTGGCGAAAAATTGTTTAGGAACACATCGCCTTTTTCAAGATTGAGCAATTTCTTTTTCCATTCGTCTGAAACCGGGCTTTCTTTAGTGACGATTGGACGCGTACCATATTGGAAAACGATTGGGCCAATTTCCGGATTATCAAGCCAGTGCGACCAATCACGCAAATACCAAACACCGCCAGCCATAACGATTGGAGTATCATGCAGGCCGACTTCGTTCATGAATTTGCGGAGTTCAGCCACGCGCGGATATGGATCTTCCGGTTGACGCGGATTTTCAGAATTGGAAAGGCCATTATGGCCGCCAGCCAGCCACGGATCTTCATAAACCACGCCGCCGAGCCATTCCTTGTTTTTTTCGTAAGAACGCTTCCATAGCGCGCGCATTGCACGCATAGAGGAAACGATTGGATAATAGTGAACTTTGTATTTCGCGGCGATTTCGGCCAGTTTATATGGCATGCCCGCGCCGCAGGTAACACCATGAACTATGCCTTTGGTTTTCTCTAACACACCGTGGAGAATTTCCTGGCAGGCAGCCATTTCCCACAATACGTTTATGTGGATGCGGCCTTTGCCTTTGGATTTGTTCCAGGCAATTTTGGCCTGTGAAATTGCGGCCTTGATTGAATATTCGATTAACTCTCTGTGTTTTTCGATCCGGGTTTTTCCTTTGTAAACCAATGGGATATAATTGCCGTTATCATCAATCAGTTTGCAGTTTACGCCTGAAAATGTGCCAACCGCACCGGCTTCGGCGAATGCGCCGGATGATACGCCATCAGAAACGGCAACACCTTTGCCGCCTTCGACGATGGGCAGAACTTCCACCCCGGAAATCATTACTTTTTTGAGGCCTTTGAGCATTTATGGAAATTATAGGAATTTTAAGCGAATGTCTATCTTATTATCCGCCTGTTGAGCGGATATTATTTTTCCCAGCCGGATGTTTTTTGAGTTGGCGGTTCTCTATGAGAATTTTTTGGATGTTTTCCAGTTCTTTCGGTGAAAGATGCAGGTGCTGGAGTGGTTTGACTATGTTCAGGTTTTTTATGGGATGGCTCTGGCTGATTTTTCAAATTCGCTACAAAAAACATGCCTACTGCCACCACAGCGGTAACGCCTGCGAAAATAAATGTTCTATCATGAGGTTTATCTAGCTCACAAAATTGCTCCACCAAACCTATAACTTCGTAATGGTATTCAGGGATACGTTCTTTAAGAGTTTCAGCTACTTTGCGTAAAGCAATTTTATCTTCTTCAGTAAGAGAACCACTTTTTCTTCCTATAATATCTCTAATCTCAATGAGAGGAGAAATTGATGTTGTACCAACCAATAGCTTTTCTCTTCTGACTTCATCTTGAATTTCCCAGAGTCTTGTTACTATCTGCTCTTTATTGAGGCTCGGATCATAAGTTCTATAAGCTCTATAGAATGGCTGTGCGTTAACAACTTCATCTGGCCTAACAATGTGCAAGCCGGTATATTCGGGCGGGCTGCCTGTTTCATTATTTGGATTTAATGGTATGATTTTATTAGTATCCATATAGTTGAATTTGTTGCCGCGCTTTTATAAGCCAATTATTAATATTTGTCAACTATTAATGCGCTTCGCCCCAGTGGTTGCCGCAGCGGGCTTCGACCAAGATTGGAACAGAAAGCATGGCGGCATTTTCCATAATGGATTTGATTTTTTTGACGGCTTCATTGGCCTCGGATTCTGGCACTTCGAAAAGTAATTCGTCATGCACTTGCAAAATCATCGGGAAGTTTTTGCGGTCCAGCTCGATCATGGCTTTTTTGATGATGTCAGCAGCAGCTCCCTGTAATGGCGCGTTGATGGCGGCGCGTTCGGAGAATTGGCGCACGGCGTGGTTTTTATCATTGATGCCGCGAATGTAGCAGCGGCGGCCGAAGATGGTTTCGACATAGCCGTGCTCGCGGCAGAAGGCGATGGTATCATCCATATATTTGCGGATACCGGGATATTGCGCGAAATATGATTTGATATAGGCGCCGGCAACATCGCGCGGAATTTTTAGGCGCTGCGATAGGCCGTGGGCGGAGATGCCGTAGATGATGCCGAAGTTGATGGTTTTGGCGCGGCGGCGGTCTTCGCTGCTAACTTGGTCGAGCGGGACGCCGAAAACCTGATGCGCGGTGATGGCATGGATATCTTGGCCGGTTCTGAAGGCCTCTTTTAATGATGGGATATTGGCGACATCAGCGAGTAAGCGCAGTTCGATTTGTGAATAATCAGCCGAGATTAATTTGTAGCCCGATTCGGCGATGAAGGCGTTGCGGATGGCGCGCCCCTCTTCGGTGCGGATGGGGATGTTTTGCAGGTTGGGCTCGGTGGAGCTTAGGCGGCCGGTGGAAGTTACCGTCATCGCGAAAGTTGTGTGGACGCGCTGGGTTTTGGGGTTGATTTGTTTGGGCAGTGAATCGGTGTAGGTTGATTTTAATTTTGAGAGTTGGCGCCAGTCCAGGATTAGCTGCGCGATTTCTACGCCCTGCTCTGCCAATTCGTCAAGCACGCGCGCACCGGTGGAATAATTGCCGGTTTTTTTGGATTTTTTGCCGCCGTCTAAGCCCATTTGGCCGAATAGTACATCGCTGATTTGTTGTGGGGAGCCGAGGTTGAATTCGCGGCCGGTGATTTTGTAGATTTGCGCTTCCAAGCTTGCCATTTTTTCGGCGAATTTGCTCGACATTCCGGCGAGCATCTGCGGATCAATTTTCGCACCGCGATTTTCAATTTTGGAGATTATGCCGATTAGTGGTTTTTCGATTTTCTCATAAATGGTGACGAGTTTGTCGTGGAATAATTTTTGTTTGGCGGTGATTTGCGCGCGGGTGAGGAATTCGACGATTTCGAAAGCGATTTTGGCGATGTCTTCGCTAGCGACATCTTTCAATTGGATTTTGTTGCGGCCGCTGCCGAGCAAGCTTTCAAGCTGTGGGAATTCGGGGGCGAGATCTTCCAGGCTGCCGTTATTGAGGCCGGTGTTTAGGACATATTCCATGATTTGGATGTCGTCGAAAGCCAAGGATGAAGGATGAAATATGAAAGATGAAATTTTATCTTTCATATCATGGAAAATTTTTAGCACCGCCGGATCAGCGAGAATTTCTTTGAGGGCAGAATTCACAGTTTCACGGGTGAGACCAGTAGCGGGTGCGTCGCCAAAATCGAAGCCGTCTGACATTTGGCGCTCGCCGTATTTTATGAAGCAGCTGCGCAGTCCATCAGAGAGGGCAACTCCGACGTTTTGGGTTGGATAAATTGCCAGACGGGCGTTGTTGCGCACGGGTTTTAGCCAGGTTTCCAGTTCAGCAATGGTGGAGATTATTTTGCGGTCTACTGCCAAAATTTCTTTGGTTTTTTCGGCAACGTGGACAACCGCATCTTGCGGCGGTGCGGTGCCGGAGATTTTGGAGATTATGGATTTGAAACCGTGTTTTTTTGCGAATTCTAAAACGCGTGAATCATCTTGAGTAGTTTTTAAATCATCAAAATTAAAATGGAGTGGGACGTCATAATGGAGTTTGATCAGCTCGCGCGACATCAGCGCTTTTTCGCGGCTTTCAAGCATTACTTCGCGGCGTTTGTTTTGTTTTATTTCGCCGGCACGGGCAAGGAGTTCGTCGAGGCTCCCATATTGGTTGATGAGTTCAGCCGCGGTTTTGGGGCCGATTCCCGGAACGCCTGGGACGTTGTCGGATGAATCACCAATCAGCGCCGATGCATCGAGAACTTTATGTGGTGGCACGCCGAATTTCTCAACAACGTCTTTTTCTTTGATGAATTTGTTTTTGACCGGATCAAACATTTTGACCTGGTTATCGTGCACGAGCTGCATGAGATCTTTGTCGGAGGAAACTATGGTGACTTCAATCCCCTGCTCGCTGGCTTTTTTAGTGAAAGTTGCGATGATATCATCGGCTTCAAAACCTGCCAGTTCATAGCTTTTGAGGCCAACAGCAGCGGCAGCATCACGCACAAGGGCGAATTGCGGTTTTAAATCTTCCGGCGCTTCGGGGCGGTTGGCTTTATAATCAGTATAAATTTCATTGCGGAAAGTTTTGGAGCCGGCATCAAAAACCACGGCCATGTAATCTGGTTTGTGGTCTTTTAGGAGTTTGGTCAGCATATTGGTAAAACCATAAACCGCGCCAACGGGAACGCCTTCCGGGTTTGAGAGCGGCGGCATGACGTGGTAGGCACGGAAAACAAAGCCGTAGCCATCAACCAGATAAAGTTTTCTGGTCGCAACATCTTGTTTTTTCTCTGGAATTGCCTGAGACATTAAAATTGCCTTATTTGCATAGTTTGTAATATTGGTTTAACATAGATAAACTATAATCAGCGAAATTCAACAGCAGGAATTATAAGCGGGAATTTATGGCAGATAAAAAACATCAGCATCAAACGGACGCGGTAATAGTTGGCGAAGGCGAAGTGCTTTCAGTAAAACATGGTGGGCATACGTCAGAAACGAAAATAGTTAAAACAGTTTCGAAACTATTAGATGATGATAGATTTAAAAGTCTGGTTTCAGAATGCAAAGAACATCCTAGCTTTAAAGCATTGGGAGATTTGGTTGGTTATGAAGAAGCTAAGTTCAAAAAAGCAAAATTGAATGATGAGCAGCAGGAATCTGCCAAAAATCTTTTAAACGAATTGATGCAATTTAAAGCAAAACAGAAATCTGATAATAGTGTTGAAGACAAGGCTGATAAGAACGGTACCGAGAAGAAAATAACCGCACCGCCTGTTTATGCGCTGGCAAATTCGGCCAAAGAGCGCGGCAATACTATTGGTTAAATTATTTGCTTAGTTTATAATAGCTAATTCCAATTACCTAAGTGGCAACCTAGGTTCAATAAATTAGGACGATTTGTTTACTGAATCTTATTAATATAATTGACTCCAATAGTTAATTATCTTTATATTATCAATTGATTTAATATAAGGATTAAATATGGCTACACTAAGTATACATGGAAGAGATACAACTCCTCAGCTAGCTCTAATTAAGCAAATTGCAAATATTTTTCGAGCTAAGACAGGAGAAACAGGAAGTAGTATCATGGAGCGCTCTTCAGAAACGCATTATGGAGCAAATTTTCGTTTTGATGATGGTAATAGTATTACTTTGCATGTTAATGATGGTGATACAGCTAGCATTACTTTTGGAGTGGAAAATCATCCTAATTCACCAGGTTTTAGAAATGTTGCCATCAATCAATTGCATGTAATATTAGTTCAGATCAGTGCATTTATTGATTTTCCTGAAGTAGGGAAATATGGAAAAGCACGCCGGGAAGGTGGCGAACTACCTCAAAGTCTTAACACTCCAACTTTTAGAGAATTTGAAGAAGGGCTTAATCACAGCATTAATTCTCAATATATGACCAATGCAGTTGATTTGAAAACTTTATGCAGAGCCGTTAGTAATTTGGCCGCGCGATATGGTCTTCCCATGATATTAGGATTGGAGCCAGATGATAGAGCTCCTCAATAGCTAATTCCAATCACCTAAGTGGCTTGCTTGAAACACTGAGAGAGCAGCAATCGCTGCGGTTTCGGCGCGGAGAAGACGCTCGCCCATTGTTACCGGAACCACGAATGGTTTTTCACGCAGCATTTGGAGTTCGTCTTTAGAAAATCCGCCTTCTGGGCCGATTAATATTGCATAGCCGAAATCTGATTTTGGCAGTGCGGCCAAAGTTTCGGCGATTGGTTTGCCGTTTAGGCTTTCATCACAGAAAATGATTTTTTGCATGACATCCCACTTCTCAAGCAGTTTATCGAGATCAACAATTTCGTTTATTTCGGGAATGGTGATGCGGCCGGTTTGTTCCGATGCTTCAACCGCGTTGGCTTTTAAACGCTCATAATTGATGCGGCCAACCATGGTGAAGCGGGTCTGCACTGGTTGCAGGGCGGTAACTCCTAACTCGGTGGCTTTTTGGGCGAGCAGATCAATTTTACCAAATTTAACGGGGGCGAAAATTAGTGAAAGACGGGTTTCGGCTTTAGGTTGTTTGGTTTGTTCTTTAAGTTCGATAGCGCGCGCATCACGAAGCACAGCCTTGAATTCACCGGAATCACCATTAAAAATGAAGAGTTCTTCACCAATCTTGCAGCGCAAAACATTGGTCATGTAATGAGATTGCTCTTTGGTAAGCTCTAAATTTTCGCCTATTGCTAATTTGTTATCTGAGTATAATCTGATTTTCATGAAAGCGAATATAAATGCTTATTGGCGTTTGGCAAGGCTCGATAAACCGGTAGGTGCTTGGCTCCTTTTGCTGCCGTGCTGGATGGGGTTGGCGCTTTCGGGAAATTTTGACATTTGGCTTTATATTTTATTTGCAATTGGCGCGTTTGATATGCGCGCAGCGGGCTGCGTGATAAATGATATTGTTGACCGAAAGTTTGATGCAAAAGTTGCGCGGACGAAAACGCGGCCGATAGCGAGCGGGGAAATTAGTGTTTTTAGCGCGGTTGTGTTTTTGGTTTTGCTCTTAGCAGTTGGACTGTTAGTGCTTTTGCAATTGCCGATGCTGGCCGTGCTGATTGGGTTTGTTTCGGTGCCGTTATTTGTGCTCTACCCTTTTATGAAGCGCATAACTTACTGGCCGCAGTTTTTTTTGGGGCTGACGTTTAATATCGGGATTTTGGTTGCTTATGCGGCGGCAACAGATGCGATTTCGCTGAATACTATGATATTATATTTGGGCGCGGTTTGTTGGACGCTGGGTTATGATACAATTTATGCGCATCAGGATAAAGCGGATGATATGCGAATTGGCGTGAAATCTACAGCTTTGCGCTTTGGGGAAAGCACTAAGTATTATGTCGCAATATTTTATGCGCTGTTTGTAGTGGCAGTGGCTTGTTCAGTTTCAGGCTTGGCGGGGTTTATTTTCTTAGGGCTGGTCGCAGAGCATTTTGCCTGGCAGGTGAGAAGGCTGGATATTGATGATGAGGCGCTGTGTCTGCGGATGTTCCGCTCAAATATTTATGCTGGGTTGCTGGTTGTAGCGGCGTTATTAATGAGCTAAGTTTCCAGCAGTTTTGCTTTTAGCTGCTCTGCACTGTCTGATTCGATGGCGACGGTGATTTCGAAAATTTTGCGGTGGAGTAAGACTTTGAGGATTTGGATTTGCTCGGCATAATCATCAACAATTTCGCTGACATCATAGAGTGAGCAGATGGAAAAATCACGCAACCCGCTGCCGGAATAATCGGCAAAGTTTTTGATTTCTTTTACTTCCGGGTCTTCTTTTAAAAGGGCGAGTGAGCTGTGGATATCGGCAGCGGAGAAGCTGCGGGAAACTTGGTTTTCGAAGTCATCTTCAATGCAGAATAATACGAGATTGCTTAAAAGCGCTGGGAAAACAATGCTGGCAGCGTCGAGTTTTTTGTCGCCGGTTAATTTGAAGTTTTTTTCTTCACCACCGAGTTTTTTGCGGAGCTCAATTTGATCAGAAAAATGTTCTATATGCTGAAGGCCGTTGAACATTTTCTCAAGGAATTTGAAAATGTGGGCGCGGTTTAGCTGGAAAATATCAACCCAAATATCTGGCGCGGAATGGCTAATGCGCGAGAAGGTTTTGAAGTCACCATCTTGTTTTACATCAACACCGTATTTTTTGTGGTGGAGAGCCATTTTATAGGCATAGCTCAATAGTTGCGGGACATGGGAAACCAATGCGTAGATTTTATCATGTTCGCTGGCAGTCATAATTTCGGTTTGCGCGCCAAGATCTTTCCACAGGTTTTCAATTGCGAGGTTTATTTCATACGGAGTTTTTGGCAGCGGGGTTAAAATTACTTTTTTGCCTTTGAAAAGTTTGGCATCCCCTGCTTCATAGCCCGAAATTTCCTTGCCAGCGATTGGGTGGGCGGGAACGAAATTTACGCCAGGCGGCATGGCGCGAAACACGGTGAATATTGCCGCTGTTTTTACTGAGCCGACATCAGTTATGATTGTGCCGGGCTGGAGGTATTCAGAAATTTCGTGCATGATGGCTTCATAATGGCTCATCGGCGTGCAGAGCATAACGATATCGGCATTGGAAACTGCTTCCTGCAAATTATCAGTGGCAACATCAACGACTTTATCTGCCAGTGCTTTTTCAGCAGTTTTGAGGCTGCGGTTATAGCCTATTATATGGTATTTTCCTTTCAATCCGCGTGCGACGGAAGAACCAATTAAACCCAAACCTATTATTGCCAGTTTTTTCAAAAATACCTCTCCTGATAGAAAATCCATAGCCGTTTTGAAACAAAACTCAAGAAAAGGCTGACATTCGGCACGAAAATTGCATATTATTTGGGCAGAGGTATGTAACTTATGAAAAAATTTATTCTCGCTATCGGATTTATCCTAATTTCATTCTCAGCCCAGGCTGATGATAAAGGTGGAATTGCCCAATGTACCTCAAAAAACGTCGGTGAATTATCATGCCAGGCAGGCAAATCATGCGAATGTAAATTTTTCCGCGCTTCGGCTATGGCGGGAACGCCAGACAGATTTAGCTGGGATTGCGGAATCAACCGCCCGAATTGCGGTTCTCAGGATGTGAATGTGACCACTACTCCGGCTTATAATGGCCCAAGTTCAGTAGGTTATGGGGTTTCAAATTCAACAACGAATTTGACCAACTCGCCAACTAGCACTCAGCAACAGAGCCCAAGCACAACGCTGAACCAGCAGCAACAATCACCAACAACTAATAATACGACAACGTCAACGCAGAACCCTACGCAAACACAAACTCAGAGCGGCACTCAGACGAATTCTCAGAATAGTACGCAAACAAATCATTGATATTTATAAGTTTGTCATAAAAGAGTAATATAGTTGAGCTATTGTTAGTTACATTTTTAACTAGGTAGCAAGTATGGGAGAACTTTCCGATCTTTGGGATGATATGCTGGATGAGAATGGTCAAGAACCGACCAGGCGTTTCAATTTATATCTTGATGCGCAATTTCAACCGCCGGCAGCCGGGAAAACAGATGAGGCACCAGTAAATGCTCATACTTTTCTTTTAGAACTTGAACAAAGAGCGAAAACAGGTTGGGCAGAAAAATCAGGAAAACCACATCCACTTACTACTTCAATTCTTAGTACTGCTGAGTCTGATATACCTACTCCGCCGTCCATCCACCATCGATAGAGATATGCGCGCCGGTGATGCTTTGGGCAGCATCTGAGCAGAGATAAACAACCAGTGAAGCGATCTCTTCGGTTTTGACGAATTCTTTGTTTGGATGTTTGTCGAGCAATTTGTTTTTCTCATCTTGTTCGCTATCACCATTTTTGGCAGCGTTGTCTTTGATTTGTTTATCAACCAATGGCGTTTTTACGTAGCCTGGGCAGATTGAGTTGCAAGTGATGCCGAAAGTTCCGGTTTCAACAGCGACAACTTTGGTGAGGCCGACGATGCCGTGTTTGGCGGCGACATATGCGACTTTGCCAGGAGATGCCACGAGGCCATGCGCAGAGGCGATGTTGATGATGCGGCCAGATTTGCGCTTTTTCATTTGGGGGAGAACTTCGCGCACGGCGTAAAACGCAGATGATAAGTTGGTGGCTAAAATTGCTGCCCATTTATCGACTGGGAATTCTTCAACTGGTGCGACGAATTGGATGCCGGCGTTGTTGACGAGAATATCAACCTGGCCTGCATCGTCGATCATTTTTTTGACTTCGTCATTATTAGTAACGTCGGCAGCGCTGTAAGTGACTTTTACTTTATATTGCTTTTCCATATTCGAGCGTTCTTGCTCGATTTGTTTAGCGTCACCAAAGCCATTCAACACGATATTGCAGCCCTCGCCTGCCAAAGTTTTGGCGATTTCCATGCCGATGCCCGATGTTGAGCCAGTTACGATTGCGGTTTTACCTTTGAGTGATGATGCCATTTTAGTTCTCCTGTTTTTTTTAAATTATAAAATACGATATAAAGAAGCGATATAATTATGAAGAATTTCCCACGAATTTTTGCGAAGTGAAAATTCGGCGCGCCCCCTTTGGGGGGTGGAGGGGCGCGCGGGTTCACATGTTCCGTAGGTTTTTGTAGACATTACGTTTTTACCTTCACGTATGAACCAGGCGCGTCTTCGATAGATTTTTTGATTTTGCGGGCAGGAACTTTTTCGCCAGTGTGCTTTAGCACCCATTTGCCCCAATTTGGCCACCAGGAGCCTTCGACTTCCTTAGCAGAATTGATCCATTCATCGGCGGAATCCGGCATTTTATTGCTTTCCCAATGCGGATATTTGGTTTTCTTTGGCGGGGAAACTACCCCGGCGATATGGCCGGAATCTGCGAGGATGAAGTTGACGTCTTTTAGGATGTGCGCGCCTTTATAAGTCGATTTCCACGGGGCGATGTGGTCTTTGATGGTGCTAAGGAAATAAGCAGGAGTTTTGATTTTGCTTAGGTCAATTTTGACATTATCAATCGTGATGCCGCTGGGTTTGGCGAGTTGGTTGTTGAGGTACATGTTGCGCAGGTAGAAGCTGTGCATTTTGGCGGGCATGCGGGTGGTATCGGAATTCCAGTAGAGAATGTCAAACGAGAATGGGTCGCGGCCGAGCAGATAGTTGTTGACAACGAATGACCAGATGAGGTCATTGCTGCGGAGCATGGCGAAGGTGGTGGCCATTTCGCTGCCGTCTAAGTAACCGGTGCGGCTCATGCGTTTTTCCATGACTTTGACTTGCTCATCATCAATGAAAATTGAGAGTTTGCCTGCATCGGAGAAATCAAGCAGTGTAGTGAGGAAAGTGGCGGATTTGATGCGATCTTGCTTTTTGGCAGCCATATAGGCAAGCGATGTGGCAAGCAGCGTGCCGCCTAAACAATAGCCGATGGCGTTGATTTTTTTCTCGCCAGTGATTTTTTCGATTTGGTCGAGCGCGGCAAAAATACCTTCATGCATATAATCGGCAAAGCCTTTATCGGCGTGTTTTGAATCTGGATTGACCCAGGAGATTATGAACAGCGTGTGCCCCTGCTCTACCAGCCATTTGGCGAGCGAATTTTCTGGGCGAAGATCAACGATGTAATATTTGTTGATCCAGGCAGGGATGAAAAGCAGCGGGGTTTTGTGCACGGTTTTAGTTTGCGGCTCGTATTGGATTAGCTGCATGAGGTCATTTTGGAAAACTACTTTGCCGGGCGTGATGGCAAGGTTTTTGCCGATTTCGAAAGCTTCCAGATCCGTTTGCTGGATGGCGCCGCGTTTAACATCATCAGCTAGTTTTTTTAAGCCTTCGACCAAATTATCTGCATTGGTTTCGAGCGTTGCACGCAGCACTTCAGGATTAGTGAGAACGAAATTGCTGGGGCTGACGGCATCAATGAATTGGCTGGTGTAGAACTCTAGTTTCTCTTTATCTTTTTGGTCTAAACCTTTGACGTTTTTAGCCAGCTGGGTAAGCCAATCAGCATAAGTTAGATATGCATCTTTTAAAAAACGGAATGCCGGAGAATTGCGCCAGGCTTCATCTTTGAAGCGTTTGTCTTTATCTTCAGCATGTATTTGTTTAGGGGTTTTCGTAAGGAATTCTTTTGCCGATTGCAGCCACAAATTGCTCAAGCGCTGGTAAAGACCGATGCCGGAATCCATCATGGTTTCAGGGTCGCTGGCGAGTTTTTGGAAGGATTCGAAAAAGGCTTTGTTGATATTTAGCGGATCAAATTCCGGATTGGGCGGCAGGCTGATTTTTTCGGAATAATTTTTGAGGATAACATTATAAAGATTGAGGCTTTCCGCCATGTTTTGGTAAAACGTGTTGAGATCAATCTTTTTGCGGCTCATGGATGTTTTCTACTAGCAAAACTAGTAGTTGTAAATCTCTACCCACACAAAAATATAAATTTTATAGCTTATTTATTTGCGGAAGATAAATATCTGCATAATTCTTATATTAAGAGGACTAGCCTCATCTGGTAACAAAAAATGGAGGCTAAAATGGCTACTACCACTTATAAAAATAACCCTGCTGCTTCTAGCAGCACTGAAACTACCAATGCTAGTTATGCAAGTAACAGTGCCGCTGCAGGCTGGCTAACTTATTTCATAACTCTAATTGTTGTTCTTGCAATTGCTTATGGTGCTTATGCTTGGTACACCAATCGTAATAATGCTTATATGAATGGTGATACTGCGGCTAATAACGCAAATAACAGTTATAGCACTCAAGCAACTGGAAGTAATGATAACACCGATACTACTGTTAATAACGGTAACACTACACCGAATGGAAACGTGGTGAATAATAATTCCGCACAACCAGGCGCAAATAGCAACCAATCTGCTCAATAGCCTGATATTTAGGCAGGTTTCATGATGGTGGTTCTGCCATTTTAGTGAAACCTGCCTACGTTATTTTTACGCAGATTTTCTGGATATTTTCTAGATATTGATAAAAAAGCGCGGAAGATTTAGCCCAAAAGCTTTTGAAGCGAAATTTGCAGATATTTTAGATATATAGTGGTTTTAGCAATGCTTGCAAAACCTTGAATGGCAATGGTTAGAGCCAGATTAGTAGCGGCGCGCGGCCCATTTACTTATAATTTCAGCGAAATATCTGAGCAAAACCTAAAAATAGGTTTGGATTTAGGGCGATTTTTTATGCTTGCAATAGGGATTTTTATATTGCATATTGCGCGCCTCAATTTCCACCACATGACCCCTTCGTCTAGCGGTTAGGACACCTCCCTTTCACGGAGGTAACACGGGTTCGATTCCCGTAGGGGTCACCAAGATTTAGGACGATATAGTCCGATACAATCCGAAAAACCCTTGATATTTCAATAGTTACGTGGTATAGTTGTCCTATGCACTCCGATATTGTCCAACCCAATCCAGGGGGTATAATGGTCAAAATCGGGGGTACATAGCAACTCCAATAAAAATATACCCCCATGAAGCTAACAAACATCCGGTGCAAAAACTTAAAGGCAAAAGATAAGGCTTACAAAGTGGCCGACGGCGGCGGAATGTTTATCCAAGTAATGCCCACAGGCCAAAAATATTGGCGGCTAAAATTTCGTTTTCTTGGAAAGGAGAAGCTTTTGTCATTGGGGGTATATCCTCGCACTACTCTTGCAGAGGCTAGAGAGAAACGTGAAGCTGCCAAAAAGTTATTAGAGCAAGGCAAAGATCCTTCGGAAACTAAGAAACTTAAAAAGCTAGAGATTGTAACCAATTATGCGAACAATTTTGAGGCCTTAGCTCGTGAATGGCACAGCCAAAATTCTCACACCTGGCAGCCTAAACATTCGCGAAACATTCTACAGAGATTGGAAACTTATCTATTCCCGATTTTTGGTTACCGCCCTATCAAGGAGGTAACGCCACCGGAGCTTCTCGCCGCGATCCGCAAAGTTGAAGAAAAGGGTAATCATGATCTAACCAAACGTCTACTTCAGCACTCTAGCAAGATTTTCTGTTATGCGATTGCAACTGGACGGGCGGAACGCGATCCTACATATGGTTTGGGCGAGGCACTGAAACCGGCAAAAACTAAACACAATCCATTCTTAGATGAAAAACAATTTCCAGGCTTTTTAAAAGAATTGAATAAATATGATACCCCTAAATATAATGGCCATACCCTTACAAAACTAGCTTTCAAGCTTCTTATTTTAACTTTCGTCCGTAGTGGTGAGATACGCGGCGCGAAGTGGGAAGAGGTTGATTTTGATAAAGCACAGTGGAGAATACCAGCAAGCCGTATGAAGATGAAAACTCCTCATATCGTTCCGTTGGCCAAACAAAGCCTAGATATTTTGAAACAAGTTAAAAAGATAAGTGGCCATAATTATAGCAATTATGTGTTCCCTAGTAACGCCAACCCTAGGAACTGCATGAGCGAAAACACATTTCTGCGCGCTATTGAGATAATGGGATATAAAGGAAAAACCACAGGGCATGGTTTCCGCTCGACTGCCTCAACTATCTTAAACGAGAATCAATTCAACCGCGATGTTATTGAGCGGCAACTTGCACATAGTGAGCGTGACACGGTACGCGCAGCTTACAATTATGCTGATTACTTACCTGAGCGAATCAAGATGATGCAATGGTGGGCAGATTATCTGGATAAAGCGTAATAGCCGTTGTCCGATACATATTCATGTAATCCATTGACAGCCAAAATAGATTTGTATAACATTTTTCCAAGGTTATTTCATCCGTAAGGATATTTTCAAGTAGGCTAATTAGCCGAAAATTTGCACCCAAAGCCCGCATAAAATGCGACAAGCTGAGGTATTCCCAACCTTCCATATCAATCTCAACTGCAGGTGCGATTTATGCAAAATCCATTACAAGATTCCTATTCTCTTCCCGAAACTGGCTTTCTAAGAGTTCGAGAAGTTCTAAAACATATTCCTGTCAGCAAATCCACATGGTGGGCTGGCGTGAGATCTGGCCGTTTTCCTGCTAAAATAATAGTTGGTCCCGGCATAACAGTATGGCGTGTAGAAGACATTAGAGCGCTCATCGAACATTTGGCAGCAGGAGAATAAGTATGTCGGCTCTACATGAGATGGCTCTAGCCTACGCTAAAGAAGGAATACCGGTCTTCCCATGTGAAGAAAATGGAAAGCGCCCTGTAACAAAAAATGGTTTTCACGACGCTACTACTGATCTCGAAACTATTAACACTTGGTGGAAGGAAAATCCAAATTATAACTTAGCCTTTTCGCCGGAAGAGGCGGGATTATTTGTTGTCGATATTGATCCAGGTGTTGACAACGACATCTTGGAAAAGTTACCGAATACCTATCGTGTACGAACACCACGTGGCGGTTACCATTTTTATTATAAAGGCTCTGGCAAAACTACAGCTAGCAAAATAGCACCACATGTCGATACACGAGGCGAAGGCGGATATGTTCTAACTCCGCCATCAAAAATCAATGGCATCGAATATGAAGTTGAACAAAAAACAGATTATTCGCTTATACCGGAATGGATACTGAAGAGGTTAGCCGTAACTAATACTGCCATAAAAGCTGCGGTTAAAGAAGAGGATTTAAGCGCAAATATTGAGCGTGCTAGAAAAGTTCTGCAAAAATATGTAGATACTGGTGATGTAGCAATAGAAGGGCAAGGTGGTGATGCTAGAACATTCCGCCTTTGCTGCGAAATGCTGGACTTGGGACTATCAATTGAAACCGCTCAGAATTTGATTGAGGAAATTTGGAATCCGCATTGCGAGCCGTCATGGGATTTAGATGGACTTAAGACTAAGCTGAATAACGCTGCATGTTATCAGCGAAATGAGGCAGGTGCATATGCTGTCGGTACTTCGCAAGACGTTTTTGGAGAGGCTGTAAGGAAATTATCGGAAGGAAAACCTGACGAATTGGCAAAACAATTTCAATGGCGCTATCCCGACGAAGATGAAAATCTACCATCTCCTGAATATTGGGATGAAGAGAAGACCATGCCTAAAGGTGCAACTGTAGTTGTATATGGCGAACCTGGATGCATGAAATCAACTCTCATGATCACTGATGCTCTCAACGCTGCCAACAAAGGTGCTGTTGCTATTATTGCAGTGGGCGAAGGTGCATATGGAGTAAGGACATCACGGATACCCGCAGCTTGCCGTGAGCGCGGGATCTCTACAAAGTCTTTACGTGAGAAACTTTATGTCTGCCCTGCTGTTCCTAATCTCTCTAGTGAATCTGAAATCGAAGCTTTCATAAAAATGTACCGTCCGTTGAATCCCAGCATAGTAATTATCGATACTTTAGCTACAGCCGCAGTCGGTGTTGACGAGAATTCTGATGCGATTGGCAAGTTGCTTACTAGTAATGGAGCTGTCGGCAAAATCAAACGCGCTTTAGGTGATCCCAGCGTTATTCTAATTCATCATACAGGCAAAGATGAGACTCGCGGCGCACGCGGCCATAGCTCTATAAGAGGTAATGCGGATGCAATGTGGAAAATTACTGCCGATAAAGAGGCTCGTACTATCACAAAAAAGATTGAGAAAATGCGTGATGGTGAAGAGTTGTTTAGTGTGGAGTATAAAGTTACACCACCTGCGCAGGTGCCTGTAGCAAGGAAAATTGGCAGGGTGGCTTATTCAGCACCAGTAACCGAAGATTTACGTGGAATGGTGGAAGCTGCATTGGAACGAGCAAGAATAGTAAATGAGGCAGATGCAATCGCAACCCCTGGACTTGCCCGTTTAATGTTGGAACTTGAATTCCCTGAATTGCGTGGTGAAGGAGGCAAGGCGCTCACCATAGGCCAGGATAAACGGCAAGCAGCTATCGAAAAACAGCTTAAGCGCGCGGCAGTAGAACAGCGAAATAAATTTGCACATTTGACCAAGAAGCTTGGAAGCGCAAAAAACTCTCCTTGGATGTGGAGTCTGCCCTATCATGATGAGAGGTTGTAATGAGATTTATTTCTTATACAGGCCCTACGGACAATGAAATCCCCTATAGGGAGGATTTTCATGTCCGACCATGGGTTTTCTGGTTTGAATATTGTCCTATGCAACGCCCGATATCCGTGCATATTATTGATTTTATTAAGAAATTAGCCGGACAATTTTTGTCCATTTGTCAGGCAAATGACCAGACATTTTCTCGGACTATTAGATTGTCAGCGGACATTAAATGTCTAGCAATCCGAATAACTAGATTTTGCCGATATATATGAGATACCCGACAGAAGATAAAACCGTTGGAGCCACTGTGAGACTGACGGCTCAAACTTTTGGTTTAACAGAACGAGCACTACTATTTGCTCGTATATACGCCGAAGATCCACGCCTTGGCGCAACTCAATGTGCAATACAAGCAGGATATGCCAGTCGCTGCAAAAGTGGCGCACATGTTCGTGCATACGAGTTACTACACGATCCTAGAGTTATCCGCGCTATAATATTCTTTAGCGTTAAGGCGCTCAATAACACCATGGCTGAAGCACGACGTAATCTTGCTACCCTCGATGCGACTCAGAACCGGTATTGGAATCGTTGGGATAAAAACTCTTTTAATAAGTTAGCAGCAAAACTTAGTAGTTTAAAGATTCATGCGGAGCGGTTGGAAGAGATATATACGAGAGTGAGCTAGTTGCGCTATGACCGTACTGAGAAATTTAGAAAGTTGATACGCGCATATAATAAACTGCGGTAATTAGGCTAGTATTGCTCTTGAAATATCTTATTTAAGTTTTGTCAGTCAGGATAATCTAGTTATCGTTTATTGTACGCATTATTTGGCTATTTCCGATGGCGAATGTTAGAGACAATTTTCCACGCAATTATAAGAATCCAGAAAGTTGCGGGCGCGTATATATACACTCCTTCGCCTTCTTTCCACGGACGATTTGCTTCCACTATTAGGTTAATAGGGATGCCCAGGAGGAATGCGGGAATCACGGCTTCGCTCATAATTCCCAAAATTTTAGTTATCTTCATATTAATAACCTTTCTTTTGGTAAGTGCATTTTGTTCAGTATATCGAGGTGTGTATTTTAAACAAGTGGTGTTCACTTCCTGTATGGACTTACGGGAAACTTTTGCCACTAACTTACGTCGATTGCGCAATGCTAAAGGCATGTCACAGGATGATCTTGCCTATGAAGCAGAAGTAAGCCGTAGTTATTTAAGTCAGCTAGAAAAGGGCGTTTTTCACGTAAGCTTAAAGATTATAGGTCGGCTAGCAGAAGCCCTAGGTGCCGAACCCGCGGAATTTCTTAAATCGCGTTCAAAAAAGTGAAAATCCGCCGCGTGTGAGAGAAAGCACCCACGATGATTTCATTAAGCATAATCCGAGGGGTAGCCGGCATACCACCCCCACTTTTCAGAATTTCTTATCATAAAATATTAGTCGTCAAATGACTTAAAGTGCCAATCGCTTGTTACAGGTCCTTGAATATCAAAAGCTGTTAAGTTGATTGCCAATGCGGCCAAATTACTATAAAACACAAAAGAATAACTTTATGTACTAATTATCTTCTATGGAATAAATCACTATGGAAATCATTACTTTTGATAGACCCATTTCTTTCACACCCAAAGATCTTACAAATTCTTTGAGTTTCGCTAACGGGCGAGAATTCTTAACTTGGACAATTGACCAAATGAATAAATGGAACAATTTACCACGCACAAATATAAGTTTTGGTGATATGAACCCAGTAGATCTATTAGTTGAACGTTATAGAACTCTTCACCAGATAATAAGTAATTTCGAACATAATCCTAATTTAACTTCGCAAATAATAAATTTAGTTTCTTTAATTGAGAATGGATCTATACCAACTACCGAGACACCGCGCGGAAAACAAATAATACTTTTAGCTAAACATGACCCAAAAACTGCGGCTGCATTAATAGCATTAGATTGGAATCTAAATCAAAATAACGGTCCATATTACACAGGTATAACTAGTGCTTACGCCTTACAAGGTGCTTTAAATAATAGCGAAGCTGAGAAAGAAGCCCAGAAAGAGACTTTTTTAGATTTAAAAAAGGATATGCTTTCTCAATTTGAAACTTTGATAAAAACTCAAAGGGAACAAACAGAAGCAAATGGTCAACTATTGTTGGATTTTCAGAAAGACATTGGATTAAAAATTATAGAATACGACGCATTGCTAAAGCAATTTACAAGCCACAATGATAATCGACAAGAATCATTGGAAAAAGAGGATCAGACACGTAAAGAAGAATGGGCCTCCCTAAAAGCAGCTTATACAACCGAAATGCAACTTCGCGCTTCTGTTACATATTGGAACGAGAAGAGAAGAAATCATGAGAGAAGAAGTGAGAATAATATTAAGCTGTTCTGTGGAGTGGGATTTGTTGTTACTGCTATAATAATTGCAGCCGCATATCTCTTATTTGAGGCTGTGCTGCAGGCTACTTGGCTTCTTCAGGTCAGGGCAAGTCTGTTAATCTTTATATTATTATTTTTAGAAATCTGGGGTCTAAAATTAATTTCTAGACGAATAGTAGCCAATCAAAATTTAGCTGATGACGCAGCAGAACGCACGGCACTGGTGCACGCCTTTAAGGCATTAGAAAAAGAAGGTAAGGCCGATAATGCCGAGCGTTTATTAATATTACAGGCTTTATTTAGACCAGCAGCTCATTTATCTGATGATACTGCTCCGATTTCTTTAATAGAAAAGATGATAAATAGGTCCTAATCGTATGTGTATTGATGCGCTAATAAAGATGTTTAACAGTTCTGATTGGGGTAATGTAAGCGAAGTAATAACTGCCGTGGCAACTATCTCATTGGCCGCCTGTGCAATAGTTGGTTTAAGCACTTGGAAAGAGCGGTCGCGTGCAGAGTTTAAACGAGATTTTATAAACGAATTAATTGATACCACTCATGAATTCGCCACATTAATATTGCCTGCAATACAGAGAATGGAGTTCGCAAACATAGCCATAGATAGTATAGCAGAAGCTGAGCCTCAAAGGGCTAAAGAAAAGATGCAAATATTTATTGATAGAGGCGGAGAAAGAGAAAATCATGAACTAGTGTCCATTTTAGAAAAAGCAAAACCATCATATACAAGATTATTATCTCTAATGACTAAAGGACAAACTTATAGTTTAGATAATTATAACCAATGTTACGAGGCATGTAATATAATACAAAGTGTCTATAGCAACATTTCAAATTTTGCATCTATAATAAGTTACAAAGGAAATAGTTGGAGCACTCCTGCACAGAAGAAAATGTTAAAAAATGCTGAGGAGTTAGCAGCTATTAATTATGGAAAAATAGTTTCAGAGGCAGACACAAATATACTTGCCT
>Ga0206927_1048_pt1 | contig 28423 bp, 21 predicted proteins | sample Alteio_BWOrgHeat_60_FD_153249 | JGI IMG/M metagenome (GOLD analysis project Ga0206927, IMG submission 153249) | Enriched cells from forest soil in Barre Woods Harvard Forest LTER site, Petersham, Massachusetts, United States -... | ecosystem: Environmental > Terrestrial > Soil > Temperate forest >... | reverse complement strand
AAATATTGGTCGACAGCCGGAATTGATTGCGCATTCAATGTCTATGGCCGTATCACCAATAAACCATACGTCGTGTGATGGCGTGATACCACTGTCTTTCAGTGCTAGGAAAACCGGTGCGGCGGTTGGCTTGTCAGACTCGGCGTCCGTCGCACCGACGATTTTACGGAAAAATTTATCCCAGCCTAGATGTGAAACTTCCGCACGAAGATGCTTGCCAGTTTTATTACTGACCACTACCGCATAAATGCCGGTTTTTGCGGTTTCCTCCAGCATTTCCAGCGCATATGGAAGAGTTGCTAGATTGATTAAATGGCTTTGTAAAAAGCTGTTGTAATAAATATTGGCAGCCTTTTCCCAATCCTTGCCGAACAGCTCCGGGAACGAATCACGCATTGATTTATGCACATATCTTTTCGTTTCCTCAATGCTCCAAGGGTCACGCCCCATGGCGACAAAAGTCTCGCCGAGTGCCTTGTGAATCACCGGCCAAGTGTCGGCCAGTGTATTATCCCAATCAAAAAGAATGGCCTTAGGCTTTGGTAATTTTATCGACGTAATCATTATAAATCTTCATAAGCTTGCGCGTTATTTTGCCAGGTTTTCCGCTGCCAATTTTTTTGCCATCAATTTTCACCACCGGCAGAATTTTTGCCGTGGTGCTGGTAAGGAACGCCTCTTTCGCATTCAGTGCTTCCTGCAATGTGAACGGTTTTTCCTCAATTTTAATTTTATTTTTTTTTGCCAGCGCCAGAGCAGTTTCGCGTGTTATGCCACCGAGGATAAGGTTGTTTTTCGGATGCGTTTTCACTGCACCACTGGCAATTACGATGTAAGCATTGGTCGAGCAGCCCTCGGTTATCACACCGTTATCGATAAGCCAGGCTTCCTTTGCCGGCAGTGCCTGGTTTTTCGCCAGAACATTAGGTAGAAGCGAAATGGATTTTATATCGCGCCTCTGCCAGCGCAGATCAGGTATGGTAATTACCACAACACCATTTTCGATTTCCTCTGCACTCGGTTTTTTTAGCGGCGCTACGGTTATCAGTAAAGTCGGGCGAGAATTCTTCGGAAAATAATGATCTCGCTTAGCTATGCCGCGGGTGATTTGAATGTAAATCATCGCGTCTTTCAAGCCGTTTCGCCGTAGCAATTCCATTATTATCACATGAATTGATTTTTTCGATGCGGAGGTGGAAATTCCAACCGCTTTGAGTGAGCGCACAAGCCTTTTATAATGCAAATCTTCGTCTATCAGCTGCCAATTTTCTGCGGCGATGACTTCATATATCCCATCGGAGAACTGCAATCCGCGGTCATCTACATGGGTTTTTGCAAGCGGATGCGAAATAAATTTTCCGGTTCTACCATCGTTAAAATAAGTGATGCGGGAATGGTTGGAACCTTGCAACGGCTCAAGCCGCATCCACTTTCTCTTCCTGGCCTATATTTAGCGAGCGCAACTTCCTATGTAGCGCGGAACGCTCCATCCCGACGAAACTGGCAGTGCGTGATATGTTTCCGCCGAAACGGTTCACCTGCGCCACCAGATATTGCCGCTCAAACAGTTCGCGCGCCTCGCGGAGCGGCATCGCCATAATATCGGTATTCATTTCCGGGTTTATCGCGGCAGGAGTAGAGGTGAAAACCTCAACTGGCAGCATACTGGAGCGGATGGGATTGGCCTCACCCGGAATCATTATCAGGATCCATTCCATCACGTTTTTCAATTGCCGCACGTTGCCCGGCCAATCATAGGCCTGGAGCGCTGCTGTTGCATCTTCGCCTAGAATCCGCTGCTGCATTCCGGAAAGCTCGGCTCCTTTTCTGAGGAAATGCCTGGCTAGCAGTGGAATATCCTCCCGCCTTTCGCTCAAAGGAGGAACGCGTAGAGGTACGACATTAAGGCGGTAAAATAAATCCTCCCGCAATTTTCCGGCTTTTATTTCCGCCGGGATGTCGCGGTTCGACGCAGTGACGACGCGGAAATTCGTTTCGATTTTGCGCTGGCCGCCTACGCGTTCGAACGATTGTTCCTGTAAGACTTTCAATAATTTACTTTGCGTCGACAGCGGCATATCGACAATTTCGTCGATGAATAGCGTACCGCCATGTACTTTCTCAAAAATACCGATCTTTCGTGGTCCACCGTTCACACCACCATTATCCTCAGTACCAAACAGCTCGACGTCCAGTGCTTCCGGCGAAATGCTAGTAGCGTTCAATATCACGAATGGACCGTTCTTGCGCGCCGATTTCTCATGCAGTATACGCGCGACCACTTCTTTGCCGGAGCCGGCCTGACCGGTGATGAAAACGCGGCTCGAAGTCGGTGCAACTTTTTCGATGGCGGATTTCAGCGAACTGAGTGCCTGTGAGCAGCCGGTCAAAATATTTTCGTCATGCGCACGTGCCCTGAGCTCCGCGTTTTCGTGCTTGAGTTTCGCGGTTTCCAGAGCCCTTTTTACGACATGGATCAAACGGTCAGATTTGAATGGCTTCTCAATATAGTCATACGCACCCATTTTTATCGAGGCTATGGCAGTTTCGATGTTGCCGTGCCCGCTTATCATGACCACCGGGATTTCCGGGTATTTGCGCTTCACCGTTTCCAAAATGCCAAGGCCGTCCAGCAAGCTATCCTTCAGCCAGATATCCAGAACTATTGCGGAGGGTAGGCGCTCGGCTATCGCCGCAAAGGCGGATTCGCTTTCCTTGGCCATGCGGGTCGCATAGCCCTCATCCTTTAACGTATCAGATATAAGTTCCCTTATATCCTTCTCGTCATCGACTATGAGGATATTAGTGGTGGTTTCTATAATAGCCATAATCCCGTATTTAGTATTGTGTCAAAAATGATACTATTTCAAGTTTTATTTTTAACCTGAAAGTATAATGAAACACAAGCGCCATTATTTATATTCTTTAAAATTAATTTTCCCTGATGGTCTGACATGATTTTTTTTACTATCGCCAAACCAAGCCCAGTGCCCTTTTCGCGTGTTGTAACGTAAGGTTCAGTCAGTTGGTCAATCAATCCCGGAGGTAAGCCGTTTCCGTTATCGGAAATTTCTACGAGGTAATCTTTTTCCTTGGTGATTTTAATATTTATCCTAGGTTCTTCATTCCAATCTGGGTTTAAAATTTTCCGCGTTTCGATGCCTTCGACAGCATTCTTCAGGATATTGGTGAACACCTGGCCAATTTGCCCAGGATCACAATTGATGATTGCCGGAGATCCACCTGTTTCGATTTCATAATTTATATTGGGGTTGGCACTTTTTTGGGAGAAAACCGCATCCCGCGCTATAGCGCAAATATCAGCATCCACCATAACCGGAGCTGGCATCCGGGCAAACTCAGCGAATTCCTCAACCATTTTACCGATATCGGTGACGTGAGCAATTATGGTATCTACATACTTGATATAATTCTCCTTGCCCGAGGAAATCTGATCACTGTATTTTTTCTTCAACCGTTCAGCGGAAAGATGAATCGGCGTCAGCGGATTTTTTATCTCATGCGCAATGCGGCGCGCCACATCCGACCAGGCGCGGCTGCGCTCGGCTGATTTCAGTTCTGTTATATCGTCGAAAGTTATCACGCAGCCTTCGATCCTTTCGGCGAACATCTGTACGGCGATTCGCACCAGCAGAGTCGATTTTCTCTCGCCTCGCACTATGTTTATTTCCTTCTGCACCGTCCCTCTCTGCTTCTCAGCCTCTTTCAGCATTGCCTCGATTTCCGGGAAGAATTCTGTGTAATGCACGCCTTGCATGCCAAAGGGCTTCTGCGAAAGCAGTTCTAGCGCCGAAGCGTTGAATAAGTTGCCACGCTTATCCGGGTCAAGCGCCACAACTCCGGCCGAAACCCCGGAAAGCACCACCTCACTGAATCTTCTTCTCGCATCTATCTGCCGGTTCACTTCTATCAACTGGCTGCGTTGCTTTTCCAATTGATCCGCCATGCTATTGAAGGCGCGGCCAAGAGTTCCAATTTCGTCATTCTCCGGCCCTTCGTCTACGCGAGCGCTTAAGTCGCCTTCCTTGATGCGGCCAGTAGCGCGAACCAGGCTGGCAATTGGCTTAACCAACTCGCCCGCTATCACCATTCCGAACCATACCGCTGAAAGCAGCAAGAGCAGTGCCACACCAATAAATACGAACGAGAATTTTATCTGTAACCGGGAAATGCTGTTCTTCAGTCGTGTATATTCATTGACCGAGCCTTTGGTGCTTTCTATGTGGTTTATCACCCGGCTATCAACCAACCGTCCAACCAGCAAGTATGTATCGAAAAAATTATCGAGCTTTACCAGCGCCCGTACCCTTTCGTCGCTGCCGGGAGTGATGATCACCACCTCGCCGCTGTCGGCCAGCCGGTAATCCTCATCGGTTATCTTATCAAGGTCGAAAAGAAGTGAAAAACTCAGATTTGAGCGCGCCAGGATGTTGCCATGCCGCTTGAACACTATTGCCTCAGTGAGAGAGCGGATCGCCGCTTGGCCGGAAACCAACCGCTCGAACTCCAGTGGATCGGCGTTCACCATATAAGCCTCACGGGTTAAATCATTGGCCATAGCGAGCACATCGCCTCGTATCGCTTCTTTATGCTCGGTCAGGTAACTTTCAGCTACCGCGACCGATTCCTCAAGCGCGTTACTTACCCGTTCGTTAAACCAAGTCTGGATGCCGAAATTAAAAAACAACGCGGAAAAGCTGGCAACGATTATGGTAGGTATTATCGAAACCAGCGAAAACATTAATATTATGCGCGTTTGCAACCGCGAGCCACCAGCGCCGCCTTTCAGCCGCTCTAGCCATAACTGCACCACTTTTATCGAGACTATGGTTGCAAGGCCGAGCAAAAACACCAGGTCTATCAATATGAAATCGACCACTACCTTAGGATCTGGCCCTAAGGGGTTCGATTTTTCCGTGATAGTTATGTAAGTTGCGATGCCGGAAACCACTGCACCAGCAGCGAAAGCGAAGGCCAGCTTGCGTGCAAGCCTTATCCGTTCCGCCCAGTCGCGGAGAATGAAAAGATAGTTGGAGGCCGTGGAAACATTCATAGGGATCAGATGTTAGATATTAGACTTAGGGTTGGCAACTTGTTCTATTATAAAGATGTCTAATTATGACGATAAAACCCCTTGCACCACCTATGTTATTCCTTTATAAAAACAGCATAAAATTTTATGACCGAACCCGGTAAAAATGGCAGTCTAATCCCCATCTCCATCGAAGAGGAGATGCAGCGCTCGTATCTCGATTACGCGATGAGCGTGATCGTTTCCCGCGCCATCCCTGACGTCACCGATGGGCTAAAACCTGTGCAGCGGCGCATCTTATATGCCATGCATGAATCCGGCTGCGATTATAACAAGCCATACCGGAAATCGGCGCGCATCGTCGGCGAGGTGATGGGTAAATACCATCCGCATGGCGACAGCGCGATTTATGACGCGTTGGTGCGTATGGCACAGGATTTCTCGCTCAGGGTGCCATTGATAGACGGTCAGGGAAATTTCGGCTCGATGGACGGCGATCCGCCGGCCGCTATGCGTTACACCGAATCACGGCTGGAGGAAGTCGCGCATACCATGCTTACGGATATCGATAAAGAAACCGTCGATTTCCAGGAAAATTATGATGGCAGTGAAAAGGAGCCAGTGATTTTACCAGCACAGTTTCCGAATCTTTTGGTAAACGGCGCAGGCGGTATTGCCGTTGGCATGGCGACCAACATTCCGCCACATAATCTCGGCGAGGTGGTCGATGCAACTTGTGCCTTGATAGATAATCCCGAAATCACTTTGGAAGAATTAATGCAGATCGTCCCCGCGCCGGATTTCCCGACCGGCGGGATAATACTCGGCCGCTTGGGTGCACGTAGCGGGCTTTCTACGGGCCGAGGCTCGGTCATCATGCGCGGCAAAACCGAAGTTGAGGAGATCGCCAAAGGAAAGCAGGCACTAATCATCACAGAAGTCCCCTATCAAGTGAATAAGGCGAAACTGGTAGAGCGCATCGCCGAGCTGGTGCGCGAGAAGAAAATTGAGGGAATCAGCGATCTGCGCGACGAGTCGGATAAATCCGGTGTCCGCGTAGTGATCGAAATCAGAAAGGATAATTTTCCAGAAATCGTTCTGAACCAGCTTTATTCTTTCACACCGCTGCAAACGAGTTTCGGCGTTAATATGCTGGCGCTGCACCAGGGACGGCCGGAACTAATGAATCTGCGGCGAGTGCTGGAAGCATTTATTGCTTTCCGCGAAACCATAATCACCAAGCGGATAAATTTCCTGCTAAGCAAAGCGCGCGACCGGGCGCATATTTTGATTGGGCTGGCGATTGCTGTCGGCAATATCGACGAAGTAATTACCCTGATAAAAAGTGCCGCAGACCCGGCGGAAGCGCGGGAAAAATTGCTGGCGAAGGACTGGCTGGCCGGAGATATTCAAACGCTTATCGACCTGGTGGATGACAGCCAAAATGTGATTTCTGCCGGAAAGTGCCGCCTGACCGACAGCCAGGTGCGCGCAATCCTAGAGATGAAATTATCTCGGCTCACCGGCCTCGAGCGCGAAAAAATCGATAATGAATTGAAAGAGCTGGGAGTTGAGATCACGAATTATTTGAGCATTCTCGGCGCCAAAGAAAAAGTGATGAAAATCATGCGGGATGAGTTGCTAGCGATCAAGGAAAAATTCGGCACCCCACGCCTGACCCAAATCGAAGATTCGGAATTCGAGCACGATATCGAAGATTTGATCCAGAAAGAAGATATGGTGGTGACGGTGACGATGGGCGGATATATAAAACGCGTACCGCTTTCCACATATCGCGCTCAGCGCCGTGGCGGCAAGGGTCGTGCAGCTCTCTCGATGAACGAGGAGGACATCACAACCGATGTTTTCATTTCCAACACCCATACGCCGGTGCTGTTTTTTAGCAATCTCGGCAAGGTTTACAAGCTGAAGGTATATAAACTCCCTCTCGGGAATCCGCAGGCGAAAGGTCGGGCGTTGGTAAATATTTTCCCGCTGGCACCGGATGAAAAGATCACAGTCGTCATGCCACTACCCGAGGATGAAACCACTTGGGATAATCTCCATATAATGTTCGCGACGGCGAAAGGAAACGTGCGCCGTAATGATCTTTCCGATTTCAAGAGTATCCAGTCGAATGGCAAGATTGCAATCCGGTTGGAGGATAACGATAAGTTAATCGGCGTGATGACCTGTGACGATAAAAATCATATTCTCCTCGCCGCAAAAGAAGGTAATGCACTCAGATTTCCGGTCGAAAAAGTCCGTGTGTTCAAGAGCCGAACCTCAGACGGCGTGCGCGGCATGCGGCTCACGGAAAATGACCGGGTGATATCGATGTCGGTACTGAAATCCGCGGAAATCGAAATGGCGAAGCGCGAATTATTCCTGAAAATCCCGGTGGAAGCCAGGATGGAAATCGCCAAGCTTGAAGAGGAGGCTGGGATTCTTGCTAAGCTGGGTGTCGCTGGAATCCCAGAGGGTTTAACTCCCGCAGAAATATATTCTCTCGCAAAAAACGAAGAATTCATTTTAACCGTGGCCGAAAACGGCTACGGCAAGCGTACTTCGGCCTATGAGTACCGTATCACCAACCGTGGCGGATCTGGCGTGACGAACATCCTAACTTCTGAGCGAAATGGCAAAGTAGTAGGCAGTTTCCCGGTGAAAGAAAAAGACCAAATCATGCTTATCACTAACAAAGGAAAACTCATCCGTTGCCCAGTGCATGACATTCGCGTCGCCGGAAGAAGCACGCAAGGCGTTACAATTTTCAAAACTGGCGACGGCGAATCGGTGGTATCGGCAGCGCATATCGCGGAGGGCGAGAATGGCGATGGCGGTATCGAAGAGCAAGACACGCCAGAACTGCATAATAGTGAAGAACAATAAACGCATCGGCATTTATCCCGGAACTTTTGATCCGATAACCATCGGCCATGTTGATATAATCCAGCGCGCGCTGGTAATTGTCGATAAGCTGATAATCGCGGTGGCAGCCGATATTCCGAAGACACCGATTTTCTCTATTAAAAAACGTGCGGCCATGGTGGAAGAGGAAATTCATCATCAAAATAAGCGCAAAACAAAATTTTTCGATGATTTGAAAAAAATCGAAGTGACTTCGTTTTCCGGCCTGCTGGTGGATTTCGCGGCGCAAAACAAAGCTTCTGTTATAATCCGCGGCCTCCGCGCTATTTCTGATTTCGAATACGAATTCCAAATGGCTGCAATCAATGCCAAGATGAACAACGATATCGAAACCGTTTTCCTTCCTGCTTCGGAAGAAACACAGTTTATTTCATCGCGTTTTGTAAAAGAAATCGCGCGGCTCGGTGGTGATGTTTCACATTTCGTCTCGCCGCATGCGGAGAAGAGCTTAGGGGTTTACTTTTCTAAAAAATAATGACTATAGAGCCGGAAATAGCGGTTATAATGCTGGGCGGGACTATAGCTTCTAATTATAAGGGCAAGCCAAAGCCAAAAATGTTGATGCTGCAAATAATGAACTGGTACAAGGAACTATAGAAACCCTGCCGGGTGGCTTGGACTGCCGCTTCATAAACTGGCTTTCCGAAGACAGTAATAATATTAGCAAGCAAAATATCAAAGACCTTGCCAAGCTTATAAAAGACCTGAGGAAAGAAGGAATAAAAAAGATTTTAATTACTTGCGGTACAGATCGCATGGCTCATCTTGCCCGGGATTTGAAAGATTTGCTCAAAGGGTTGGGTGTGGTAGTAGCCTTCGCTGGCGCTATAACCCCTATCTCGCACGGAACCGAAAGCGATGGACCGGCAAATCTGAAAACTGGCATGGCGTTTCTCGAGAAGGCTGACCCGGATATTTGTCCAGGGGTTTATGTGGCAATGAATAAGGGGAAAGATATTTTCATCGCTGGTAAGAATTTAAGGAAAGACATTAATACCGGTATTTTTTACGGAACCAAGATGCCCGATGCGGCAATGAATAAAGAATTCCGTCTATCCGGCTTTAACTAGTTTCTTTGCCATTATTCCGCTAATCGCCTTAACAATTCCCGCCGCATCCAGCCCAGCTTCCGCATACATCTTTTCCGGCGCATTATGTTCCAAAAATAAATCCGGCAGATGCATCGGGATGAATTTTATGTTTTGCAGCAGATTGTTTTTCGCCAAAAAATCCGCCACATGCGAGCCGAAACCACCAATCGCGCCCTCTTCTATAGTCACTAGCAATTCATGATTTTTTGCCAAGTTTTTGATCAAATCATGATCGAGTGGCTTGGCAAAACGCGCATCGGCAACCGTTACCGAGATTCCTATTTTTTCCAATTCTTCCCCAGCTTTTAGGACTTCTTTCAACCGCGCGCCGAATGACAATATCGCCGCTTTTTCCCCCTCCCGGATTATTCTTCCCCGGCCGATTTCCAGCGGTATTCCTTTTTCGGGAAGAGCGATGCCTGTTCCCTCACCCCGCGGATAACGGAACGCCGAAGGCCGGTCGTTTATCGCCGCTGACGTAGCCACCATATGCACCAATTCCGCCTCATCGCTCGCGGCCATAATGATAAAATTCGGCAGCGTGGCGAGATAAGTTATGTCAAACGAACCGGCATGCGTTGGTCCGTCAGCACCGACCAATCCAGCACGGTCTATCGCAAACCTCACGGGCAATTTTTGTATCGCCACATCGTGCACTACTTGGTCATAGGCGCGCTGGAGGAATGTTGAATAAATCGCAGCGAACGGCTTGTATCCTTCAGCAGCCAAGCCCGCAGCGAAAGTCACTGCATGTTGCTCAGCGATCCCGACATCGAAACAACGATTAAGGAATTTTTTTGCGAATAAATCAAGACCGGTGCCGGATGGCATCGCAGCAGTAATAGCCACGATTTTCTCATCTTTTTCAGCTTCCTTTATCAAACTTTCGGCAAAAACTTTTGTATAGCTCGGAGCGATAGGCTTGGATTTTTGCTGTAATTTAGTGAGCATATCAAACTTCGCGACAGCATGGAATTTTTCCGCGGAAGCTTCCGGTGAGGAAAACCCCCTGCCCTTCTCCGTCACCACATGGATCAAAACTGGATGATTTATTTCCTTATCGTCACGCACGTTTTTCAAGATTGGCAATAGGTGATCAAGATTATGGCCATCAATCGGCCCGACGTAATAAAACCCCATCTCTTCAAAAAAATTGCCGCCAACCGCCAAGTTCCGCGCATAATGCTCGGCCTTGCGCGCGGCTTTTTCCAACCGTTCTGGTAAATGATGTGCCATCCGCTTCGCCATATTGCGGAAAGTTATGTAGGGCTTTGAGGAAATCAGGCGCGAAAGATAAGCGCTCATCGCACCCACCGGCGGTGCAATAGACATATCATTGTCATTCAAAATCACGATAAGCCGAGTGCCATTTGCATTGTTCATAGCCTCAAAAGCCATGCCCGCACTCATCGCGCCATCGCCAATCACCGCGATTACTTCGTGCGATTTTCCGGCCAAATCGCGGGCAGTGGCGAACCCCAGGGCAGCAGAAATCGACGTGGAACTATGGCCTGCGCCAAACGGATCATATTCGCTCTCGGCTCGCCTAGTAAATCCTGAAAGCCCAGCGCCGGTGCGGATTGTACGCATCCTATCCCGCCGCCCAGTGATGATTTTATGCGGATAGGCCTGGTGCCCAACATCCCAAATCAGCTTATCTTCCGGCGTGTTAAAAATATAATGAAGCGCTATCGTTAGTTCCACCACGCCTAAGCCAGCGCCAAGATGGCCGCCGGTTTCCGAGACGGAGGCAATGGTTTCCGCACGGAGCTCCGCTGCCAGCCGTTTCAATTCAGCTTTGCTAAAATTCCGCATGTCAGCGGGGAATTTCACTTTATCAAGTAATGGCGTGTTGCTCATAATTGCCGTTACATATATAACGATTTTTATGCAAGGTTTAAGCGAAAAAGAAAAAATATTGAAGATAGTGCCAGAAGTGGTGAAAACTGCTCTGGAGCGGATTTCCCCGCACCTGAAACAAACGCCGATTTTGGAGTCTAAATTCTTGAATTTGCTGCTTGGCCATGAAATATTTTTCAAGGCCGAAACTTTCCAGAAAACTGGGGCATTCAAGGCACGCGGTGCACTTAACGCCATATTGCGGCTTAAGGAAGATGGTATTTTGCCGGAAAGAGTCGTGGCCTTCAGTTCGGGAAACCACGCACAGGGGGTGGCATGGGCGGCATCCGAGACCGGGATAAAATCCAAGATTTTCCTGCCAAAAAACGTCTCCAGCGTGAAAAAAGCGGCAACCAGGCATTATGGCGCGGAAGTGATTGAGGTGAATAGCAGGCAGGAGGCAGAATCCCTGGCCAGAGCGGAAGTGGAAAAAGGCGCGGTTTTGATTCCGCCATTCGATAATGACGATATAATTGCAGGACAGGGCACGGCATGTTTGGAAGCATTGGAACAAGGCGTTAAGCCAGATGCGGTTTTTGCACCAGTCGGCGGCGGTGGGCTGATTTCCGGTTCTTGGCTGGCAACCCGGCTTGCTTGCCCAACCGCCAAGGTTTTTGCAGCAGAGCCACTAAACGCCAATGATGCTGCAAGATCATACCGTTCCGGTGAGATTTTCAAATGGCCAGAGCAACCGGAAACCATCGCCGATGGCGCACGTACTCTAGCGCTCGCGGAACGCACTTTTCAATATGTGCAGAAGATTTCCGGCATTTATGAAATCGCGGAAGAGGAAATAATTTACTGGGCACAATGGTTGAATCACTTATTGAAAATCACGGTAGAGCCGACGGCAGCACTCGCCATGGCGGCGGCACACCAATGGCTGAAAAACCAGGAAAAAGGCCGGAAAGCACTGGTCATCATCTCCGGTGGTAATATGTCAGAGGAGACTTATAGGAAAATTTGGGCGAAGGATTATTTGGGAAAAGTGCCGGGATTTTAAAATTACTTCTTACCTCGCATCCCCCGCCACTTCTCTAATCTCCGCTTAACCTCCGCCTCATAACCCTTTTCCTTCGGAAAATAGAATTCCTTGCGGCCGTAGCCTTCCGGGAAATAATCCTGGCCGGAAAATCCGCCTGCGGCATTGTGGTCATATTCATATCCTTTGCCATAGCCGATCTCCTTCATCAGCTTGGTCGGCGCGTTCAAAATATGCTTGGGCGGCATCAGCGAGCCGCTTTTCTTCGCCTCCACGCCCGCCGCTTTATAAGCGACATAATTGGCATTGGATTTTGGCGCCGTTGCAAGATAAGTCACCGCATGGGCGATGGCGAGTTCTCCCTCGGGCGAGCCCATGAAATCATAGGCATCCTTGGCCGCTAGCGCGATATGCACCGCATTCGGGTCAGCCATACCTACATCTTCCACTGCAAAATTACAAAGCCTTCGGCAGATATATAATGGGTCTTCGCCACCTTCAATCATCCGCATAAACCAATATAGCGCCGCATCCGGGTCGCTGCCGCGCAGGGATTTATGCAACGCACTGATGAAGTTATAATGGCTTTCCTGATGCTTGTCGTATAGCGGCATCCGCTTCTGCGCGAATTTCATCAATTCGTCCGCGCCGATTGGATTTTTCGGATTAGCGGCAAATATCGTTTCCGCCAGGTTTATCAGATAACGCCCGTCGCCATCGGACATCGCAATCAGCATTTCCCGCGCTTCTTTTGTTACCGGCAGCGTCCGGCCCATATGGGTTTCCGCCCGCTGCAAAATCTGTTCCAGTGCCGCACTCTCCAACCTTTTCAGCACCAAAACCTTGCAGCGCGAAAGCAGCGCCCCGTTCAATTCAAACGATGGGTTTTCTGTAGTAGCACCGACCAATGTAATCGTACCGTCCTCAATGAAAGGCAGGAAAACATCCTGCTGGCCACGGTTAAACCGATGGATTTCATCAACCATAAGCAAGGTCTTTATGCCATCCTTGAGCCTGATTTTCGCGGCGGCGAAAATTTCCCGCAGATCATTTATGCCACTCATCACCGCCGATGCGGTTTCAAAATGGTAGCCACTGGTTTTTGCTAGAATCCGTGCCAGCGTCGTTTTCCCACAGCCTGGTGGCCCCCAGAATATTATTGATGGCAGATGGCCGCTTTCCAGAATCAATGTCAGCGCACCATCCTTGCCCAGTAAATGCTCCTGTCCCATCACCTCGTCCAAACTTTGTGGACGCAATATATCGGCAAGCGGACGCGCATCATTCTCTGCCGACCCTGCGCTAAATAAATTCGGTATATTTTCTTTATTGCTCTTTCGCATAATGAAGGGTTTCAGTATAATCCTAAATATGAATAAAAATCCAATGATTGCGGTAGGATTAATGCTTTTGCTATCCGCCCCGGCATATGCCGCCAACGAATGCTTGGCACCGGATGAAAAAGCCGCGTTCAACGCACGCGTTTTGCAGACCGAACTGATGGAAGCCGCACTTTCCTGCGAAGAACACAAAAGCCGTTATAATGCGTTCGTAAAAAAATATAAGAAACAATTGGCCGAGCAATCCGCTGCGTTCCGGAATTATTTCAAGAAAAAATACGGGTCGCTTGCCGATTCCAAGCTCAACCATTTCGTAACGAAACTTGCCAATGATGTTTCAGGATTGAATATCACTAAACAAAACCGGGGATTTTGCAGATATACCGGTAGTAAATTCGATAAGTTGGAAAGAGTGAGCCCTGAGGATTTCGCAAAATTCAGTTCCGGGGAAAATTCCGAAGTTATTTACGAAGCACCTTGTAAATAATCACTTTCTTCTCCGGTTCGTTGTACCAGAAAGGCTCCTGATAATCCCACGCATAGTGCGGATTTCCTGCATGGTAAATCCGGTTCGAGAAAACATATTCCTGATGTTCCTAACCATCCCCGGCTTTTTTTCCGCCACGGGAAAGAACCCGGATTCCTGCAATTCATCCTCCAAATGCCTGAACATATTAATCAGCTCGGCTTTCTCCACTGGTGGATTTTTTCTAATAACTTTTTTAGGGATTTTGCCGCTAAAAACCTCATAGCACATCACAGCCACCGCCTGTGCCAGATTCAGGGATTTTAGATCATCTGCTACCGGAATGCTGATGATTTCATCTGCCAATGCGATTTCGTCATTGGTCAAACCGCTGCGCTCCGGGCCAAAAACAATCGCGGCTTTTTTAGGATGTGATTTTGCGGCATATTCCCTCGGAGTTACAACCGTTTTTTCCATATCACGGTCACGCACAGTCGTCACAGCAACGTGATTCATATCACCAATTGCCCCTTCTAATGTCCTATATATTTTCGCCTTTTCCAAAATGGGCGCAGCATGCACGGCCATTTCGATAGCTTTCGCATTCGGCCATCCGTCACGCGGAGCAACCACGCGTAATTCACGGAATCCAAAATTCATCATAACACGTGCTGTCGCGCCGATATTTTCACCCATCTGGGGACGGACAAGAATGATGGTAGGGTATTCCTTAGCCATTTATATAATGACCACTGACAAAGCCCATAACCCAAAACCAAACAAGCCAACTCCAGCAATACGATTTACCCATAGCATACTGCCGATAGTGATATGTTTTCGTAATAAATTTATCCCGCCTGATAATATTATCCACCATAACATTGAGCCAATGAAAACACCGCCTACTATGGCTCCGGCATCAGCCATGCTGCGATTAGCGGCAAGGCCGAATCCGGCAAATATTACGGCAAAAGATAAAATGGTTGCGGGATTTGTAAGCGTCAAAATCAATGTGGAGACAAAATTACCAACGGCGGAACGCTCGGGAATTGCATCTTCTTTCGGTGGCGGCGCTGAAAATACCCTCCATGCCAGCCATAATAGAAAAAAGCCGCCGGTGACTCTGATATATTTCTCTGACTCGGTTAGAAACCCAGATATCGCCGTCAACCCGAATGCCGCAACCGCAGCATAAACGGCATCGCCTACTGCCGCTCCCAAACCGCCGCTTACTCCGGCAAAGAACCCGTTTCTTAAAGTGCGCCGGATACAGAGAGTTCCCACGGGTCCGATTGGTGCTGCTATGGCCAGACCCAAGAAAACCGATTTCAAAAATATTATTATTTTTGGTCCCTTATTAGCTTGTATGTAATGCCATCATACAGCGCATTATATGATGCATTAATGACGTTCGCGGAAACGCCGCAGGTTGCCCATTTATTGCCTTTGGAATCAGCGCTTTCGATCAGCACCCGCGTCACCGCCTCCGTTCCCTCACCTGCAGCCATAATCCGGACTTTATAATCGATTAGACGCATATCTTTCAATTGCGTATATTTTCCTAATAGCGCCTTCCGGAGCGCCTTATCCAGCGCGTTCACCGGGCCATTTCCTTCCGCAACCTTCATGATCAATTTCTTGCCGACTTTCAGTTTGATCGTGGCTTCGGAAACATTCACCAAGTCGCCTTTCGTATTCACCAGACGTTCGTCGATCACCCGAAAACTTTGCAGATGAAAAAATTCCGGCAAGTGAGTCAGGAATTTCCGCGCCAATAACTCGAAGCTTGCAGTTGCGCTATCATAGGCGTAGCCCTGGTTTTCCCGCTCTTTTATTTCTGCAATTAAGGCTGAGATTTTTGCGCTCTGAACCACATCTTTCAAATCCACTTTCATCCCGATTTCTTTGAGGCGCGCCAAGATATTGGATTTTCCCGATTGGTCGGAAACCAATATATTCCGGCTATTTCCAACCAGTTCTGGATCGATATGCTCATAAGTCAGCGGATTTTTATTTATCGCAGAAACGTGAATCCCGCCCTTATGCGCAAACGCTGCCGCGCCAACATATGGCGCGTAAATATCAGGAGAACGATTCAACCGATCATTCAAGAACCGCGAAACATGGGTGAGAGTTTTAAGATTTTCTTTGGAAACACCAGTGGAAAATCCCATTTTCAACATCAGATTCGGGATGATGGAAATCAGATTCGCGTTGCCGCAACGTTCGCCGAGTCCATTCAGAGTCCCCTGCACCTGCCGCACGCCGGAGCGAACAGCCACCAGCGAATTCGCAACCGCGTTTTCCGTATCGTTATGGCAATGGATGCCAAGGTGTTCGCCGGGAATGGTTTTTGCCACTTTTTTCACGATTTCCTCAACTTCATGCGGCAACGCGCCGCCGTTGGTATCGCATAAAACGATCCAACGCGCGCCGGCCTTAAACGCCGTTTCTGCCGCCTGCATCGCGAATTTCGGATCGGCCTTATAGCCATCGAAAAAATGCTCGGCATCAAAAAAAACTTCGCGGCCTTTTTTCTTGATGTAAGAGACGCTCTCGGAAATCATTTTCAGGTTTTCTTCCGGCGTGGTGTTCAGCGCATGTTCCACCTGAAACTCCCAGGATTTACCAACCACGCAAATATGTTTCGCACCACTATTTAACAGCGCATTCAAGCCCGGATCGTTATCAGCGGAAGTGCCGGATTTTCTGGTCATCCCGAATGCAGTGATTTTTGATTTTTTTAACGCGGGAAGATTCTCAAAAAACTTATCGTCGGTCGGGTTCGCGCCCGGCCAACCGCCCTCGATATAATCAATGCCCAGCTCATCGAGCAAAGCGGAAATATCCCGCTTATCCTTGACGGTGAAATCCACCCCCTGCGTTTGTGCCCCATCCCGCAAGGTGGAATCATATAGGTAAACTCGTTCGGTCATTTTTTCAAAACTTCAACTTCGCCATCTTTATTTATCATGACTTTATACCCTAATTCCTCGATTTTTGCCTTATTTTTATCGGCAGCGGCGTAATCCTTGCGTTCCCGGGCGGCTTGGATGGCCAGTTTTAGCTCGTCAATTTCGGGATTATCAATGCGGAACCAGTCTTCGGGGGATTGCTGAAGGAAGCCTAGCGGCCTCATTGCTTCTCTAAATTTTCTAGCAATATATTTGATATTACCTCTAATATCACTATTAGTGTGTCCAAGATTTATAATCTCGGTATATCGGGCAATCAAAGTATCGGTATATTTGTAAATGTCACTGATAACACCTCTCATATTTAAGTCATTGCAAAGCATGTCATTTACAACCTGTAAATCGGAATAAGCAGCTGTTTCAACTTCTTTGTCGTCAAATTTATCGACATTCAATAATGCTCTGTAAGCATTATCCAGCGTAACTTTTGCATCATATAATAACTTCTCCGTCCAATTCAATGGACTGTGGTAATGGCTGGAAAGCAGTGCGAATCTTATCACTTCGCCCTTTACGCCTTTATCCAATAAATCCCGCACGGTGATGAAATTCCCCTCGGATTTGGCCATTTTTTCGCCGTTCACGGTTAAAAATGCGTTATGCACCCAGAATTTTGCGTAATGTGAGCCGGGATTCGCACAGCAGCTTTGGGCAATTTCGTTTTCATGATGCGGGAACATCAAGTCCGCCCCACCACCATGAATGTCAAAATCATTTCCCAAAATTCCCGTACTCATCGCTGAACATTCAATGTGCCAGCCTGGCCGCCCGACTCCCCATGGACTTTGGAATTTACTCGATTCATCATCCTCGGCATCTGCCGGTTTCCACAGAACAAAATCCTCCGGATTTTTGGATTTGTACTTCTCTACATCCACCCTTTTACCAGCATCTAATTTCTTTAAATCCTTTCCAGATAACTTTCCGTAAAAATAACCCGGCGCAGGACGGTATTCCAACTCTCCCACATTAAATAAAACGTGCCCCGCACCCTTCTCACCTACCGGAATAACATAGGCATAGCCATTTTTAATCAACTTCTCGATCATCTGAATCATTGCTGGAATATTTTCCGTCGCTTTCGGTTCATGCGTTGGTAATTCGCAATTTAGCGCCGCCATATCTTCATGAAAATCTTTCGTCACCCGCGCGGTGAGACTGGCAATGCTTTCCTTATTTTCCTTTGCCGCATTTATGATTTTATCATCAACATCGGTGATGTTTCGCACATAAGTAACTTGCTTATATTGGCTTTTCAGCAACCGATACAAAACATCATAAATCACCACCGAGCGGGCGTTTCCGAGGTGCGGGCGGTCATATACCGTCGGCCCACAGACATACATTTTCACATGGTTCGGGTCGGCGGGAGAAAATTCTTCAAGCTTACGAGTAAGGGAATTATAGAATTTCAGCACTGCAATTACTTACCTGTTTCTCTTGCATATTTTTTAATCATTTGATCCAAGAAAATGGTGATGTCCTTATCATGCAAACATTCCTTCCCATGTAACGGCATAACTCCAAGAGCTTCGGCCATTTTTTCCAGCAATTGTCGGCGTTCTACCCCCCCCTCCAATTTGTCATCTATGATATTATACAGACATGAAATTATTGCCCGCGCTTGCTCCTTGGAATCAGGATTTTTAGTGCTATAGGGAACAAGGCTGCTTTCCAAACATACAAATGCGCTCCCGATTCTCCCCATTTCTTCAAACGTTATTTTTTCTAAAACGCTATTATTAAAAAAGCCTGACTTCTTGGCATAACTATCCTCCCCTCCACGTGCCCAGCCAAGGTAGACACAGACACCACTACACTTAGCGTGTATCAATTCATAAAATTTATATTTCTGCCCCTTGTATTCTACTATTGGCTCTTGATATTTTTCTAATTCCTCAAGCGAAATTTCAGTCATAATTTTTCCTCCTAAGCCGCCTCACCATTTAATCTAGCTAGCGCTTTTTCCCGACCGATCAGCGGTAGCAGATTTTTCAGTTCCGGGCCATGTTCCATGCCGGTCAGCGCCTTGCGTATCGGCATGAACAGCGCTTTTCCCTGCCGCTGGGTGGTATTTTTTACCTTATCCATCCATTGATTCCAGGTGGTTTCATCCCATTTGCCTTCGGGCAGGAAATTCCCGGCCTCACGGGTAAATTCCGGCTCGTCGATGACTGGCGTGAGCTTTTCATTGCAGATTTTCCACCAATCTTTTATTTCCGCCAATGTTTTTAAATTCGGCTGCACTGAAGCCCAGAAATTTTCGTCGACTTCGAGAAATCGTTCTTTGATTTCAGAATATTGCAATTTCTGAATCACTTTCACATTTATCCGCTCCAACTCCGCCTCATCATAAGTCGTCGGCGCGCGGCCAAATTTTGTGATATCAAAGCCGGCAATAACTTGTTCCAGATTCGTGCGCGGCTCTACCACTTCCGAAGTTCCCATGCGTGCCAAGAAACTGCTTATCGCCATCGCTTCGATGCCGGATTCCCGGAGAGCTTTGATCTCAAAGCCCCCCTCCCGCTTGGAAATTTTGTTATCCTTGGATTTAAGGAGCGCCAAATGCGCGAATTGTGGCACGGCAGCACCAAGCGCCGCAAAAATCTGAACCTGGACTGCCGTATTCGTCACATGATCTTCACCGCGCACAATATGCGTAATCCCATAATCCGCATCATCGACGGCGGAAGGTAATAAATATGTCGGTGAGCCATCCTCGCGGATCAATATCGGATCGCCAAGGTTTTTCGCCTCGAACGAAACTTTTCCGCGCACCAGATCATCCCATTCGATTTTTCCATCCTGCATCAGGAACCGGTAATGCGGCTTTCGGCCTTGTTTTTCATACTCGGATTTTTTTTCCGCAGTCAAGGAAAGCGCAGCGCGGTCATAAATCGGCGGCTTACCCAATTTCATCTGCATCTTGCGCTTAGTTTCAAGCTCGGCAGCAGTTTCGTAACATGGGTAAAGCCGCTTCGCCTCAAGCAGTTTTTGTTTAATTTCGTCATACCGAGCAAGCCGCTCGGACTGGCTGAATGTGCTATCCCATTTCAGGCCCAGCCAAGTCAAATCCTCCTTTATCGCATCGGTATATTCCTGCTTGGAACGGCCAACATCGGTATCGTCAATCCGCAAAATAAATTCACCACCATGTTTTTTTGCATATAGCCAGCAAACCAGTGCCGTCCTTGCATTTCCAATATGCAAATACCCAGTGGGGGAAGGCGCGAATCTGGTAATCACTTTATTCATCAAAAAACTTATTGGTTATCGGATAACGCCGGTCGCGGCCGAAAGAACGCGAAGTAATCTTCACTCCCGGCGGCGATTGCCTGCGCTTATATTCCGACAAATTCACCATTCTTTCAACCTTTTCCACGGTTTTCGCAGCAAATCCTGCTGCGATTATTTTCTCTTTCGGCAATTCACGCTCGATCAGCATTTCCAAAATCCCATCCAATACATCATATGGCGGAAGCGTATCCTGATCCTTTTGATTGAATCGTAATTCAGCGGTGGGAGCGCGTTCTATGGTTCTTTGCGGAATGATTTTTTTAAGCCCGTTTCGCCAACCAGCCAGTCGGTAAACTTCAGTTTTATACACATCTTTCAGCACCGAAAACCCGCCACACATATCACCGTAAAGCGTGGTATAACCGACCGACATTTCCGATTTATTACCGGTGGCAAGCACCATATGGCCAAGTTTGTTGCTGACCGCCATCAATATCAGGCCGCGAATCCGCGATTGCATATTTTCCTCGGTTATGTCTTCCGGCAGGTTTTTGAATAATGGTGAGAGGCAGGCGCGGAAAGCAGAAAAAGCCAGTTCGATCGAGATTTCTTCCAGTTTTATTCCCAGGTTTTGCGCCAGTTCCTTAGAGTCTTCTATGCTTTCTTTCGATGTATAGCGCGAAGGCAGCATCAGACCGAGAACTTTTTTAGGTCCCAGCGCATCGACAGCTATGGTAGCGGAAAGCGCAGAATCCACCCCGCCGGAAATACCGATGACGACACCGGGAAATTTATTTTTTTCTACATAATCTTTAAGGCCCAGAACCAGCGCCTTGTATATTATTTCTTCCTGCGACGTTTTTTTGCGCGCCAGGGGGTTTTCTATTTTCCATCCAGATTTTTCCTCAGCAAAATCGACTGCAAAAATTTTTTCTGCAAAAAACGGCAATGCAATTTTTTCTTCACCACTCGCCGAAATTACGAACGAATCACCATCAAAAACCAATTCGTCTTGTCCGCCGGTTTGGTTGACGTAAATCAAGGGCGCCTGCGCGATTTTTGCTGCAGCTTTTGCTTTCTCTCGCCGTACTTTTGCTTTGCTTTTCTCAAACGGCGAGCCGTTGATGGAAATCAATAAATCAGCTGCTTTCAATGCTTCCGGTACTTCTCTAGTCCACATGTCTTCGCAGATTAGAATTCCGAGCTTGATACCACAAAATTTTACCGTCTTAGGCAATTTTCCCAACGCAAAAATCCTTTTTTCATCAAATACACCATAATTCGGCAGTTCATGCTTATATTGCCTATGCACAATTTTTCCACGCTTAATTAGAAATGCAGTGTTGAATAATTTTCCTTCATGAATATCAATTCCACCGAGCAAAAGCGCGGTTTTTAAGCCTCTAGTTTCTGCGGCGATTTGCTTGATAATCTTTATCGCTCTTTTCTGAAATGCGCTTTTTAGCACCAAATCTTCCGGGGGATATCCGCAAATGGCAAGCTCAGAAAAAACCACCAGGTCGGATTTTAAGCGTTCAGCTTCCCCAGAAAACTCGAGGATTTTCTCTTTATTTCCCGCCAGATCGCCTACGGTGAAGTTTACTTGCGCTATCGCGATTTTAAGCCGCATCTACTCTCATATGCAATAATTTCAGCGATCGATCGATCCACTGTGCAGTGAGCTTTTCTTGCAGTGAATTCTGCTTCAGCCGGGAATTCAGATGAGTGAATGAAACGTGATCCAGAAGCTGATCCTGATTGAAACATGAGTATATATATTTCCGCTCACCGGTCACTGGATCAACGTGTTTTTGCAAGCATTGTGCGCAGATTTCCTTCATCATGCACTGCATCGGTGAGTTAATGCTGCCAATTGCGATATGGCCAGGCTTCAAATAATTCTTCAGGATGTTATGCCGGGAAGCGGCTACCGCGGCCATCATTCGGTCAGAACCAATGGCAATAATGCGATCAACATCCTGCAATTTTATAGATTGCGCACCTAATTTTCCACTTCCGTAAGCAGCGAGCGCTTGCACGATATTGCCGTGAAAACTTTTGTCCACCTCACGTTCCGGCTTAATTTCTGCATCGTCACAGCACCAGATGATAACATCTGAAGCTTCCTCGATTTCCTTGATTTTATAGCGATCCACCACTTTCCGATAACCGGCAATATATAACACCTTGCAACCGTTCTCCTTCATCGCCTTACCGATTGAGAACAGAACCGCATTTCCTAACCCGCCGCCGATAAGCATTACGGTTTCGTTTTCGGGAATTTCCGTCGGCGTTCCGGTTGGCCCCATCAATATTATCGGCTCGTCTTTTTGCAGGTAGCGCACAAGATCTGAAGAGCCACCCATTTCCAGTATGATTGTCGAAATCAGGCCGTTTTTCTTATCCGTCCAAGCACCGGTCATCGCCATGCCTTCCATGGCAAGCGTGGTGTCATTGGTTTTTAGTGCGTTCGTTTCAAAATTTTGCAAGCGATAAAATTGCCCCGGCTGAAACTGCTGAGCGGCAAGCGGCGCGCGTGCCACAACCTCAATGATATTCGGCGTTAGCCGATTTACCGCATGAACGCGCGCGATAAACAGATCCGCCATCCGCGCAAGAAATTCCTTCGCGTTCGATTTATCATGCGGTGGCGATTTTTGTAAGATACGCGAAACCACCGGATAGCCTTGTTTAGCACTTCCCATTGCTTTCACCACATTGCCTGCATAGGAAGGATGCAGATCGCCGAAAAAGCTGACCACCTTGTCACCATCGATAGACATCAAAACATAGGGATGGTCGGGCTTGGCAACCCCCTGCGGCTTCACGGACTCGCCATTTTCATTTATTGCCTGGAAATATTTTCCATCGAGCATGAAATGTTTTGGATCCTCTCGAGCAACTACGGTATTAGGCGAGGTTCCGGCGGCAATGAAAACGGTTTTCGCTGGAAGAATTTCTTCCGTAACCTCGATTTCGCCGTTTGCCGATTCGCGTGTTGATTGCACGCGCAGGCCCTTCACGCTCCCAAAATTATCCATCTTGATCCCGGTGGGGGTTACGTTTTCGGCGAAGGTTATGCCTTCTTCCATGGCCTTTTCCACCTCCTCGTGATTCAAGCGAAAGCTCGGAGAATCGAACACGCGCTGGCGGTATGCAATCTTCACCCCGCCCCATTTATTAATGAGTGAGAGAATATTAGGACTGGCTTTTTTTCGCTCTTCACGGATTTCTCGTGCATGCGAAATAAACTCTTTGGCAATTGTTCTATCTTCCTCGCTCCATTTTTTTTCGACCCCTTCCTTACCGCGCTCTTTCACCAAAGCTTCGTATCGCAGCAAAAATTTTTCCACCTGTACGGGATAATAAGCCAAGGATTCGGTCGCAGTATCTATTGCCGTGAGTCCCCCGCCGATAACAACAACCGGCAGCCGCACCTGCAAATTGGCAATCGAATCTTTTTTTGCAGCACCAGTCAATTGCAGCGCCATCAGGAAATCCGATGCGGCGCGGACACCGCGCGCCACAGCATTCGGCATCGAAATCACCGTGGGTTTTCCAGCACCCATAGAGAGAGCGATATGATCGAATCCCATCTGGAACGCGGTTTCATAAGTCACCGTGCCTCCGAACCGCACCCCGCCGAACACCGCAAAATTCTGGCGGCGCTCAAGCAAAAGCCGGATTAATTTCAGATAATTCTTATTCCAGCGCACGGTGATTCCGTATTCCGCTACGCCGCCGAACCCAGCTAATACCCGTTCATCCAGTTTTTCGAATAATTCATTCACATCTTTTATCGGCTTGAATGGTACCTTCCGCCCGAATGGTGTGACACCGGAAATTTCCGAAGGCATAGGCTCAATTTTTAACCCGTCGATCCCAACTACCGTATGACCATCATTCAAAAGATGATGCGCGAGCGTGAACCCGGCGGGCCCGAGTCCAGCAACCAGAACCTTATATCCGGTTTCGCGTCTTGGCACCGGACGCGAGAGATGCAGAGGATTCCAGCGCGTAAGCAGGCTGTAAATCTCAAAACCATAAGGAAGATTTAGTACATCGCTCAAAACCCGTGTTTCCGCCGCCGGAATATTCACCGGATCCTGCTTCTGGTAGATGCAGGATTTCATGCAATCGTTGCAAATGCGGTGCCCGGTGCCAGCGCACATCGGATTATCTACAATCACCACAGAAAGCGCGCCAATCGAAAATCCTTTCGCCTTTAAGGCATTCATCTCGGAGATTTTTTCCTCGAGTGGGCAACCGGCAAGCGTTACATTCGCTGCGTTCTTCCTATAATTTCCATCTTTCTCTTTAAAGCCTTTCGAGCAGGAATCCTTACTTTGGTTATGGCACCAAATACAATAATTCGCCTCATCCAGCGCGGATTTCAAAGATGGTCCGTGATCAGTAAGTCCGAATCCCTCGCGCGGGCGCAGATGATGATGTGGCAATTTTTTTACACTCACACCGTCGACTATTTCGGTTTCAAATGGCACGAGATTGTAGAAATCTAATTTGCGCGGATTTTTGAATAACACTCCGGTACGGTGATGTTTTTTCCCCTCCTCGCTGTAAACCGCCCAGGCTGCATATTTTGCCGCCGATTCCAATTTTATTTCATCGGATAATTCCAACCATTTAGTGACATGATGGGAATAAATTTCTTCGCTGAATTCCTGGCCGAAGTGACCCTCCAATTCCGTCCGTAATTTACGACCATCAAATTTCACCGCGTCCTCCGGCTTGTGCAATTTCGTGGCACGGCGCTGCACGAAAAGCCTTTTTGCCGTGTAGATATTAGCTAATTCATCATGTTGCGCGCGAAGTTTCCGAGCTTCTTCTTCAATGCCGAACAATTTTGCGATAAAATCCTCCAAATACGGCGCAGCATCTACCAATAAATCCGATTCATTTTTCTTAGAGATCTCCTCTGGATTTAAGCGGGCTGCGACCAAACGATTATGCACTTCAGCATTCGCAATAGCCAATTCGGCAATGAATGCCTGATCAAGTTTCACCAAGCCTTCGTGGGAATAAAGCTCATCGAATTTTAGGTTGAATGCTAACTTCATGGTTTAAATATCCGCACCGGTGTAATCAGATTTCTTGGCTACCTGCTCCACCGGTTTCACCAGATTCTGCTCAACATAATCAATCAACATCCCCACACATTCCCCAATCGATTTTTTCCCGGTATCGAGCACTAGATCGGCATTCTCTGGCTCCTCAAATGGCGCAGAAATCCCGGTGAAATCCTTGATCTCGCCTGCCCTAGCTTTTTTATACAATCCTTTTGGATCGCGCTTTTCGCAGGTTTGCAAATCGGCCTTTATATAGACGCTGTGGAAAGCGTTTGGCGCTGCGGCACGTGCATGATCGCGGTCGTTTTTATAAGGCGAGATGAAGGCGGTGATGACGATTATCCCGGCATCGGCGAATAGTGCCGCAACCTCGCTGACCCGGCGAATATTTTCCGAACGATCTTTCGGCGTGAATCCTAAATCAGTATTCAAGCCACGCCGGATATTGTCGCCATCCAGCACATAAACCTGATAGCCGCGTGCAAATAATCGCTGCTGTAATTCCCCGGCCAACGTCGTTTTTCCTGAGCCAGACAATCCGGCGAACCACAACACCCCACCTTTGTGCCCATTGGCAAGATTTCGCTCAAGAGGAGTTATGCGGTTTTCCACCACATGCAGATTTGTCGATTTCACTTTCCGCCCTGAACGAAGATTTTGGAATCCCTTCACATCGATAATTCCACCACCGACGATCTGATAGTTTTCAACCAGCACGAATCGGCCGGTTTTCTGGTTTTCAGCAAAGTTATCGAGAGCAATCAACCCGCGCACGCGAAACACTACTGCCGCCACTGAATTACGTTCAACATTACCTCCAGCAGCTATTTTAAGGTTATCGGTATTAACGATTTTCTCGATCTCCTTTACCTCAACCTGGTATTCTGTGGTATTTATTTTCAGCAGGTATTTATTTCCCTTGGCCAGTGGCTCACGCCCTAGCCAAAATAATTTTCCACGGAACAAATTAGTGAGGAATGGCGCCGCCTTAGAATGGCTCGCAAGCTGACCGCGCTCGACGAAAATCTGGTCGTCTAGCGTTATCGCAACACTCGCTTCCGCGCCTGCTGTACTTGGAGTTTTTCCCGTAAATTTTCCCCCGGGCCATTCTTCAATCGACGCAACGCGCGCGCTTTTATTTGTCGGGGAGAAAACTAACTCATCTCCGACCGATAATTTTCCGCTTTCTATGCGTCCCACTATCAATCTTCGCTCGTCGAATTTATAAACATCCTGAATCGGAAAACGCAAAGGGAGCGCGGAATCCGGTGGGGTGATGGAGAAATGGTCAAGAGCCTGGACTAAGCTTGGGCCGCGATACCATTTCATATTCGCTGAAGCACCTGCAATGCAATCGCCCTCGCGCCCAGAAATCGGGATCACGAATGTCGGCTTCACGCCTATGCTTTTTAAATAGGCGCGATATTCTTTCTCAATTTTTTTGAATTTAGCTTCGGAATAACCAATCAAATCCATCTTGTTCACCGCAACCGCAATCTGCCTTACCCCCAGTAAATGTAGCAGATACCCATGCCGTTTTGACTGCTCGCGCACACCTTCCTTGGCATCAATCACCAGCAGTGCTGCATCAGAGCTTGCCGCACCAGAAATCATGTTTTTCAAAAATTCCTTATGCCCTGGCGCATCAATGATGACGTAATCGCGCTTGGGCGTTTTGAACCATATTTGCGATGTATCGATGGTGATTCCCTGGTCGCGCTCGGCCTGGAGAGAATCCATCAAAAATGACCATTCAAAAGGCATTCCGCGCTTTTTGCAGGCAGCCATCACTTGCTCGAATTTTCCATCCGGCAGCGAATCCGTATCATGAAACAATCGGCCAACCAGCGTGGATTTTCCATGATCGACATGGCCGACGATAACGATTTTTAGCTGCTCTCTTTCGGTGGATTGCGCCTCAGGTTTTACTGCTAATTTTAAATTACTTTTCATATTTTACATATACCCATCAGCTCGAAGCCGCTCGAAACTTGATTCATCCGTATCGGCACCCATCGGCCTTCCCGATCTCTCCGAAACTTTTGTTACTTTCAGTTCCGCGATAATTTCGTCGATGGTTGTAGCGTTAGAAGCCACCGGAAAAGTGATTCCCTTTTCCCCTAAACTTCTAAACCGCATCATTTTGCCCTTGTAATCCTGGCCGTAAAATTTGCCATATGGCTTGGCATAATATAGCGGCACGATCGGTAGGTTTTCACGTTTTATATATTGCCATATATCCAATTCCGTCCAATGCAGCAGCGGGTGCACGCGCACATGGGTTCCCGGTTTGAAATCGGTCATGAACTGGTCCCAGAATTCCGGTGGTTGATCTTTCGCATCCCACTGGCCTTCATGGTCGCGCGGGGAAAAATAGCGCTCTTTTGCCCGAGTAGCTTCCTCGTCACGGCGGATTCCAGCGATGATTCCGGTAAATCCTTCGCGGGCGATGACGTTCTTGAGACCACCGGTTTTCCTAGCCGCCACACGAGCAGAATGTGGCAATGAAGGATCAGTCGTTTCAATAGGTGGGCAGAGTTCACTGATCAAATTCAACTTCCATTCCTTTACATATTTATTGCGGAAAGCATACACTTCATCCATCTCCAATTCGGTATCACAATGAATCAGTGGGAACGGAACATGGCCAAGGAATGCCTTTTTTGCGAGCCAAATCATGGTGTTAGAATCCTTGCCGAATGACCACAGCATCCCGAGTTTTTCGATCTTGTTGAACGCCTCACGAAAAATATAAATGCTCTGCGCTTCCAGACGGTCGAGATGATCCATTGTCTCGATTTTTGCTGAGCGGAGTTTTTTTATGTTATTACCGGATTTTTTTCTGGCAATTTTTTTCTTTGCTTTTGCCATTTTTAAACTTCCCAATTTGGCTGATTATCTTTGCCCGGCAGATGAATCCCGCATTCGGTTTTCTGTTTGCCCTGCAAATCTATCGCATGCGCCCAGCGGCCCGAGCGCTCGTCTTCACCAGGTTTTACTGCCACCGTGCAGGGTTGGCAGCCGATGGATAAATATCCTTTCGCAACCAGCGGATGCTGCGGGAGATTGCGTTTTGCCAGCTCAGCTTTAAATTCCTCCTTACTGAAATTAGCGAGTGGGTTTATTCGAAAACGGTTATCTTCATCCAGTTCTATCGCCTGCAGATTTTGCCGATCTTCGGTCTGATAGCGCTTCCTGCCGGTTATCACCGCTGTGAAACCCCACTCCTTTAAGCTGCGCGCCAACGGCTCAACTTTACGGAGCCAACAGCAACGGTTCACTCCGGTTTTCCACAACTCGCCGGTCGGATCTACATTCAGCACTAAAGCTGGATCGGGCCGGATGAACCGTACATCGATGAG
>Ga0206927_1046_pt1 | contig 29142 bp, 20 predicted proteins | sample Alteio_BWOrgHeat_60_FD_153249 | JGI IMG/M metagenome (GOLD analysis project Ga0206927, IMG submission 153249) | Enriched cells from forest soil in Barre Woods Harvard Forest LTER site, Petersham, Massachusetts, United States -... | ecosystem: Environmental > Terrestrial > Soil > Temperate forest >... | reverse complement strand
TATGGCTCGACGAGATGGGCATCCGTTCCGACGATCAAGTCGGCCGCACTTACGGACGGCGTGGCGAAACGCCGGTTGTGCCGGTTAGCGGCCAGCGCTTCGGCTGCAATATGGTTTCCGCGCTGTCGAACAGCGGTTCGCTGAGTTTCAAGGTCTTCACGGAACGCTTTACCGCGCCCGTGCTGCTCGACTTTATGGGCAGATTGGAGCGCCAATTCGATCGCCCATTAGTTCTGATCTGCGATGGTCATCCTGTCCATAGGGCAAAGGCAGTCGCAAACTGGCTGGTGGAGCGCAAGGGAAAGGTCACACAAGAATTCCTGCCGCCCTACAGTCCCGACTTGAATCCTGACGAGTTTCTCAATCAGGACGTCAAGACGAACGCGGTGCGGCGCAGACGCCCCCACACACAGCAGCAACTGCTATGGAACATCCGAAGCTACTTGCAGAGCACGCAACGGCAGCCCCAGATTGTTCGCAACTACTTTCTGGCACCGACGGTTCAATATGCATCGCGTCAGTTTGGGTAATTCAAACATTTACATTGCGGGGTAATATGTACAATCAACGTCTTGATCGATGTATCGGGTCGCATTGTCATTCATGCCCATCGGCCTCGGCCAAGCCAGGAGAAGAGAGAATGAGCAGAGCTCTGAAATCGAACGACCGCGGATTGTGGTGCGGCATCGCATTGGTTCTGTCGACTGTTTTCGTTGCGAACGCGGTGAACGGCAGCGAGTGGTGCGCGACGGGGTTGTCGGCCAGCGGTGATCCTTTCGCGGCCGGCCAGGAAGCGGGGAAAAAGGCCAAAGCTGCGTTCGGCGCCGAGGCGCCGGCGCTTGTTCTGGTTTACTGCAGTGGAGCCAGGGGATGGGCTCCAGAGAGCAATCAAAGAATGTTGAATGGTGTCGCTTCGAGTTTTGATAAAGCGCTGATTTACGGCAGCGTCGCGCGCTGGGGCTGTGTTGCACCGGAGTCGACTGCGGCCAGTGTCGTGGTGCTGGCGATCGGTGGCGGAGTCGCTGTTACGGAGGTCGAAGCTTCGGTGGTTAAGGATCCATCCCCGGGCGATCCATCCGCGGCTAAATCCGCGAATGACAAGCCCGCAGCCGATAAGACCGAGAATGTCAAGCCTGCAGACCTGGGCCGGACGCTGGGCGACGCGCTCAAGGCGGCCTACAACAAAGCCTCCGACGCCAAAGGCCGGCTCATCATAGCGATCGGCCCTTACGGCTTCGTCATGGGAACACCGTTCATGAAGACCGTAACGGACATTCTCGGTACGGACGCGCGGATGGTTGGCGGATTGACGCACGCGCGGGACGATCCCATTTTCGTCAAAGGGGAGGTCGTTAAGCGCGAATTTATCTTGCTGTTGATCTCTGGCGATTTTTCATGCGATTTCGGAGTGGGCAGTAAGACCGAAAAGACACCCGAGGAGGTCACCTCCGCTGCGATCCGAAGCGCCAACGGAGTCAATAAAGGCGACATCAACGCCGTGCTGGTGTTCGGAAAAGTTGCGATTAAGACGCTAACCGACGCCGTGAAAGCTCCGATTTTCGGCTGCGTGTGCGAGCTGCCACTCGGTGTCACCAGCGAGCACGCGCCCGTCGCGGCCTGGGACTGGCTGTTGTCGGTCTGCGTGATCCGAAAGGCGCGTTGACGCGCGAATGCCGTAACAGTACCCCTTGCATTCGGCGAAGAGCGGCTTGATCATCAACTCGCCATCAAGAATATCAAAAGTCCAATGTTAATGCTCAGTTTCTTGATTTTCTATCGTGTATGTCAAAGGCGGACAGGCTGTTACTGCCGACCAGAAGGATGAGTGGACCATGCGAATCGCCAAGCCGCTTAACGCCCTCCGTGTAGAAAGCGTTCGCGCGCCAACGAATGCCAATACCAATTGCAACGAGCGTATTAAACCTATTCTAACAGAACAAATTTACGGGTATTGCTCGCGCGGAGTAAAAGCTGCATTGCTTGTGATCGCCATTGCAATTCTGGCTGTAAGCACAACGTCGAGTGAGCATGGCGCATCGGATTCCTCGCTAAATCATGTAAATCCGACTCAGCAACGTGCGGTTTCTGCACACCATAACGGCCTAAACGGCGACAGGGAGTTAAAATCGAATGAAGACATCCCAGAACAGTCCGAACTTCGCAAGCAATTCCCTGTACGCATTCAGCCGCTGCTGGAAAACTACTGCATCCGCTGTCACGACCAGGACACGCAGAGCAACGTGCGGTTGGACACGATCAACCCGGAGATCAGACCCGACAATATTGATACGTGGACACGCGTAAAAAACATGCTGGATGTGGGCAGCATGCCGCCCAAGGATAAGAAGCGGCCCACCGCCGAAGAATTGGATCTGTTATTGGCCTGGGTCGGCGGCTCGCTGAAACGGTACGAAGCGGATCATCGGGAGACCGGCGGCGATACGTTGATCCGGCGCATCAACAACCGCGCCTACGCGAACATGATGAAGACATTGCTGGACGTTCCCGCACAGGGAATCGAAGACTTTCCCAGCGACGGCGCGGTGCGGGGCTACGACACGGTAGGCGCGGGACTCTACACCACCACGCATATGTACGAACTCTACATGAAGTGCGCTCAAGAAACGTTGAACGCGGCCATTCCCGATAGCGATTTTCCGCCGAAGGTCGCCCAATATAAACACGAGTCCAAGGACGGGCCCGCTTACGTGTTTAACTTTGTTCGAAATAATATTGAGAGCGGGATAAGAGACTTGCGCGATAACCCCCAAAAATTTCAGGTGGACAACGAGTTATCCACAATCAACGTTTCAATCGAAGGCGCCCTGAAGAGCGTTCGGGGCTTTCCAACGCCCACGAAATCGGATGTGAATTTGAACTTGGTGGGCGAAGTCGTCGCCGCGCACTACGGCCAAAAGACGCTCAGGGACGTCGCCGCACTGGGAATCCAATGGGCCAACGATCCTCAATGCGCTGCCGAAGTCATGTCTGCACTCATCATGCAACTTCAGAAACTCAGCCTCCTCGAACAACACATTTCTGAATTTCAACCCGTGTCCGTCCCGGGCGGGACGGGGGTCACTGGCCATACGGTTAAGTTGAGCGCCCTCAGGCCGGGGTATTACATGATCAGCGCCAGGCTTTGCCTCATGAATCCTGAATATCCAATGCCGGTTCAGTTCATTGCGGGGGACCAGGTCGTGCGCACGTTTATGCTCTACGATCCACCGACGGTTCCGGGGACTTATGAGACAAAAGTCTTCCTCGACAGCCGGATCAAATCGGTCAGTTTTTATTCAACGTTTCCAGCTTCGCTGACGCAAGAGGCGTTTTTTCCGGTTAAGCACATCCTTTACCATCTGGCGGCGCTATACGGCGGCAAGCCCCAGGACTTTTCGTTATTCGGGGGGGGAATTCATTTTGGCGCGCCTTTAAGTTCAACCGCAACAACGCCGGAAGCCGAGAAGATGACCCCACCACCGGCGGGAATTTTATGCAGCGGGTTCTCGGTGCGAGGGCCGGTCTACGACACTTGGCCGCCGCCCGCCACCACGCGCATCTTCACCCGCGGCGTGAAGGCGGCGCCGACGCGCGAATACGCAGAAGAGATTCTAAAATCATTTATGAAACGCGCGTATGTCGTGGGCGATTGCAGCGCGGACATGATCCAGCCCTATGCCGACATGATCATGTCGCACTACGAATCCGAAAAGAACTTTGTTGAAGCTGTCAAATTCGGGCTGGCGGCGGTCTTGAGCTCCCCTCAGTTCTTATATCTGTATGAGGAACCGCGCGTGGACGCGTCACGGCGCAAACCACTAGGCGCTTTCGAACTGGCGCGCCGCCTCGCATATGTGCTCTGGAGCGACCTGCCGGACGACGCCTTGCTGGCGGCGGCCGCCAACGGAACGCTGCTGAAGGAGCAGGAATTGATCGCTCAAACGCGGCGCATGTTGAAGGATCAGCGCAGCCGAGCATTTCGCGAAGCGTTCTCGACTCAGTGGCTGAAGATCGACAAGCTGGAGGGCATCGAGTTTTCGAGCGAGCTATTTCCAGTTTATGACAAAGTGCTGCTGGCGTCGGCCAAGGAGGAGAGCGTGGCGTTCTTCTCGGAAATTCTGGACGACAAGAACCTGAGTATTCTAAACTTCATCGATTCCGATTTTGCGATGTTGAACGGACGTCTGGCCCTGCATTACGGAATTCCTGGCATTACGGGCAATGAGTTTCGCCGCGTACAGCTCCCGCCGGGAACTCATCGCGGCGGATTGCTGACGCAGGCCAGCGTGCTGATGGCGACGTCCAACGGCATGGTGGGATCGCTGGTGCGCCGCGGCGCGTTTGTGATGGACAGGCTGCTGGGCGTCTCGCCAGGCACACCGCCTCCCAACGTACCCGCCCTGGACAAAACCAAAGTCGCCAATGACGACGGAACACCGCTCACGCCCCGCGAACGAATGTCGATGCATCGTGAGAACATCAGTTGCGCACGCTGTCATCAAAAGATTGATCCGCTGGGCGTTGGCCTGGAGAACTTCAATGCATTGGGCTCCTGGAACGCAAAGTTGTCCGTGCTGCTCCGGGAACCCGATAAGAAAACCCACTCCATGTGGGTGGAGCGCGAAGCGGATGTACACGGCGAGATGCTTGACGGTACGCCATACAACGGATCGGACGAGCTTAAACAGCGGTTGTTGGAGCAGAAGGATAAGTTCGTCAGGTGTCTGACTGAAAACCTGCTGATTTACACGCTGGGCAGAGATCTGGAACTTTCGGACAGGGCTGTTCTAGACGGGATTTGCGCCAAAGTGGCTGCGGACAAGTACGCGCTGTCCACGCTCATTGAACAAATCATTGCCAGCGATCTATTCAGAAATAAATAGCGCAACGAATTGGAGACTCGCCATGCAGGAAAAACGAGAATGTCAGGGCTGGAACCGGCGGGAATTTCTAAAGGCCGCGGGCGTGACGATCGGCCTTCCTTTCTTTCCATCGTTATTTCCCAGAACAGCGTGGGCTGATGGCGTGAAGCCGCCTGCCCGGTTGATGTTCATGTGCGTTCCGCTGGGCTTCATTCCTGACAAGAACATCGCAAGACAAGGCGAGGGCGGCGTGGGCAGCGGAAAGGGCGGAGACGATGGCGACGCCGACAGGCCCGAGGGCTGGTTTCCGGAAGAGGAGGGGCAGAAATATAAGATGCCGGACGTGCACGCCAGCCTGGAGCCGTATCGCGAAAACATTTCGTTTCTGAAGGGTTTGCGCAATCACAAATACCGCGCCGACCCGCACATGGCCGACAACGCGTTCTTGACCTGCGCTGACACGATGGCTGACCCTTCGAAGGCGTTCTCGAACACAGTTTCGTGCGATCAGATCGCGGCTTGCTCCGCCAACATGGGCGGCCGGGACGTTCGGTATCGAAATCTTGCGCTGGGCATTACGCCCTATTGGATGGGCTCCAGTTCGGGCGGACTGTCCTGGACGGATACGGGCGTACCCATCACGCCCATGCAATCTCCGGCGCGCGTCTTCGACTTGCTCTTTGGAAAAGAAGACGTGCCCGCGGCAACACGCCTGCTGCGCCTGAAACAAAGGAAAAGCGTGCTGGATGCGACACTGCTACAGATTAAACGTCTGAACAGCAAGCTGAACGCGGCCGATCGCGACAAACTGGACGAGGTCGTCACCGCGGTCCGGGGCGTCGAGGCCAATATCCAGCGGGAAGAATTGTGGATGAACCGCGAAAAGCCCCAAGTTTCCTTCTCGCGCCCCGACGAAGCCACGGCCTCCAACAGTTCCCAGCATGCGCAAACGATGTTCGAACTGGCCCATGCTGCCTTTTTAACCGACAGCACACGCGTCATTACCTATGAGATGCCCGCGATTTTCAAAGAGGTTTCACATTCTGACAAGCACGGACTGACGCACAACGGCTCTCCGGAAGGAACAAAGGAAGCGGTCAGTGTGGACCGCGCCATGTCGGAGCAGATCGCGAATTTCACCAGGATGCTATGTGAATCGAAGGAACACGACGGCCAGCCACTGATACATCACACGCTTGCCGTATACGGCGCTGGCGTCTGGGGGCGCTATCACAGTGTGCGCAGTGTGCCGATTATGCTGATCGGACACGGGGGCGGCAAGATCAAGCAGGGAATGACCCGAGCCTACCCCGATTCCACTCCGCTGGCCAACTTGTGGCTGACGATGCTGCAAGCGTGTGGCGTGAGCAAGGCCAACGATGGCACAAAGGCCGGCGACGCAAAACCGGCCGAAGACAAGCCCATCGATGCTTTCGCCGACAGCACCGGAACCCTTCCAGGCTTGATCTGAGTACAGAAATGGATGGTAGGATGATTGGATCATGAGCATTGTAGTCCACGCGCGAGGCCTTGAAATGAAACTGGCCATCACTGCCACGATCCGCGCAGCAATCGCGGCCGTATTGATGCTGGCCTGCGTGTCGGCCGGCGCCGCGGCGGACGCGGGCGGTCCCAGCGCGGGAGCAGGCAAAGCACTGGCCGAAATTCTCGGAAAGAAGGTCGACGTCATTTACCGCCGCGATTTCCTCAACGAAGTGCTCGACGATCTCGACAGGCGCGTGGGGCTGCGCAGCGCGTTTCCACGTCCCATCGCAGCGGGCTTCATGTTCTCGCTGGAAGAAAAGCAAATCGCGGTAAAGCAACTCCTGGAGAAACTCGCCGAAGATGGAAAGCTGGAGCTGGAATATCGCGACGACACCGTGGTCTTCTGGAAAAAAGCCGATGACAAAGTTCTGACGGAACTGGAAAAGAAACTGAAGGAGGGCGAAACGGAAGCTCGCCGCGAGGCTGTTTACGATCTGGCCTCACTAAGCGACAAGCGCATTTATCCCTTGCTATTTCACGCGCTCGAAGACCAGGAAATTGCGGTGGTCGCACTCGCTGTTTCCATGCTGCGAGAGAACCATTGCGCGACCCTGAATTATGGAGCGGGGGCGCATGCGATTGTTGAAACACTCTTGAAGATTCGCGCTGCGCCACTCAACGGATTGAGCGCTACATTTGACGGCGATTCGATTGTGCTCCTGGGTGCAACCCATGACGGCAGCGCTGTCGAGCCGCTCGTTGCTTTGTTGAAAGATACCGACGCAACCGTGCGGACGAATGCGATTTGCGCGCTGGGCCAGTCGCAAGATCCCCGCGCCGTGGAGCCCTTGACTGCGTTGCTGAAGGACGCGGAGGGTTCGACCCGTTGCTCTGCAGCGTATGCGTTAAGCCAGACCCTTGATTCAAGCGCGGTCGAACCGCTCATGTCGCTCTTGAAAGAAGAGGCCGGAGTTGCGCGATACAATGCCACTTATGCGTTAAGCAGAAGCCGGAACCCGCGCGCCTTTGCGGCGTTGACGGCGCTCTCGACCGCACCGGATGCGTCTGCGCGAGCTTACGCGGCCTATGCGTTGCGCAACTTCGCCGATCCAGGAGTCGTGGAAGCGCTCATTGCGCTCTGCAAAGATGCTGACTTTAGTGTGCGATCTAACGCCGTGCTTGCGCTGGGTGAAATCCGCGACCCGCGCGCCGTCGAGCCGCTCACTGCGCTTTTGAAAGACGCTGAAGCGCATGTTCAATCCGAAGCCTATAATTCGCTGGGCAAAACACGCGATCCGCGTGTCGTGGAACTGCTCAGCGAACCGGTCAAGGACGCCGACCCAAATGTGCGGGCGGAAGCCTGTTATGCGCTGGGCCAGACGCGCGATCCGCGCGCAGTAACGCAGCTCATTGCGCTCTCAGCTGACACGGTCGTGAAGGTTCGAACCGCCGCGGCGTCCGCGTTGCGCTATACACGGGACTCACGGGCAGTGGAGCCGCTTGTTGCGCTGTTGAAAGACGCTGTTGTGGGCGTGCGATACGAAGCAGCAACGGCGCTGGGCCTGACACGCGAGCCGGGCGCCGTCGAGCCGCTCATCGCGCTCTTGCATGAGCCGGACCGGACCCTGCGGCTAACCGCGGTCGATGCTCTGGGGAATATTCAGGACCCACGCGCCATCGAGCCGCTCATCGCGCTCTTGAAGGACTCGACAAACGCACGAAAGGATGTACAGGGGCTCGGCCGGGATGAGCGTTTCAACGCGGCGGGCATCCTGGGCCGGATGCGGGACCCGCGCGTCTTCGAGAAGCTCGCCGCACTGTTGAAAGATGCGGACGCAGGCGTGCGCTATGCTGCTTCGACAGCACTGGACAGCACGCGAGACCCGTCTTCTGTCGAATGCCTGATCTCACTGTTGAAAGATACGTATGCAGATTTGCGATCCCATGCCGCGACAATCCTGGGTCAATGTCACGACAGTCGGTGCAAAGCGGCGCTGGCCGAGTTTAGCAAAGAAGAATCCGATCGAAAACGAAAACTTGCAGCGAAACCCTGACTTTGTGAGCCGCCTCAATGTATACCGGGCGACAACGCTGGGAGACGCACAACTTCAGCTATCCCCGCAGCGTTGATCTAAAATTTTCGGTGCAGGCAACCGCCTGCAAAAGAGTTGACAATTTGAACGTGCGAACGGGCGGAGCCGCTCGATTCTTTCGGCGGCCAGGAGAGCAAATGAATAGATACATGAAATCGTAGGGCCTCGAACGGCGGCGAGGTTGGCGTTGGCTTTGACGACGGTATTCATTGCAGCCGCGGTCAGCGGTAACGAGTGGTGTGCAACGGGATCGTCGATCAAGATATCAAGGATCGCCGGTTTTCATCGCAACCGCGGATCCCTTGCTTTCCTCATTACGATCGGATATCGTGACACAATGCTTACGTCCGAATGGAAACACTATTGCGCGACGGAACGCGATCGTTTGGGACAGGCTGGGCTGGCGCGCTTGATCGAACGGGCTCCCGTGATTGAGGTTCCACAGAGTGGCGCCGTTATCTTTCCACACACGAAGCTGACGGAATCAGGAGAACTATCCGCAGCCGCCGCTTTGGCCGTGGTGCGGTCGGGGTGTGAACGGGTATTGGCGCTCGGCGTTCTTCATACTGGACGTTCGGTCGACTCGAATCTCTTTCAGTGCGCCCACGACGGCGACAGCCTCGCCGTTTTACGAGTACGGCGCATCCATGGACCTGGCATTCCTGGCGACGAAGGATTTTGGGGCGACGAGTTCTCGCTGGATTCATTTGTGGAATTGCTTGCCATCGCAGCGCAATTGCACAGGCGGAAAGCGCCCGAGGTCATCGCGCGATATCCCTTTCTTACAGGCGACAAACCCTCCACTATGCCAGGATTGGATGAACTTCGAAGGTTGCTGCGCGAAGGCTGTGTACTTATAGCCACTACTGATCCTATTCATCATGGCGTTGGGTATGATACGCCACCCAACCAATGGCGCAACCGCGATGATTTGCAAACAATTGAGTTTGCGCGATCCCGAATTGGCGGCCAGTTGGCTGCCCTCTCCGTCCGCGATTACGCCGGCTTTTCGCAGCGCATAAAGGTAGACAGTTCCGATTTTCGAGATAATGGTCCCGTTCTGCGAGAACTTCTGGATCTTGAGGACCCAAATTACCATATATTTGACCTTCGACTGGTTGACTATACCGATACTCACAGATCGGCGCCGCCAACGTGGGCGGCGGGAGCGCTGGCAACGTTTCAACGATCGTAAAGGCCGAACGTCATGGCGTGCCAGCATAGTGGCGGGAAGAGCGAGACCACGGTGGAGTCGGGCGGCAGTAACGCGGGCGAGACGCCGCGGTATACGTGCCGGGCAAGCCAGACCATTGATTCAAGCGCAGTCGAGCCGCTCACTGCGCTTTTGAAAGACGCTGACGCGCACGTTCAATCCGAACCCTGTAACTCAGAAGAATCCGATCGAAACGAAAACTTGCAGTGAAACCCTGACTTTGTGAGCCGCTTCAATATATTGTTTCCGGATTCCACGAAGTCGCATACGGTTGCAAGCAATACCGATTTTCGCGGCATTGTTTCTAGTGCCAATGCTTGCTGCACATGCCGAAGACGCATTCGTGGCTTTGACCGGGCCGTGCTGGCCAAGGCCGGCGTCACGCATGGAATAGCCACTCTGCCAAGTAGCAAAGCATCGTTTCCAGCGACTTCGAGCCGCCCCACTGGCTTAATGTTCAAAATCGCACTGAACCGTATGAAGTTTGTCGATATTTACTCCCAAACGGAATCCCATGTCCAAGTGCGGCTTGCGGGGTTGTGTGAGTCTCCGTATGTATCGACGTGCTCAAAAATTCAAGCGCGCAAGCACCCGCCGAAAACCGTGCCTTTCGGTTGGGGTAGCTACAAGGATTTTCGTATTGCGTAATCCGCTGAATCACTTTGAATGTCTCGCCATCTTTCCAAACTTCAATCCACGGCTCGGAATCTTCAAAAGTGCAAAGAACGAGCGACTTGTGGCACAGCTCTGCCCAATCGTTATCCCAATTTTATTTCGGAGCGCGAATGAGCCGACGCATATCCCGCCTCGATCAACTCGGTAATATAGGCCGCGTCATCCCCGCTCACCAGGGGCGAGCGCCGCGTGGCCACCGCCGCGACGAAATCCGCCAGAATCGAGGTTGGTCCTTCACGCTCGATTCCCGCCATATCCAACTGTGGCGTCAGATCCGACCAGTTTCCATTCGTCAGATCGCACGTCCCGACTTTCAACTGTGTGTTGAAGTCGATGTTGGAATACACCGCGCCACCCTGGTCGCCATAGATATGGTATTCAATGCTTTCCTTGAACTGCGGTTCATGCAGCACGTAGCTGCATTCGATGTGAACGATGCATCCGTCCTCCAGTTTCAGCGTCACAGCAGCGAAGTCCTCCACGTCTAGGCGCGCGAGGCGATTGTGGATGGAGGCGTGCACGGCGGTGACGCGCGGCTTGCCCAGCAGATACAAGACCGCGTCGATCAAATGCGAGCCGCGCCCGATGAGGATCCCGCCCCCAGCTTTGTCGCCGCGCACACGCCAGGTTTTCTCAGCGTCGAACATGAATCTCGTCCAGCGCGCCATCCAGCGCGCATCCACGTGGTACGCCCGGCCGATCATCCCGGTCTCAACGATGTGTTTGAGCGCCTTGACGCCCGTCGCCTGCCGCTGATTATAGTGACAGCTCAACACAAGGCCGCGCCGTTTTGCTTCAGTCACCATTTCCCGGGCTTCGCTGGCGCGCAACGCCAGGGGTTTCTCACAAAAAACGTGCTTTCCTGCGCGCAGCGCGTCCATCGTCATCGGGTAGTGCAGGAAATGCGGCGTCGCGATCAGCACCGCATCGAGAGAATGGCAGCGCAGCAGCTCGGCGTAGTCCTGGAAGACGCTGGGCACCTCGAACTCCGCGGCCAAGTTCTTTGCGGCAGCTTCATTCAGATCGCAGAGCGCCGCCACGGTTGCATCAGGCAGGTTCTTGAGGACAGAAAGATAAGAGCGCCCAAAACCCTGAATTCCAACGATCCCAAGTTGAAGAGGCGAGTTCATATGCGTGGAGCACTCCGCGGATGAGATTGCGAGTACTGAACATCGGTGCTACGCCAGCGTCAACTCTAACGGATGCACTCACGTCGCGTACTTCTGACGCCATTCATTCAGGCGATTCAAAAGCTCGTCCCGCTCGACTTGATATTGGCTTTCTGCAAATAGATTGGTTTTTTCAAATGGGTCTGTTTGAATATTGTACATTTCTCCCGTCTTGTCTGACTCATACCAAGTTAGCTTCCATATTTTTCCGCGGATACAGAAAATATAATCGTCCCACTGGATAAAAGCATGCTCTTTCCAGGGTATGTTCGGATTTTCCCACAAAGGCCTCAAGCTTCGCCCGTGCACCTCCTCAGAATTACGGACTCCCAGCATATCCAGAACCGTGGGCAGAAAGTCAACTCCTTCCACAATCGCATCATTACGTAAGCCGGGTTTTATTTTCCCAGGCCAGCGGATAATGGTAGGAATCTTGATCACGCCGTCGTAACAGAAAGGCCCTTTATGCACCAATCCATGTTCGCCAATCATATGCCCGTGATCGCTATTGAGAATTACGATGGTGTTTTGGGCCAAACCAGTCTCGTCGAGATAATCGAGAATTCGGCCTATCTCCGTGTCAACATAGCTGACCAGTCCCAGATAATGCGCGGCATGTTTGCGATAATCGTTTGGAGAAATGTGGTCGCATTCATAAAATCGATGCCAATCCTTTACAGTTGCTGGTTTTCCAGCCAGACTTCTGCCCGAATCATCAAAGAATTCTGGGATAATATCGCTGGCAGCATACATGCTGTCATACGGTGGCGGCGGGACCACCGGAGGATGTGGATCATCCAGGGAAAGACTGAAGAAAAATGGTCTGTCTTGGCTATGCCAGTAAAGCAAATTCATAAAGCGCGTTGACAAAAGGTGACTTTTTGAAATTTCAGGTCCAGCGGGATACGTTCCGTACAGCACCCGATTGCAATCTTGGCCGTCCTTTGGAGAGATCATTTTGATTGACGGAAAGTTCTTCAGATTGAAACATACCTTCGAGGGCATAGTCGCTCCAAAAGCATCCTCTACATATTCAAAAGACTCCCACATTTCGCCGGCGTTCCGACCGTCGTGCGATTTACCCACTAAGCCGGTGCGATATCCGTTTTTTGAGAGGATTTTAGGTAGGACCATCTCCTCTGCTCTCATAGGATATCCGACATTGTGAAGAACACCGTGTTTGGACGGATAGTGTCCCGTCATCAACGTGGCTCTGGCTGGGCAACATACAGGTTCCGCACAAAATGAGTTTTCGAAGACAATACTTTCGTTAGCCAGTCGATCTATGTTGGGTGTTTGGATGTTATATTTTTTCAAAAAACCAAAAACATCAGCTCGCAATTGGTCAGCCATCAACCAAACGACATTCGGTCGGCCGGTGTCTTTCTTCAGCGGCATTTTGTAGCCCGCTGCGACTGGCACGGCTCGCGATCCCGGAATGCGGCTTTGTCGAGAAAGAAATTCTCGAAAAGCTTCAAACCCGATGTCTCTAGTTAATCGGTGTATTCCCGGTGGAGTGTCGATTTCGGATGTAGTTTCATTCACGATCAAGATAACCTCCATTTTGCATGTGAAGAGCGAGATACGCTCCTATGCATGGTTTATTGCATGCGTCCCCGACGTTGTGCTTGCAACCAGAATTGAACCGAGAATCGCATGCAACGCGGCATGCACTTCGCGCAAGTGGCAGCCGTATCAGGATCGCGATTCGCATCGTTCACATTCTCCTGGGCCAAGGAGTAGCATCCTGCCCGCCTTTGAAATACACGGTAAAACATCAAGAAATTGAGCATTTACATTGGACTTTTGATAACGAGTTGGTGGTCAAACTGCTCGCCACTGCATGCCATCTATCTGATTTAACCTAAAGAAGTCCGACGTCGTACGCGCAACAGGGCCGGAAGCCGGTTTCGACGTCAAGGTCGGCCCAAGTATCCGGTCTGTGTTCGGATGCAACGTCGACCGTATGACGTCAGGAGTCATAATGAAGTCGGATGGGAATGCTGACATTCTTAGAGCCTCGCGCAGAGCAGCCCTACACTGCTTGATCTCGCGAGGAAATTCTTAGAGGCATTTCTTACTTGGAGATTAGCAAACAGGATATGTTTCAGAACAATTAGGATACGTGATTGATTTCAGTATCAGGGCAGCACCCTCCATTCGAAGTGTATATTCTGCCGAGGAGAATGTTCTCTTTGAAATCGGATCAGTACTCGGCGAGGTATCGCCGTCATGTCGCCCGAGGAACTCGAACATTGAGCCGACGAAAATATGCTACACGCAATTCTATCACACAAGCCAAATTTGATGGAAGCAATCAAAGCATTTCGTGGAATGAGGTGTGAAACTGTGAAAGAATTGGGGAATGAGAAATGAAATGGTATTTAATCGTGCCTTTGTGTCTGTTGTTGTCAGCCGCTGGAACATACGCCGCTGGCACTAACGAACCCTCCGCGGATCCCAATGCTCCCGCCGAATTTGTGGTGACCGATCAGGTTTTGCGGCCTGCGGAAAAAGTGCCGCCGCTAGGCATAATAAACTGGGGACGTACCGGCGCCAACGAGTGGGCGGCCAATAATTTCATTAACAACTCCGGAAACGAGCCAATCTGGTGGCGGCAGATGTATCGTGTTATGGATAGCGGCCCCAATTGGTTCGAGATGGAAGATGCTGTTGGCACGTCCGGATACCAAGTGTGGAGCAGTGGTTTTTTAAGCGGCGCCGACCTGCGCATTTATCGGTTGGTGGACAAGGAAGGGAAGCTATTGCCCACCATCAAAGACGGGAAGCGCTACGAGGAATCCGTTGCCGATCATGTGGTGCCAGTCGGCGTGGGACGGGTCATCCCAGAGGGGGCAGAAGGATTTCCGGACGGAGGATGGATCGTAAACAACGGGGTAGGACGCGTCTACGCGACGGCCAACACGCCGAAAATTGAAAAATGGGATTATGTGGTTGTTTCGCGGCGTCTCGATCCGTTTGATATGCGCTGGGTCAACCCGCGGATCCGCGGCAACAATTCTTCCCTCGAATCTCCGAAGTGGCCTTGGGTGAGCGCAGAGAAGGTGTCATTTGCTCAGGTGGCACACCCCGAGCCGATTCCTACGGAGATGGTGGATCCCGGAGAAACCTGTCTTCAAATCACTGCGGCGGCAGGGGCGCAGTCTATTAACCAGCGACCGTGTTGTTTTATCGGGACAGAGACCGTGCCGCAAGAGGCCCAATTTTACGGTCAGCTCGAACCGGGCAAACAGTACTGCCTGGAAGTGTGGTTGCGGCAGGAAGGGTTGGGCGACAACGGCACGGTGGCGTTTGCTTACAACAACGGTGGCTATCCCAACATCCATCAAACTTTTCAAGTGACGGGCGAATGGAAGAAATATGTTTACTCATTCGTTGGCCCCGAACGTCCCACTAAAGTCTTGCATTTCGGCCATCAATTCTCCTTCACCGGACCCGGTCTGTTATGGATGGACAACTGTCGTATTTTCCGGGCCGATAAACCGTCGGATATGGAGAAACCCTATGTTCCCAACGCCACCGTCTTGGATGAATTACTCGCGACGCAGCCGGCCACCGGTCCCAAGGGGGTCCATCGCAACTATATCATCAATCATCAAGCGACGATGTCCGGTCTGTTGAGTTTGCACAATACTTCGCAGATTGATGGGGACAGGCTGAGGGTTGTTTCAACGGAAGACATGACCATTGCGATGGGATTATTTTTCGACTTGCGCACCGGCGATTCTCCGCAGACGCGCATGCGGCCTTGGTTCACTATTCAACATATCCTACACAGTGAACAGGATTGGTTGAATTTCATCGAATACCTGGCCGCGCCGTACGAACCGGCGCATGACAGTCCCCAATCCAAACCTTGGGCATACAAGCGTTACCAGCAGCGCGGCGTCGGCACACCGTGGACGGATGAATTTTCACAAATCACCGTCGAACTGGGCAATGAAACCTGGCATAACGGCAAGAACTCCGACTGGCTAGGGTTTGGTCTGTACTGTCGTGTCTTCCAGGGTGGGAGGGAATATGGCTTGTTCGGCCGCTATTTGATCGAAAACATGCGATCCAGCCCCTACTGGAAAACGGAGAATTTAGACAAGAAGATCCGTTTCTCACTCGGCGCCAATTACGATGGTCGCGTTGACAAAGACGGCCAGGTCAGAGGTTACGGCGAGGAAGCGATGCAGGTCTGCCCCTGTGCTGCGGTATTAGGCCATGCCAACTACGTTGGGCCTAAATGGGAGTTGGGAGAAAAATCCGGCCTTGTTTTCGATGATCACGCGGTGCAGTCAACCTTGCTCGGCTTTGTAGCCGGCCTGGAGCAAAACCAGGCTAAAATGGCCGGTGCGCGTGAGGCGCTGGCGAAAAGCCACGATGTTTACGATATTGCGGCGTATGAAGGCGGTCCCGGCGGTTACTCCATTCATTTTACCACAGCCGACCAGAAGCTGAATAACGAGAAACAGGGCAAATCGCTCGCCATGGGTGTGGCAACGCTGGATACTTGGCTGGGCAGCTACATACTTGGCTGGACGGATCAGATGTTTTGCGCCTATGCGCAGGGCAACGGGTGGACCAGTCACACGCCATTGTGGGATGGATTCCGGCCTAGCTGTAGTTGGCAGGCGCTCACGTTGCGGAATCGTTTCGCCAGCGGCGATTTGATGGCTGTAAATGAGAAAACCAATCCGACTATTTTGTGGGGCAAACAAACCTGTCCGCTTATCGGCATCTACGCGATGCGCGACGGCAACCGTTGGTCGGTCTTCGTGCTCTCACGCAAACTGACTGGTGCCACACCAATCACGTTGCATCTGCCTTTCCACTCAGCCAAGGCGATTACGCTGCACAAGCTGACCGGCGACCCGCGGGATAATAATATGAAAAAGATGAACATCGCGATCCAATCGCAAGATATTCCCAACGTGGCTCTCAAAGACGGTTTGTTTGCCGTGAACGATGCCACCGGAGACGATAAGAATGGCATGCCGCCCGGCTCGATCTATCTGTATGTCTTTGAAGACACGACGAACTAGACGATGACTGGAGAAACCATGCTTAAGAAAATATTGTTGCTGATGTTGGCGATGACGTTGTCACGCGTAAGTGCGAATCTGACAACGGCCGCTGAAGCGGCCATCGATGCCAATTCTTTGATGAGCATTGTTCCGAAGGAAAACCCATACCATCCCGGTGAGACGCTCGCCATCCATAAAGGTCTTCCCACGGATTGTTGGCCGCAACTGGCCAACACCCCGCAGCGGACCAGTTACACGCCGATGAAGTTCGATCCGCCGCAAGGGCAGAAGAAATGGTCGGTCTATATGCGGAGTATTGACTTCGACAACCGGATGAATCCGACCGTACAGCCGATCGTTGCGGAGGGCCGAGTCTACGTCGGTTGTAAGAGTGGAAAATTCTATGCCTTAGATGCCAAGACCGGTGAGGTCAAGTGGATGTTTCAGGCCGGAGGTGCGATCTGTCATACCGCCGGCTATTATAAAGGAAGAGTAATGGTCGCGGCGCTGGACGGCTGTGTATACGCCGTGAACGCCGCCACTGGACAACTGGAATGGATTTTTAGCGACCGGAACAGCGATCGTCGCCGGCATGGTTTCAGCACGGCAGTGTTGCTGGCCGAGGATCGTATCTTTGCCGTCGATCGTGGCGGGCGGTTGTTCGCGCTGAACCCGGGGGACGGAAAAGAAATCTGGCACTACGACGCCGGAGCGCCCACGGACCAGTCACCAGCTTACGACGCGGGTAAGGTGTTTTTCGCCAGCGAAGATATGCGTGTGCATGCCGTCCGATCCGCCGATGGCGCTGGTCTCTGGAAGAGCGAGCAACTGGCCGGGCTGAGTTTTCGGTCGTTTCACCCGGTGGTCATGGGTGGGAAGGTCATCGTGCGCGCGCTGTGTTCCTACGGTGGTATCACTGACAATACAGACCCGGCGCAACGCAATCTGTTTGCATTGGATGAGGAGACGGGCAAGGAAAGTATCGTGTTAAAGCAAAAGTCCATGGGCCATGACGGCAACCAGCCGCCGCCTGCAATTACTCGCGACGGTTTGTTGATTGTGCAGATGAATGTTATCCCGGTTCCGAAGGACTATGGCTGGACCGACACCAGTCTCTTTTGGGCGCTTGAAGATCTGAAGACACAGGAAATCGTCATGCCGTTGCTGGAGACGGAAAAACGCCCGCCAAATAAAAATGTGGGTTTCCCCGTGCAGTCAGGGATCGCCGGAACATGGTGTACCAATGAAAACGCGATTACCAGCGTCATTGGCGAGATAGTGATGACAGTGCATCCGCTCGGCATTTATTTTGGTCCATGCCAAATGGGCGGGGCTTTCGATCTGGCGAAACGGCGATGGCATGTTGATGTGAACGGTCATCTGCCGGACGGCGATGGCAAGGGGCCGAGAGGTTGGGTGTCCTACGGTGGCGACGGCAACGAGTGCGGCGGCGCCGACGCCGTGTCCGCGGCGGACGGTCTCTTGTACCATCTCTCCATACGCACTCATATGCTCACTTGCTACGAACCGATGCAACCATCAACAATAGAAAAATAGAATAAGCCATGAAATCTAAACGACGGTTCACCGTGACCCCAGTATTCGTCTTTGTCTCGCTGATGACTGCTGCCACGACGTTGGCGATAGCAGCAGCCGAAGAAAAGGGAAAGCCGTTCACCGTTCCTGTTGCTGGAATGCGTTTGGAACCCGACGTGCGGAATCAGGTTTCCGGTCTTGCGTTAACGGTAGAGGATGCCGGCTGGCCGGCGATAACCATGTTGGGAAATCGTTACGGCACATTGGGAGAACTGGCTCAATTGAATGCTGGATCGGGTCTGACACCTGAGCCATTCCAGTTCGGCGCCGTTCGCGGCCCCGCTGCCGGTCAATTGGTGGATCAGCAGGTCAACGCCGTGTCCAACACTCTGACTTTCCGGAACGGAAAGAACGAGTCGTTGAAAGTGACGGTGACGCGGCTTTCGCCCGCCATTCTGCTGGAAGCCACCGGCACGGAAATCGAATTGTTTGGCGGCGCGGATAAACCGACGCCGGAGCGTAATTCTGTGTGTCCTCCACCGCTGGGAACAATCAAGCCGCTGCGATGGGCGACGCCGAGTGCGGACGGCAAAGTGATCACCGGCGTGCTTGGGGATGCGCCCGCTCCGCAATTGCCGCTGAAGAACTGGCAGAAGCAACGAGTCACGGCAGTTTCCTCGTTAGCGACGGAGAAAACGTCAGAGCCACCGGTCGACGATTTGGGGCAGACGTGGCTGCTACTATGGTACGGCAGTGGCAGTTCCTTTCTAAGTTCGAAGATTCCCGCGGTTCTAAGCGGAGAATGTTACTTCCCAGGCAACCCTTTGCGTATGGCAACTGTTTTTCAGGCCGATGTGCCGTTTCTCTTGGTGTTCGAGAAATCCCCACGATCCATCGAATTGCGCCAGGAAGGGAATACCCATCGCTTGGTTGTTACATACCCCGGAACAGTGGGGAAGGTGGTCATGCTTCCACTCTTCGGTCACGACGTGCAAGCTGCTGAAACAACCGAAAAATGGCTTCAGGAATTTCCTGCGGAGCTCAAAACGCGCTGCGATGGCTGGGCGAAACGCCTGGGCGATTTTCCGGTGAACGTAAAAGAGGAAGACACCTACGACGAAAAGGCGGATCAAGTCACTTGCACCGACAGGTTCGAGTATATTAACGTCCGCGCGGAGGGCGAGAAAACGGCATTGGTGCGCCCGATGTTGGCTCTGGGTTTACAGCAGAAACTTCCCGCAGTCGTGACGCCGCAGCCGGTCGACTTGAAATACGCCACACAATTTGGGCCGTTGCTAGCAGTGCCTGGCAATCGGTGCGAGTGGCACTTAGGCGGGTTAGGCAAATATGTCAATGGCCAGCCGATCCTCGGTCCTTCTAATGAAAAATCGGCGGCATTGGAAAGGGAACTCTCCGCGGAAGTGGAGAAAATTCTAAAGGCGGGACATCTGGCGCCATGGATTATGTCGATTCAAGCGCCGTGGTGTCCCAGTTATGGAACAACATACGGAAAGGATCCGTCGGAAGTACTTTATTTTCTTTCCGAGTTCCTGCCGCTCTTACCGGAAGTACAACAGGCGACCGTCCGTGATTACCTGGCGAAGGAAGCGGCTGCGTATCCGCCCGACACGGTATTGCAATTAAAAAGCTCCGAGGGCGTCCGTCGCGAGTTCTCCGTAATCCCGGTAAAATGGGTGCACACTTATGATTGGCCTCTGGGAAAATCAGCGTATGGCGACGAATATTATGAGGATGTGCCGTCTCTGTTTCGGGCGTATGGCGTCTCGCGTTTTTATATGTCCACGAGACGGCAACCGCCCAAAGAGCTTCTGGAGTTTTGGCTTAAGGCAAAAAATGAATCACTGTTGGGGCGCGACTGGGCCACGCTGGGCTGGTTCTGGGGTAAGTACGCCGTTCGGTGGGGTGACAGTTACCTTCAGTATACTCCACGCGCCATTCACCGCGATGCGGCAGGGCTGATTGGTTACCTGCGTCTGTGCCGGTCGTCCGGCGAAAAGGGCGAATCGGATGCGTGGGGACAACTGGCCCGTTTAATGACGTTCCGTTTCGCGCTGGTCCGGTACGGACAATACCTCGCCGAGTCTGGACTTTTTCAAATGCCTGAGAACCCTGCCGCCGCCAAATATCTTGCTCTTTCTGGTAATTTCAGTAAAGCGGAAAACCATTTCGAACAGGTCTGGGAAGTCAATCAACACGAGGTAACCATGCGCTCCGGCGCCTCCAAGATCGATAACAATTGGTATGGCGGATTCATGTTCGACCCCAATGGCCTCTCGAACCAATATGTCTTTTCCGACCTGACACCCGAGGTGGGCAGGATTCTGGCGAACTGGGGGTTAAAAGAAAGTGTGGCTCGTTACGTCAAACATTATGCCGAAGTGCAGGGGGTTTGGTACAAATCGAATGCGGACAATGAGCACTTGCAGTGCTCGGAGCGTGCCTGCACCACGGCCAGCGATTCGTACCAGTATTTCGTGGCGCACGCCTGGATCGCCGGCACTGCGCCAGAGGAACTGGAACACTACATTGACGAGCCTTGGGTTGCCACCGGCGATTATTATTTTATGCATAAATTGGCAGAGACGATCAAAGCATATCGTGGAGCAAAATGGGAAGACCGGAAAGAATAGCGGAGAAATAAGAAATGCATCGGAGCGTTGGGTCAACTCTGGTTTCGATCGCGTCAGTTTCTGCGTCGGAATACGCTGGGGGGTAGACCAACAAGCTTCTTAAATTGTTTGCTGAAGGCGGATTCATTCTTATAGCCCAATTTGAACGACACCTCTTTGACCGTAAAGCGCCCGAGTAGACCACAGGCGAGGTTGATTTTTTGTTGGAGTTGGTAGGTATTGGGCGGAATTCCTATTTGGCGTGTGAATTTGCGCCGAAACGCGCCGTACGATAAATGCAGTTCGGCGGCGACCTTTTTCGAAGTGTACTCTGGTTCGGGATGCTCCGACAACAACTGGCACGCTCTTACGATCAGGCCATCGGATTCCGGTTTCGCCTCGAAACGCGTGTAGATCATATCAATCATGGCGACAGCGTCGCGCATTATCGCGCCTGACGAGAGCGCTTGATTGCTCATGAGATCGTAGAATCGCACGTAGCGCTCGACGATAGAAGTATCAAACACATTCTCAACGTATTGCAGGTTGGGGTTCCAGATTCTGGCTCTGTCAAGGTAATGCCCAAGTCCTCCATTGAAATGAATGCCGCATTCGAGCAGATTATCAGTGGGTTCCAGGCGCAAAGACTTATCCTGGAAGCTCTTCATCGAGAATTGCAGGACACAACCTGCGCTTACAGGAAATCGTCGGCCCAATTGATCGACAACGACCCCGTGCCCATCAAGAATGTAGCTTAATCCATAGCATCCATAGTCGTCTGGGAAATTTTCTATTGCCCAAAACGGATAGGTCTGAACATCCGGTCCGGCGTTGCTTCCATGCCTCCAGAAAAAACAGGCGGCCATGTCCACTCTGCCGGAGGCGCCTAAAAAACGAATTCTATGATGATAACCTTGCGACAGCTTGGCGGGTACGACCGAAGCAATACTCATATTTTGAGCCGCATTCCAGGAATGCGAAAGTGAGTTATGTCACCGAACCGCGCACCCTGCGCCGTGTCCGGGCAGCCTCGTATGGTGTTGGCGCGCCGGATGAGGCGGGATGTTAACGCGATTTCGAATGGGAATCAAGTAGCACACTGGATACGAAGCGACGGGAAAGAATGGCAGTTGTCCACCCAATATCTGCGACGACTCGAACCGCTCCCAGCGCTCGACCACTCTTCCACCCGCAGTGATACTGGCTTCCAGCGCTAAATTTAGTTCCAGTTACCCGGGTGTCAGCAAGGCACACGGTATTATTCAGGAGGACAGATGGTTGTTGGCAGTCGAGATTGCTGGAGCAACGCGCACCTTTTTTGGGCAACGTCACTTGCGTAGAAACAAAACGCGGCGGAGATGAATAGCCACGAACAATCAGGAGTTGAACGACGAGCTCGAACTTATCGTTGTAGGTATTGGCCTGCTTGGCGTAAAGCGGATAGTAAATCAATGCTACAACAGCATTCACGACCGCCAGGCATTTCAGAGTGAAGCCTTCGCACGCCAGCGCTGGCTCACGCTTATTGTCCCACGTGAACAACTTGCTAGCAGTGAGCACGCCAACGCGCAGCATTACATAGATCAGAATCATCTGCGGATTGCGATGATATGCGATTAGAGGATCTTCATGGAAAAAGAACGAGCCCAACAAATTGATTGCAATTATGTGACCACCCACAAATAGGCCGGCGAACAGCTGGGGTGCGAAGCCGAAACAGGTCGGCAATTTGGGGATTGTTTGCTCTGTGCGGCATTATTTTCTTCAGTTTATTCACAAACGATTTCGTAATAAATAGTTTTGTCGGCAACACCATTGATCGTTAATTGCCCATTCACCACCGGAATGTTTTTGCCTGTTCGGCGGCCATCATGATCCAGGACGTTTACGGACTTGGCGCGCGGCAGCACGACCGTGGCAAAAACGGGCTCGAGGACAATCGGCGCGACGCCGACTTCTTCCACTATGCTGCCGCTTTTGTTATAGCGCATGCCAGTATTTCGCGAGCGGGCAATGGCGGTTACAATCACGGACTTGCAGTTCGTCAGCGTCTTGTCCTTCTCCAGACTCGTGACAAACACGACCGCAAACTTGTTGTCGACCGTGATTTTCACATCGCCCAAGGCGAATTCCTTTTTGGGCAAAAATCCGACCACCGCCTTGGTGCCATCGCTGTTCACGGTGAAATACGCCTGATTCTGCTCCGCTCCCGAGTAATCCCACACCAACTGTCCGGTGTTCGACGTGATTACTTTCTCCTTAATGTATCGATTCAAATCCGCTAAGTATGGCGGTTGCGATTTCTCGGCGAAATCCACCACCGCACGGCCTGCAGCCAGCGCCTCCAGCGGAGCTCCTCCATATTCTTTCACGTCCGCCAGCGCCGGCACTTGGTCCTTGAACATCAGTTTTCCATCATTTAAATCCGAAGTTGAGACAGTGCGCCTCGAGACGACTTCTCCCTGGCGAATGTCGCCCCGGTGCACCATCCGTGCGACGGACGGGAATTGGCCGATACAGGGGGGAATTCCTATATTGTAAATAATACTGGGGGCGAGTGATGGCGTGAAGCGGACGCGATCGTAACAGCACCATGCCACCGCATCCCATCCCTGCAATCCCATGCCGTAGGCGCCGATCAGTGCGGGCGCCTCTGCAAGCCATTCATTCGGCGGACAGCTCATGCATTCCGATAATCCGAAGCTGCGATCCTCTACTTGCTCCATGCCGGAACTCAAAAGACACGAACCGGGTTTCCATAACATACTGGAGCCCAATTTCATATAACCTGTCCCCATGTAGTGCGACGCGATGCCGCCCCAATAATTATGCCGATCGATATGCCCGACTAACCGATCGGAAAGCAGATTGTAGTAATGGCCAATGCCCTCGCCGGCAATCCAATTCGAACCGATAATCACGCCCTTATATCCCGTGGCGCGAAGGGCCTTTTCGACGCGGCTGTAATACTTATTTTGAGTTTCCTGTAGAAACTGCGCAGAATCCAACAGACGAACTTTAACTCCTAATTTCCTCTCCTGATCCTCAAGACCGCCCGGCGTGTACCACCAAAAGTGCATAACGGGAAAGATGTTCCGCGCCTCCAAACTCTCGTCTTTCTGGAAGGCAGGAAAAGCATTTAGCGCCCGCGGTCCCCAAGCCATTGCCAGATTCTCCGAGGAGCCATACTTGGCTCTTAACCAGTCAGAGAACTGTTCACATAGATTCTTCTTGTAGGTGGGACAGGCCAGCACCGCTCCGTTCGCACAGAATATGTCGTCTTCGTTTTGAATTTCGAAGATCGCCAGCGCCGGGTCTTCGGCGTATGTCAAACCGGTATGCGGGTTCTTATGCTGGAGTATGTTGACGAACAATTCAATCGCGAGGTCCTGGAGATCCGTGGCAAAGTTCACCAATCCGCCCATGGATCCGCCTGTCTTGCCAGCCAGTTCGTCGTAGGCTAACACCCTGGACTTGTCGCCCGGGAGAACGGAGAGTCCCCAAACCGGCGCAAAGTGCTGATAAACTCCCTGACTCTTCAGCGCGGCATGGTAATAATCGAAATCCTGCCAAAGCGCATCGGTAATCTGTGTACAACTGGCCTTCTTTTCCGGCTTCACTCCTTTCAAGCTAAAGAGCCGATTAAGATTTATACCGTATTTGCTGAAATGAACCGACCGCACATCAGACTCCGTTTTGTCCGGGATTGCCGGACCACTGCCAAGAGTGCCCCAGAATTTCACCGGGGAGCCATCGTCAAACACAAACGCATCGTTCTTTATGTGCAGGGTTCCATGTTTACCAGCGGGTTTGTCCAACCAGTCCTGCATGCCGATCACGCTCGGTCCGTCGTCACCCGCCGGTGACCACGGATACCACTGCGCCATCGAACCGTCGCGAACCGCCACCGACCGTTCGGCCAGTACTTTTCCGTCGGCTGAGAGCAGAGCGGCCTTCAACGCTTGCGACCCCGCCGGCAATTTTCCGGGATAAGCGCGCACCATATACCGCTTCAACGCCGTCGCTCCGGGCTGAATTGGTATCTCCAGTGTTTTTGGATTGCCTTCGTAGTCCGTCGCGATCTTGTAATCGCGGTCGGTGGTCACTGCAAAACTAACTTCGGCACAATCCTCTGCGGTCATCACTTCATCCCGCGTAACGTCTGATGCTGCAACGACGGCCGGCGGCGACCCCAAAACAACCGTCTTGAAGCGCCAGGGCGCGAATCTGCCGCCCACGCCTTTTCCCCAATACAGACGATGCTGCTCCTTTCCGGTGCCGCAGTTAAACTGAAGTGACAATTTCATCGTCGGCGAAATCCCCGCTTCCACGCCAAACTCTTTCCAGGGAATCGCCAGATTGTACGTCGTGGTTTTTGCATTCTCGTCCCGAATGATGGAGGGCTTCAAGTAGGATTTGTCCCCGGCGGCGCCAGGCCTGGCGTGGTAGTAAGACCAGGCTTGCGGCACATTATTCCCCAGTGCAAAACAAAAATCCGCATCCTCCGGCAACATCACCAGGCCATTCTCAATGTTGTCATTGAACCTCTTGAGGCGTTTTTCTTCATCGTCCCACTGGTGGTACGGCTTCCACTTATCTACATGCAGTTTGTTCTGTTGTTCTGCGATATACGCGTCCCTCGTCTTCTGCCCGAATTCCTTCTCCAACTCTAAATCAATATCGAATGGTGTGCGGATTGTATCCGAACCTCTTCCCAGCGCGTCGATTCCCATCTGGATCGCGTCGCCATTCCAGAGGCCTTCTCCCTGCTGTGTATTCTCAAATTTCTCGGTCTTGACGACAAAGTGAAATAGAATGTGCTCCTTTGTCACGGCCATCCAACCAGTCGCCTTATATTCGGATTGAGTGTCGGCCACGTCGAATACGGGCTTGCCTTGCGACCATGATTTGTCGTCGGGCAATACCCACGGAATCACTGGCGCATCCAGCGGCATGGTGACGGCCGGCATTTCGACGATTTCCAGTCGCGTTGGCTGCTCACCAGCCGAGAGAGCGCCGGGCAACAGCTCGACAGGCAATACACACGCCACAAAGAGAAACGATTGCAGTCTGTTCATGAGTTACAATTCTTTCGGAATTTTTGGGTTCTCTATTTCGCTACTGGCTGCAACGCGGTAACCGCCGAATTGCCGCCAGTGCAGAACGGACACCACGCCTACCATCCGTTGTCGCGACATCGCTCGCAAGATGGAAGGCGCTAGACAGGATATGGCGATTCTCAACGCTTGCATTTCCTCACGGTGATGTACACGGGAGAAAATCAAGGAATTGAGCATTAACATTGGACTTTTGATAATAAGTTTAGCTCGACGTTGCTCGTTTATTGAGGGGTTGCCCATTTCCACACAAAGCGCTGAAGATGGAGCGCACCAAATCAATGGTCATTTATTCGGGAAGATGCACGTCAGGCTGAGCTTCGTGAATCCAATACTGATCTTGCGCCGCGCCGAAAGTCATGACCGGAAATCGCTGGACCAGCACACCTCCTCCTCCTGGCCGGCCGCGAAAGGATCGTCTTTGAACGACGACCCCGTTGCGCACCACTCGTTGCCGATAACCGTGCCTGCCGCAATGAGCAGCGCAACTGTGAATATCGATTGAGCCTGCGGCATGCGTGAACTCCGGAATCGGCGCCAGTTGCGTGATCAAAGTTACTGGAGAATTTCCTGAACAGCCTTCCCGCCCTTTTCCACGATGCGGATCGGCCGGCCCGCCGGGGTGATGTTGTCGACCGTGTAATCGACTCCCAGCGCGCGATGAATCGTGGCGTGCAGGTCTGGGATGGTCATGGGCTTATCCTTGACTTCGCCACCCTGCGCGTCAGACGAACCGTGCAGATATCCGGCCTTAAGCCCGCCGCCAGCCAGCAGCGTCGACCAGACGCTGTTCCAATGTCCGCGTCCGCCTCCCGCTGCGGAGTCCTGGAACTGCGGACTGCGGCCGAACTCACCCGTACAGACAATCATGGTACGCTCAAGCATCCCACGCGCCTTGAGGTCCTCGATCAATGTGCCGAGCGCCGGGTCGAGCGTATCCAGATTTTCCTTGTTTGCTTTATAACCATTGCCATGCGTATCCCATCCGGCATTGCCGATTTCGACAAATCGTACGCCGGCTTCCAACAGACGGCGCGCTGTCAAGAATGAGCGGCCCACCGAGTTCTCACCGTAGTCCTTGATATACTTGGCTTCCTGCGCCAGCGTTTCCGGGTTGGACAAGTCCATCGCCGCTTTAACCTTCGATTGCATCATCCGGATGCCGTCGCCGTACAGTTTTGCATCCACATTGAATGTCTCGCTGGCGTTTCTTTGCCGCATGATCCGGTCGAGACCTTCGCGCATGGCGTTCCGCTGCGCAAAGTCTGTTTCGGACACGCCGGGCGCCGGGCGTAGCGTCCCCGCGCCTTTCATCACGTCCGCGATGGCAAACGGTTCGAACTGGCCGTCCAGGAAACCTGCGCCGAGGACCGCGTCTAAAGTTCCGCCATTGTTTGAGCAGATGGTCACGTAGGCCGGAATGCCCTCCTGCTTGTTGCCGCGTTCTTTGGCAACCAGCGACCCGAGACTCGGGCACACGATGGGGCCCGGCGGATGGCTGGTATGCAATGCCATCTGTCCCAACACATGATCGCCCAAATGGCTCGTCGTCGAGCGAACCAGGGTGCAGTGTTTCATCGCGGCGGCAATGTGCGGCATGTGCTCGCACACCTGAATGCCATCCACCGATGTGGAGATGGCTTTGAACACGCCGTTGGAGGGCTGGCCCGGTTTGGGATCGAAGGTATCGATATGGCTCATCCCCCCCACCAGGCAGACGAAGACCACCGCGTCGCACGTGGCGGAGTCCTTGGGCTCAGCCAGCACCGTGGAACGCATCAAGTTCAGCAGATTCATGCCCCCGAATCCGAGCGCTCCGGCTTTGAAGAACGAGCGCCGGGTCCAGGCCGGCGGCCCGGGACATTTGCGAGACTGTTCGTTTGTACCCATGGCGATGCTCCTATCTTCTGTAAACGAATTCCGATGAATTCAACAATGACCAGACCAGTTCTTCAGCCCACTTTCGATTTGCCTTTACGTTGCCGGAGCCGATCAGAAATTTAAGTTCTTCAGGCGATGGCTGGCGGTTGAGCACGGTGATGTAGGCCTCGCGCGTTAACTCCTCCGGTCCCATTTCGTTCGCGACCCACCGATTGATGGCGGGACTGTGCTTGATCATCTCGTTGCTCAGCCCATTCATCATCTCCAGCTTCTGGCCGATCGATGCCGCTTCGTTGCGTTGGAAGTTGGGGTCGTGCCGCATCGGCTGCCGGTAGGCCTGAATCAGCGCCGAGCTCAGCGGCGCCGGCGAAGGCAGATCGAACGCCCAACGGATCGGAAGAAATTTGTCGTACTCCGCTTGAGAGATGAGTGTGTCCCGATTCAGAATCTGGTCGTCCCATCCGTTGACAAAGCCGGTTGCGATCAGCAGCGAATCGAAGACCTGCTCGGCTGTCATGCGCCGATGCTGCGGCGCGGCGAAGAGCGCAGGATCGGGACCTGCTCCACTGCTGGGCTCAACCACCGCCAATTGATACGCGCTGGAGCTCAGAATCAGCCTCAAGACATGCTTGTTGTCGTAGTGCGACGCGATGAATTCATCGGTCAGGTATTGCAGCAACGCTGGATTCGACGGCGGATTCTTCTCCTTGAACTGATCGATCGGATCGACGATGCCTCTGCCCATCAGTTGCGCCCAGAGCCGGTTGGCCTGGACCTCGGCGAACTGCCGGCTGGAGGTCACGAAGTCCGCGAGGGCGGCGCGGCGCGGTCCGGCGGCTTTATGATCCTCCGCGTCGGTTGGAAGCGTTTTCGGATCGAATATCTTGGTCGGGTCCCATGGAAAATAGGACACGGCGTCCTGCGGATCTTCTGGTTTATCACAACAAAATACCGTGCGGCTGACTACATAATAGTTTAATTCCTTACGCAGCCAGTCGCATTTCTCCTTTGAATAGGAATGCTTCGACGCCAATTTCTTGACGACCCAGTCAATAATTCCCTGTACGCGAACGTCGGTGTTGTTTCCAGCCCTGAACTCTTTAATGATATCGGCAAACCGGGGCGACTCTGAAGTATCATTCGCCGCAAGCTTGTCCGGATTGTGCGCGTCCGCATTCCCGGGTTTCGCGGCTAGCGCCGTCATGGATGATGCACCCGTCGCGGGCGCGGTCATGGACGCTGCACCCGTTGCGGGCGCGTCCATTGCCGGAGCTTTTATTGCTGGCGCTTTCATCACAGCCGCCAGGTCGGTTTGCGGCGTGTTGGTCTTGAAAACAGGCATCCTGTTCTTGATATACGGTGACGGTGCCACGTGAGTGACCGCATATTCATAATTGTCATAACGTGAAATCAAGTCGACAGGATGATTCGACTTTATAGCCTCTGCA
>Ga0206927_1045_pt1 | contig 29262 bp, 28 predicted proteins | sample Alteio_BWOrgHeat_60_FD_153249 | JGI IMG/M metagenome (GOLD analysis project Ga0206927, IMG submission 153249) | Enriched cells from forest soil in Barre Woods Harvard Forest LTER site, Petersham, Massachusetts, United States -... | ecosystem: Environmental > Terrestrial > Soil > Temperate forest >... | reverse complement strand
TGAGAAAATCATTATTGCCGACTGCCCATTCCTGGGTCTGCGTCTGGCTCAAGCCGGCGCCCGGGGCGTAGTGGTTGCTGAGAGCCCGTTGGTGCTGGCGGTGCTCACGGATTGGCTGAGGCCGAAACAGATCGCGATCGCAGGCTATAAGTCCGCGGGTCTGAATGCGCTCAAGGATGGCTTGGGAGCGCTGGCAGCGCGCGTGGAAAAAGTGCATGTCCCCTATGACCTGGGTCAGATGTCGGCGGAAATGCGTAGTACTTTGGGACTGCCCAACGATGCATTTCCTGCGAAAGAACAGGCTCCGATGTCTGCGCAACTTGTGCGGCAGATCTGGGAGTACTCCAAAGGGCGACTGGCCACCGGCGCTGGCGTAAAGGCGTTGAAATCCTTCGGCGCGGATATGGGCGAACTCGTGCAAATTTACGGCTTGGGCTATCTGCCAGCGGGATTCCGAGAGACGCTGAATAGTGAAGCGAGAAGCGCGTTGAGCGGCAATAAGATTGCCAGCGCCATCGTCGTTCCGGCGTTCGATGAACAGGGGAGCGTGGTTGACCTGCTGACCATTGGCGCATCTCGCCTGGGCGGGATGTGGAACCAAGCGCGCGGATTGCTGGCAGCGAAGCTGGCTAGCAGTTTCGATCACCTGTTGATCACGGATACGTTTCGAACGCTGGCTACATTGTTTAAGGCTGGCGCTAAAAATGTGTTGCTGCTCCGTGGCGTCGAGGATGCGCGGCTTAATGCAAAGCGGATGGCGGAAGCCGGGGTACGGTCGGTTGCCCTGCACTGTCGGCGTGAAGCGGCGGCAATACAGGATGCGTTTAGCAGCGCGGGAATTGCGGTGGAAAATCCGCGTGCGCAGAGTGTTCGGGTCGAGGTTAAAGCCGACGAGCCTGTCAGCGAAACGAAAGAGCAGTCCGTCCCGACGTGTGAAGCTTCAACGGGTGCTGGCAGCGCCCTTAGTGAACCTGCTGCAGTGGATGGTAGACCGGTTCTCAGCGGCCATGATTTGAAAGCTGAGCGCGCCACGTTCAAGAGTGATGACGCTACCTACACGGTGGAAGTGTCGACAGAAACGGACACACGGCTTGAAGTGCGATTGGAGCGCGCCGGGAAGGTGCACATCGATCGCTTTGATTTGGCTGTTGATCCTCAGCGGAAACGTTTTGCAGCCAGTGCTGCGATGAAGACAACCGTTGCCTTCGAACGGATCGAAGCAGATCTGATTGCGATTCTGGACGAAGTGCGGCGGATGCAGGAACGCTTACTGAATCCTGGTCGTACGCGGAAGGCGGCGGTGGAGCTCTCTGCCGTTGAAAAGAATGAAGCGCTGACCTTTCTGAGGAAGCCTGATTTGCTTGAAGCGATTGCAAGCGATCTGGCCGAATTGGGCTGGGTCGGTGAAGAAAACGCCAAGCGCCTGCTGTATCTGGCTGCCGTATCGCGAAAGTTGCATGCGCCAGTTTCGGCGGCGTTGCTGGCGTCCAGTGGCGCCGGAAAATCGAAGTGTCTTGAAACGATCGCGGAGTTGACCGCGCCCGAGGATCGTATCCACGTCTCCAGGCTGAGTGAGTCGTCGTTGTATTATCACGAGGGCGATTCACTCGCACATAAGCTGTTGATCGTTGATGAAGCTGACGCATTGACGCCCGAAGTCATTGTGGCGTTGCGTGTGTTGCAGACCCGTGGAGCGCTGGCGCAATCGCAAGTGATGCGTAATCCAGACGGCTCGGCGGCGACGCACTTTATTGAAGTGCGGGGTCCAGTCGCGGTGCTCACCAGTACGGCAGGCAAACTGGATGAACAGGTGTTGTCGCGATGCTTCGAAGTGCCCGTGGACGAATCGACAGCGCAGACAGAACGTGTACTGAGCGCGATGCGGAAAGTGAGGTCAGATCCTGACTACGCAGGCCATGAGGGCAAGCGCGCAAAGATCGTTCGCCGGCATCACAATCTGCAACGCATGCTGGAAAGCAAGGCCGTGTTGATTGGCTTCGCGGATCGGATCCAGTTTCCCGCGTCAAATGTGCGCTATAGGCGGGAGATGGAGCGATTCTTGAACCTGATCGAAGCTTCTGCCCTTCTCCACCAGCACCAGCGCCTGAGGCACAAGAATGCCAGCGGTGAAGAGTTTATTGTTGCCGATCTGCGAGACTATGAAATCGCAGTCAGTCTGGCGGCTGAGTCCATTGGGCGGGCATCCGATGAACTGACTGTAAACGGTAGGGAAGTGCTTACCGCCATTATGGAACGCAAGCTGACTGAGTTCTCGATTGACGACTTGAAAGCCAGCAAACCCGATTGGACGCGATACAAGCTCCGCGCCGGGCTGGATGAGCTCCTGCGGCTTGAAGTGCTCACCAGTCCCGTACGCGGTCGTGGAAAGGCGCGCCAGTATGAATTGCAGGCGCCCGCGGTGTCGAGTCTCAATGGCGCCAGCGTGCGATTGCTGAGCGGGCGGGAAGTTGGCGAGTTGGCGAAAGTTGGTGAAAACGAATTCGCCAACTTTACTCCAAAGTCTGCAACGGGTTGAACGAAGTTGGCGGGTTGGCGACGCTGGGAAGCATACCCCAGTTTCATCCGCCTTTAGTCCAGTCACCCTTCTTAATCATACACGAAAGGAGTTTGCGCCATGCGCGATGAGCCGTTGCACGCGACGATGGAAGAATATCTGCGCCATGAGTCCGGGAAGCGGCCTCCGAAGTCGCTCTATAAGCACCGCCACGATTTGACATGTTTCTGGCGTTGGCTGCAAGGTCGTCAAGCGGAGGCTGCCGGGATGAGCGCCGATGAATTGCGCGAGTATCAACGCTGGCTGGCCGATGTCCACCGCACGCCGAAAGGCGGGTTATTGTCGCCGGCATCCCAGGTAAAGCGCCTAGGCGCCGTGAAGACGTTCTACCGGTTCCTGGAGCGGCGCGGGATGCTGATGATTGATCCGGCGAAGGATCTGAAATTGCCGAAAGTGGTTAAGCACACGACGCAGCGCGACTACCTGTCTCTACAGGAAGTGACAGCGCTCTTACAGACGCAGGCCAAGCGCGTTCAAGATACGCCAAAGGAGATGCTGAGATGGGCGATTGAGTTGCGTAATCTGGCGTTCTTCTGTCTGGCGGTAGCAACTGGCCGGCGCCATGGAGGGCTGCGCAGTCTGAAAGTGACAGACTTGGATTTTGAGCGCGATGAATTGCGCGTGGCCAAAGAAAAAGGTCAAACTGGCCGCGTACTGCCGGTGGCGCGCTGGGCGATGGTTGCCGCGAAAGAATATGTCGAGCAGGCGCGACCGCGATTCCTGAGCGCTGTCCACTCGGGGTTCCTGTTCGTGAGTAAGAAGAATGGGACCGTAAGCCATCAGGCAGAAGACTCGCTGCGCATCCTGAAAGAACAGACTGTCGCTGAGAATCCCGACCTGACCGAGCTCGCCGGAAAGACGCTGACGATGCACGGTTTGAGAGTCACGTTTGCGAAGTTGCTCTTCCAGGGCGGCTGCAATCTGCGTTCTGTCAACGAAATGATGCTGCACAACAGGCTATCCACGACGGCTTACTACACACCATTGAAACTGGAAGAGCTGCGGCAGACTTGTCGCCTAGCGCATCCGAGGGCTTGAATAATGCTATTGAAAGAAGCGATAAGTGATTACCTCTCCGCGCGCCGTATTGAGGGTTGCACGTCGGCGACGATGGAGAATTGCGCGTATCGGTTGACCCTCTTACAGCGGTATTTTAGCAAGAGACGAATTAACCGCGTGGTCGAAGTGCGCGCCCAGGGTATTGACGATTATTCAGCAGACTTGAGCCGGCGTGGTGTGAGCCAGAGATCGCGCGCGGCGTACCTTTCGACAATCCGAGTATTTTTCCAGTGGCTGCAGGAACGCGGAAAGCTCCTGGTGAACCCTACGCGTGACGTTGTGATCCCGACTTGGAACGAAGAACCGCTGCCGGAACCGCCGCTGACTGAAGCAGAAATGGCATCGATTCTCGACGGGATGCCGCGACGGAGCGTAAGCGATCTCCGCAACCGGCTGCATCTTGAGCTGCTGTATGGGTGTGGCTTGCGCCTGACTGAGAGTATCAAGCTCAAGATTGCCGACGTTGACATGGAACACCGTAGCCTGAGGATCGCCGGCAAAGGCGGGAAGGTTCGAGTTTTGCCCCTGATGAAAGGGATCTTGGGAGCGCTCAAAGATTACCTGGCATTGCGCCGCTCACTGCTCAAGGGTCCGGACGATGGAACGCTGCTCATTGGAAAAACAACCGGCAGAGCACTGAGCGAAACAATGTTGCCGGCTATACTGCGGCGAGTTGCGAAGCGGGCCGGGTTCAAGTGTCGGCTCCATGCACATTTGTTCCGGCATTCGATCGCGGTTCACTTGCTGCAGCGCGGCGCCGACATCCGGCATGTGCAGGAGTTTCTTGGACACTCCAGCATCGACACCACGAAGATTTATCTGCGAATGGTGCCGGGACGACTGAAAGAAGACTATGACAAATCGATGCCTATGATTGCCGTAAAGGTATGACAACGCGGTGTTTTAGTCTTGCCCGCCATTCATCAGAAGGTAAACCTAAGGCGCAAACGGCGAAGGATTAGAATTATGGATGTTGTCGATGATGCTTTCTATTCAATTGTTCAGTCAAACGGGACCAATCGCTTCACACTGACGACCCGGCTAGCGCAGATGCTTCCAGAGATCGAAACGCTGTTCGGCCAGCGAGACCTAAAGTACACGCTTTGCGGCATTGAACTGTTTGACAGCGTGCCGCATGTCTGGTTTCCAATGCGGCCAACCAATATTGTTGTACGCCTGAACTACGGAAACAGAAACAATTTGTACGGATTACTGCATGAATTGGCGCACGAGGTGGTGCATCTCTTAGATCCAGTTTATCCCCCCGCGCGCGCGAATTACCTGGAGGAGGGTATGGCGACTTGGTACTCTGCCGATTTTTGCGGCCGACATCTTGGAGGAAAACCACCTAGACCAGGGGGCAATTACGGAAAGGCGTTGGAAGCCTACGAGAAGCTGCATGCGATTTGTCCAACAATCATAAAGGATATCCGTGCGACGGGTGTAAGAGTAAATGACATCCGCGCTGAACGTCTAGTGACCGCTTCCTCGGCCTGTCCGAAGGATCTCGCTGAAGAGTTGTGCGCCACAATGCCATAGTGGATTAAGTGTAGCGACGCGAAGAAACCATATGAGATGTCGCTAATCTCGCTGTCGGTATTTGCCTTTCACTTAAGTTGTGATCGCCTAGAATTCAGGCGTGACCAATCGTTTCTATAAAGCTTGCGCCCTGTCCCACTTGTCGTGTCTTGCTTTAGGCGTGCTGCTAATCACCACGCTCGCGCATGGCAGTATTGAGCCCGCGATTGACACCAGTGCGGCCATTCCAGCGGCATTCATCGATATCACCCCCAATGCATCCACTTGGGCATATGCCGATGAGTTTTTCTGGCGGTTGTCGAAAGGATACTGCGGCGGGGACCCTGTGAATAACTCGGACCCGTCTGGTCTCGACTATATCACGTCTGATACCAGTGGAACGGGGCAACATGGCGCTCGATTCCATCGCAGTGGTGACGCGGTTTATTATGTAGTCGAAGACGGAACGAGTTCAGATTGGAGCCGAAACGTCCTGCGGAAGGTTCGCATCGGTACGTGGAGTGGGGAAAACATTCAACTTGATAGCGCATACGGCGGTGGAAATATTTCGATGGCTGGCGCGCAATCGGCTGCGGAACGAGGCGATTCAAATACCGCCATCAAGTCTGGTTCCGACAGTGCAATTAACGACCAGCTTTCGATATCTGGAGCTGAATCGCATGAGTCAGGCTATCTAGCGGCCTCCAAGGCGGCGACGGGTGTAGAAGTTGAGCAAAGCCTGATGGAAAAGGCTCCTGTTTTAAGGGATTTGCGGGAGGGGAGCGGAATTTGGAACGGCGTCAAGTTATTCGCGTATTCGTTTGAAAACACTGTAACGCTAAATGCTTTCAAGAACCAAGACATGACATGGTCTGCATACGGCTACAGAGCAGTTAGCTTTAACGAAGCAGTTGATACAGTTTCGGGAGATGTTACGCGGGCGGGAATTGGAGTATTCACGAGTCTTGCTCCAAGTTCGAGTAGCGTCCTCACGGGTTCGTTCCGATTGGCAGAAGCGCCACTGGCCCCTCTACAAACGGGGCTTCCCGTTCTGGGGAATGTCTCCGTGACACGAGAGGCGTATCAGGAGGCTTGGGCGCAGTTAGCCGTAAAAGAACGAGTTGGCGAAATTCAAGCGCAGCTTGGTAGAAGCGCAAGTTTCGGTGAAACGTACGGAGTTGGAGTTGTTCGATTGCCAGCAGACTCAAATGTTCACGTGGTAATTTCACACGCTTCAAGGTACGGTTTGCCGCGAGTGACATTGCAAGATGGAGAACTACTCATTGCGCGGAAAATATTTCCTCGATTCCATGCAGAGAAGGAGATAATATTGTGGTCAGGGCAGGCGGATGCGGAGCTTCTTTCGACAGGCGCGACGCGGCCCGTTTGTCCATCTTGTACGCGGGCATTACAATCGATGGATGTTCCCATTGCGACTCCGATAAAATAGCAAGGTAAACTGATGCGTACTGATGAACAACTTCGACGCGACCTCGCAAAGCTTCAAAAGCAGAAGTGTGTTGCTTTTGCGTGCGCCTGTGCCGAACATGTTTTACCGATTTACGAAAAGCATTTCGAAATACTCTCTAATCGTCAGCAATTGGCTTCGAGCACAAATGTGCGAAGTACTTTAGAGCTAATTTGGCGGTGCGCATTTGGAGAGGAGGTCTCCTCAACAGAACTCGAGTCTGCTGATGCCGCTTCAAGTGCGGCAATTCCGCGAATCGATGTAGACCAAAGCGTCGAAGCTGAAATGTCGATGGCCGCGTCTGTGGGAGTCCTTGAAGCCTTAGACGCAACAAAGAGTGACGGCGCGGGTGCAGCGGAAAGAGCAAGCAGTAATGCGCTAAAGGCCATAATGGTCGCTTGCTACATTAAAAATCCACATCTCCCTCAAGATATAGATCCAATTCCTCTGATTGCGAGTGGAAAGTTAAACGCTCAACCGGAATGGGAACCCCTCGTACACGAGTTCGAAGTGCAAAACACTCAGCTTGATGAACTACTTCATCTTTCTTCGAATGCATATGTTACTGCGGAGTGGAAGAGTCATCATTTGATGCACGGAATTCTTCTTCTTAAAAAGCTTGGGTGGGATTAGTGAAGCATTTCCATCGCTACCGGTCATGCTTCGATTGCTTGTGCGTAATTAGTACTGGCCGGCCAGCGCCGGGGCCCCGCGCAGCGGGACACGGCGCTGCGCATGGCCAGGCGAGTAGCGCTGAATTTTTTGTTGAAGGGGGCCGAATGACTCTCAGGCCCCCTGCTAATGCGAAAGAGTGTTATGAGCCATGGAGTTATGAGAGCACAAATTTCGTTATTTGTGAGACAAACGAGAGAACGTGCCAAAAATTGTAAATCATTGGGATGTCTAAGCTTCGCAGATTGAAAGTCACATGATGAGAACTGGGCGGCCATCACCCTGGACCCGCGACAGCGGAGCTGACGGCCGGCGGGGAACTGGACGCGATCACCGATTGGGCCGCCAAGCTGGCCGGCGCTGTTGCGCGTCTGGCTGGCTGTCTTCATCTGGTGTCGATTCCGGCTGAACCGTGGCTGACGCCGATCACCGCCAAGACCATGAAGGCCGCGGTGATCCTGGGCCGTTACTTCACCAAGCACGCCGAAGCCGCCTTCAGTCTGATGGGCGCTGATCCAACGATCGAGCTGGCCAAGCGCATCCTGGCGTGGATCGAGCGCAAGGGCTGTAGTGAGTTCACGCGTCGCGATCTGTGCCAAGACTTGAGAACTAAGGCCGCCGATCTGACGGAACCGTTGAACCTGCTGATCGAACACGATTACATCCGGCCACGCCTGGAACCCGTGCGATCTGGCCCTGGCCGCAAACACGCCGCGGGTCCGTATACCTTCGACGTGAATCCTTTGATAAAGTGAATTGTGTGTAATTGTAGACTGGAGGGAATCGCCGTGAACGAAGTGACTGGAACGACGGGCGCCACGCCGGGAATCGCGGCCGATGAATCGGAACCTGGGCCGGGAGTGTACCTGGAGCTGGGAACGCTGCCGCCGGCCACGGTCATCACCGAAGACGGTCTGGCCGGGATCATGGGCACTGCCGGGAGTCGATCAAGCGCGCCGTGGGCCGCGGAGAGCTGCCGCAACCAGTAAAGATCATGGGCCAGAACTGCTGGACTGTGGGGGCCATTGTGAAGCACCTGGAAGGCCGCCTGGAAGCTGAAGGCCGAAAGGTAGCGCGTTTAAGGCCGAGCGCATAGACTGGGGGCCATTATGAGCAAAGACACTTCACCGGAGCCAGAACGCGTCAGACGCAAGCTGGCGGAAGCATACCGCGCCGAAGCCGGGAATAAGCGGTGGAAGAAAGCCGAGCGCGCCGCGTTCAAACTCATGGCCGAGTCTTGGGAACGAACATTGCGAAAGCAACGGTGAGATATGAATTGGCTAGCCGCGTTTTTCGAAATAGTGATCTATCCACTTATGATTGGACTGTGGCTATTGAATCTCTGGTTGGGAATTCCTGTCGTATTGGCAACAATACTTGCCCTGATTGAATGTATCGCGCTGTTTGCATTCTTGGAATATTCATTTAAGAGACGAAGGGCAAAGAAACCGCATAACAATTCTGTTGACTGACAACGAAACAAATGATATGTCATTTCCGAAGGGGGAAATACCATGAATCTGATCGCCTACTACCGTGTGAGCACCAAGCAGCAAGGCCAGAGCGGACTGGGGCTGGACGCCCAAAGGACTGCCGTGGAAGCATTCGCCAAGGCCGCCGGCCACCCGATACAATCGGAATACACGGAAGTAGAGTCTGGGAAGCTGGCCGATCGTCCGAAGCTGGCCGCCGCGATCGCCCACGCCCGCCGCGCCAAGGCCAAGCTGGTGATCGCCAAGCTGGATCGGCTGGCCCGCAACGTGGCCTTCCTGTCGGCGCTGATGGATTCCGGCTGTGATTTCACCGCGTGTGACAATCCGAACGCAAACCGTCTGACGATTCACATTCTGGCCGCGGTGGCCGAAGACGAAGCCCGCCGCATATCGGAGCGCACCAAGGCCGCCCTGGCCGCCGCCAAAGCCCGCGGAACGGCGCTGGGAAGTGATCGCCCTGGCCACTGGATTGGCCGCGAAGGTGCGCGTCTGGCGGGTCTGGCCAAGGGCCGGGAGATCGCCGCGGTGGTCAAACGACTGAACGCGATGGCCGCGGTAGCCGATCTGGTTCCGACCATGAATGAAATGCGCGCCAAGGGCGCAAGCTTCGCAGTGATCGCCGATCGATTGAACGCTGAAGGGCAACAAACACGCCGCGGAAGCCAGTGGACGCCGATGGCTGTGAAGCGGGTGTTGGATCGGGTGAATGAAGGGGGCAAGTAATGGCCCGCCGGCGCTGGTTCCAGTTTCATCTGAAGACGGCAATCGTAACGATGATTCTAATCGGTGCGATTTTTACGCTGAATTTTAGCGGGCAACGATCAAACGAATACAAGTACCAAGATTCATCCGATAGAATTCATGTGATCAAATATGGCTGGCCGGTTTAATTATGGTTTACGTCAGGACGCTGAAAGCCACTGGAGCGGCTCGTTACTTAAAGAAGATGAGGTTTTGCAAGTCGAAGTATTCGGCAATGACTTGGAAATTAAAGGGTACACAACTAATCATGTCAAATATATTGAAATCGACATAGGAACAGCACTCGGAATTCTGTGTGTCGGCGTAATCATGTGCGAAGTCTTTATTCGTCGCCGAAAATCTAACAAATTCGCATACGAAGGGAGTAAATGACATGGCATTTGTACGCAGCAAACCACACCCCAAGAGTAAGAAATACCGGGCCGGATTCACCGACTGGAACGGCACGCAAAAGCTGTTCACCGGCACCACCAACAAAGCCGAGACGCTGGCGATGGCCCGCCGTTTCGAAGACGAACACCGCCAGATCCGGCTGGGGTATCGGCAAGCGCCAAAGTCTTACGACGAAGCCAAGCGCCTACTGTTCGCACAGGTACGCGATGAATATCTGGCACAAGGCCGGCTTCAAGGTGGACGTGGTGGCCGCCCGTGGGGAGCGGTGCACGCACGAATGCGGGAATCGTTGCTGATCTGGTGGACAGATCGCATCGGCTTAAAAACCATTGCCGATCTGGATGGCATTCTGCCGCGTGCTGAAAAGGCATTGCGTGAATTTGTCTGTTTGCCAAAGAAGGAAGGCGGAAAGCCGCGGAAGCCGAGCGGGAAGACGTTGCAGAATTTGGCGGAAGGGTTGCGCGCCTTTTGCATTTGGGCCAAGGATCGGGGCTATCTTGAAGCCGATCCGCTGGACGGTCTGGCCGCATTCGATGTGACGCCGCAAACACATCGCCGTTGCATCACCGGGGAGGAAGTGACGGCGCTACTCGAAAAGTGTGCCGATCACCGCCGCCTGTTGTATGAAGTGGCGTTTTCCAGTGGTCTTAGAGCGGGTGAATTGCGCGCACTGACACCTGATCACTTGGACCTTGAGCACAACGGACTGAGACTCGAAGCCGCTTGGACCAAAAGTCGAAAGGCCACACTTCAGCCGTTGGCGTCGTGGTTGATGGATCGGCTGGTGACGTTTGCAAAGGCCGGCACCGCGGCCGCGCTGTACAAGAAATTCGCCGATCATCACCGCTGCGGAGTACCCAAGGATATGCCGGCCGCGCCGCTGCTGTACGTATCAAGCCACCCAGCACGCGAACTGGAAAAGGATCTGAAGGCCGCTGGACTGTCGAAGTGGGGGCCGGGTGGCAAGGTGGACTTCCACGCGTTGCGAGTCGCCTACGTATCGTTCGTGTTGGAAGCTGGCGCAACGGCCAAGGAAGCACAGACGCTGGCCCGCCATTCAAAGCCGGAATTGACCATGAACATTTACGCCCGCGCCCGCAACGATCGGCTGGCCGAAGTGGCCGAAGCCGTTGCAGCGAACATAAGGCCGGCCGTTGAAGTTGTGGCTGTTAAAGACGGCACTACGGGCCGCGAAACGGCTCTATTACGGCACCAAGGCGAAAGTGGGATTGTTGCTGATCCTGTAACCACTAAACCAGATACAGACTTAGTGGTTGTTGATGTGAATGGAGGCGGCGGGAATCGAAGGCTCCGCCGCGGTATGACACGCCAGGACATTACTGGACAAATTGGCTCATTATCTGGCATATCCCGGCCACGGGCTAGACTTTGCCAAAAACTGGACGGACAATCCATGACGCTCCTGGACAAGAACCATTTCATTTTGGACAACCCGGACGCAGAATTTAGCAGACAAACGGCAGACAGATTCGAGCGCTCAACTCGGAACACACCGGGCGACTATGCATCGGCCCGCAAATAAATGTCAGCTTTTACCTGCTCCTCGTCGTCTTCTTCTTCGGTCATCGCTTAACACTATACCAATCGTGCCAGAAGCGGCCAGTCTCAATGAGCGCAATCAATTCGATCCCAAATTCAAAATCCACTCAGTACATCACCACCTTCCTGTGATCGTGGCAGTGTTTAGGACTGAGGGCGTCTATTATAGTTTGTTGGCGCCGCAATGCGAAAAGGAAATCGAAGAGCTGACGAACGACGAACGTCGTATCGAGGGAAAGGCTGCGTCGTCTGAGGCTGAATTTCCGATGCACAAGACGCACCCGCTCGACGGCCATAATGTGAGCTCTCAATCAACGACTTGAAATTAGCGGTTTGACGCACGCTGTTTATGGGTCGGATTTGCCGCGGGAAATTTCCGAAGCCATTCCTTTAGCGTCCTCTCGTCAACCAAGATCAAATTCGCCTTTCTGGTAACTGGCAGTCCATGTTCTCGACGCAATTCAGATAGATACACTTGAGAAATCCCAAATTTGTTCCGTGCATCCCGCATGGAAAGCATTCCACGGGGACGGTCGATATGTCGGTTGGGTTTGGGCTCAAAGTTCAATCGCCAATGGAGAACCTTGCCTGGATCAAGTCCGAGTGCAGCGGCGTACTTGATGAGTTTAGTCACGTCCGCCTCGTCCATGATGCTCCAATATGAAGGCGCCAGCCAGAACCTTGAAATATAGTAGCTGATCCATGCCCTTCCGTCGAGTAGCGTGAGGGCATAGTCGCTCGCTCAGAAGCACGCACTTGTATTGCATTCGCATGCACTGACTGTGCGAGCTTTCTTGCGCGTGGCCGACGTAACTACTGACATTATCGGACGTTAGACTATTAGTAAATTGGCACACGCCTTGACATATCTCTAATGAAAATCCGAAGGAGGCTGAATTGAAACGCGCGGTGATAACGGGAATTGGAATTCTAAGTCCATTGGGTAACAATCCGAAAGACTTCCTTTCCGCGGCGGTTGCCGGTAAGTGCGTCATTCGTCCAATTCACAAGTTCGATACGGCTGCGTTTCCGGTGAAATTTGGTGGCGAAATCGATTGCAGTCAGGAGGAACCGCTAAGTCTGGAACAGTCGGCAGAGATGCCGACGGTGGCACAGTGGGCTGTACTCGCCGCGCGTAAAGCCGTAATCGATGCGGATCTTAATTTGGCGGAGGAAGATCCCTTCGCAATAGATGTTGTTGTCGGCGTCAGTATTTCATCGATGGAAGTACTCCAACAAGAGTACCTGGATGGTCGAGGCCGTGGTATGGCGGCCGCGCCACCTGAAGCCGCTGTCTTCATGAATCCTGCCGCCGCAGCCATTCAAATCAGTCGGGATATGGGACTGCAGGGTGAGACTACGAATATTACCACTGCATGTTCGTCCAGCACCACGGCCATCGGTTACGCCGCTAGATTGATTATTCACGGCGAATCGTCGTGCGTAATAACCGGTGGCGCGGACGAGGGGATAACGCAGCTCTTTCTAGGGGCGTTCGGGAATACCTGTCTCTCGCACAGAAATGATGAACCGCAGCGCGCATCAAGACCGTTTGACCGTTGCCGTGACGGTTTCGTCCTAAGCGATTCCGCGTGCATCTTCGTGCTGGAAGAATATGAGCGAGCTTCTGCACGCGGCGCAAATATTTATTGTGAAATTGGCGGCTTCGGAAGCGCAAGTGACGCTAAATCAGCTATGAGGATTGATAAATCCGAAACAGCAGGGGCGCGAGCAATTGAGCAGGCGATGCAGCGTGCAGCCTGCGCCCCGAACGAGGTCGATTACTATTCCGCATTCGGCATTTCTATGCGTTCACTCGATGCGCGGGAAACGAGAATGGTTAAGCGTGTTTTCAAAGATCATGCACGGAAAATCGCCATAAGTTCGATCAAGTCAATGATGGGTCATCCGATGGGCGCCGCAGGAGCGATACAAACGGCTGCGTGCGCGCTCTCAATTCGACAGGGCGTTGTGTTTCCGACCATTAACTATGAGGAACCCGACCCTGAATGTGACTTGGATTACGTTCCGAACCAACCGCGCGCCATGAAAATCCGAAAGGCGGTGGTCTACACTTTAGGCAACGGCGGAAATAATGCAGCGTTAGTCTTATCAGCGTGTTAATTTTTGAGGAGATTTTCATGTCCATACAGTCTGCGGTAATGCCCTCGCCTAGTATTTCAATCATACCTAATAAAGCCATTGCTGGCGGCGTAGCAAGTCAACTAATGAGTGGCGATGAGGCCGTTGCCGCTGCTGCGTTGGATGCGGGGGTTAGATTCGCCTCCTCCTACCCTGGCACGCCAGCGACCGATATTCTCGAGTCATTGATTCGGTATTCAGATCCTAAAAAGGTGCGCTGCGTCTGGTCGATCAACGAAAAAGTTGCATACGAGTCTGCGCTGGCGGTGGCCATTGCCGGGCAGAGGTCATTTGTATCGATGAAACAGGTTGGGCTCAACGTCGCGGCCGATGCATTCATGAATAGTTGCCCTGGCGGCACGAATGCAGGCTTGGTCCTAGTCGTGGGGGACGACCCGGAGTGCCATAGCTCCCAGAACAAGCAAGACACCCGGCACTATCGAGCCATGTCCGGCGCCTTGCTGTTGGAGCCGTCCGACGCGCAGGAAGCATACAGTATGACACGTGAAGCGTTTCTGGTGTCGGAACGATTTCTTCTTCCCATAATCATTCGGCTAACATCGCGAACGGCCTATGGATGCACGCCTGTGCAACGCAAGCCCGCTGACGCGGGAGCGGCAACGTTCAATTGGCCCAGAGAACCGCAGAGATTTTTCATAGTTCCAACGGTATCGCGTCGGCTGTTTCTGAGAATATCAAAGTTACAGTGCGAAATGGCCCAATGGATCGCAGAATCGGCCTTTAGCTATCGGAAAGATGCATCAAGAAGATGCGGAAAGCGATTCGGCATTCTATGCACCGGCATTGGAAGTGCTTTGTCGTGCGAGTATCTGCCGGCCAACGCAGGAATGCTTAAGGTCGGAGGCGAGCCATTTCCAGATGATGAGATTGGTTCATTTGTTAACGCGCATGATGAAATTCTCGTGCTCGAAGAGGGCGATGCGTTGTTGGAACAGCGGGCTCGCGCGTTGGCTCGACAGGGAGTGATTGTTCGTGGACGCATATCCGGTGATCTAAAGCCTGTTGGAGAACTTCAAGTCTCTGAAATCGTCGCAGCGATCTCTGGCGAAAACGCAACAAATTCGCCGCCGCCGCCGGATCTGCCCGCGCGGTTGCCGGAAATCTGTAAGCCATGCGGTTACCACAAGGTGTTTGGCGCACTGAAACAGCTTTCTAACATCGCCACGCCGTCGGACATAGGGTGCAACTCACTCGGCGGCTTACCGCCTTATAGTGTGATGGATGGTGTTTGGGCAATGGGATCGAGTATCGGCGTCGCCTGCGGTCTCGCTGCAATAGGCCATCCAAGAATCGTAGCGATTATTGGAGATTCGACATTCTTCCATGCTGGAATTCCTCCAACGATCGAAGCGGTGCATGAAGCTTACGCGCTCACAATTCTGCTTTTGGACAACGGCACAGCGGCGATGACCGGAGGACAAGGCGTGGCGCACCGGTCTTCAGGTAATCCTATACAGAACGGTATCGATATGATTCGACTCATAGGGTCTCTAGGTGTAGCCCGGTGCACGCCCTTTGATCCGCATAAGCTGGGTCAAGACGGGATCAGAGATCTAGTCGAGCAATCGTTTTCTGAACCTGGGGTAAAGGTACTTTTGTATCGTTCGCAGTGCGGCGTGTATTCCCCAGGCTACTTTACCGAATCCAATCCAAATAAGACCCGACTGGAAAGGGAAGAATGAAAACAAATTTCGAGACATTCAATGTCCTCATTACTGGCCTCGGCGGGCAAGGTGTGCTTCTTGTCTCCAAGGCTATTGCGGCGGCAGCTAGCAGGTCGCGTGTATTCGCATGTCGTACGGAGTCTCGTGGGCTGAGCCAGCGCGGCGGTTCGGTGTGTTCGGAAGTTAGGTTCGGGCCAACCATAGTGGCTCCTGTGATTGGACGCCACTCCGCCGACGTCATCCTCTCTCTGGATGCGCTCGAAGCTGCGCGCGTGTTGAGTTTTCTCAAGCCAGATGGAATCCTGCTGACTAATACGCATTTTGTTGCTCCCCTGCATATTCTTTCCACTTGGAGAAATGAAAGCCGGGAACAGGAACAGCATGCGGCACTAGGCCGGCAGTTGATGTCGATCTTTGCTTCCCGAGTTGAAGCGCGCGTGCTCGATCTGCCAGAATTGGCAGCCGCGGCGCGCTGCGAACGAGGCGTCAATTGCGCATTAATCGGGGCTGCCAGCCGTTATTTGCCGATAGCTGCAGACGATTTGCGAGCATCGTTCAGGGCAATGATAAAACCGCAACATCGGAAGGCAAGCATGCGGGCTTTTGACGCAGCGCTTGAAGTCACGCCGTGGTCGCCTTACGCAGATCTCAAAACGGACAAACTGCCGGCGTAATCAATTTCGGCAGGCTTGTAGTGCAAGAATCGAACGGCGCCTTGCTAGAAGGAGAATCTTTGATGACACATTTTGACATATGGAATAGCTACATGATGAGTTATGATTTTCTGAATCAAATCGACAGCTACGCAAAGAACCTGTGCGACGTCGCGGATGCGGTCCGCGTTCGTCCCGGGGAACGAGTTCTAGACGCGGGATCTGGCACTGGAAATCTGTCGACACTTTTGAAGCGGCGGGGGGTCGAGGTCGTATCTTGTGATTTTTCGCCGGTCGCCCTTGCCAAACACCGCGCCAAAGATCGCGACGCAATTCAAGTTGAAGCATCGCTTGAGAACCCATTGCCCTTTGACGATGCGGAATTCGACGCCGTATGCTGCGCCAGTGTGCTCTTCGCCTTGACCCAATCGGGTTGCCAACTGGCGGTGCGCGAGTTCAATCGCGTTTTGAAGCCGGGCGGAAGAGTCGTTGTTACAGTTCCTGCGCCAAATCAGCGAAATAAGAATCTGATCGGCATGCACTTTCAGGGACTGAAGCGTAAGCATGGTCGATTAATGGGCTGGTCGCGCGGTATCGTGGATCTGCCTTGTCTGCTCAAGATTCTCTACTACGGACGTGCGCTGGGGCGATTGCCAGATTGGCAGGGTTGGCATCGCTTTACGGCAGACGAAATATGCAAACTCTTATCAGACGCCAAGTTCGACGGCATGATGCTCAAGACGACCTATGGCGCGTGTTTCTTGTTGTTGGCGGCAACGAAAGCTTCGACACCGGTTTGGCAGCGCGCGATGACCAGCGTAGCGGCGTCATACTCAGCCGAGACAGTGATCCTTCCGTAAACCAATCCTTGAATGTACTTTTCTGAGCAGCCGAAACGAATAAGATCTGGAGAATGACTCTCGGACGTCGTTTTCATCCCCTTTTTGTACATTTCGATGTGCTGTTATGTCTTGCTGGCGCCGGCGCCACGCTTGTGATTTCGTGGTTGATAAACCCGCATTCCGTAGCGTGGCTTGTCGATATTTACGTTGTAACTGGATTGCTGTTGGCGAGCTTGAGGAGCGCGCGAAAAACACCGCTTCATCGCTCCTATGCTGTCTACCTTTGCGCTTTGAGCCAGTACCTGCTGGTCGTATGGCTCTTACATGCGATGACGCCTGGCCGGACGCCTGACGCGATTAAGCAGAAAATTATTCCGTTGATGCGGGCTCTCAGTCTGGGTTGCGTCTACATGTCGGTTGCATTGTATTACTTCACATTGCGCTTTGCCGAATCTAAGTCGCGAATATTGCGCATCATTGAATACGCTGGCTGGATCGGAAGCACTATTTTTTATGTGCTGCTTCTCAGTGGAAAGCTGATGGCCGATTACATTTGGTCGGGTGTGACCTGGGTGCCGGCCATGGACGCCACCTATAAGATTTTCTTCTATTTCACAACGCTTTACGTAACGCTTGGAATTGCCATTCCGCTTTACGGGGTAGTTACGGTTCGCGAGCGGCAACGCAGACTACAGGTCTTTTATTTTCTATTGGGTGGAATTCCACTATGGCTTTCGTGCTGGGGCCACTTCTTGATCAGCTTCGGAATTAATATATATCCGGCCGGCGGCGTGATCTTTTTGATGCATGCGTTGATTATGTCCTATGCGGTGTTCAAACATCGGGTGTTTGACATTACGATACTGCTGCGGCGCGGGCTGGCATATGCCATACTGTCTTTGTGTATTGGCATGCTGTACGGCGGGTCCTTATTGATCCTGTCAAATTGGACTGCGGCGCTTCATGCCAGCGTGATCTCAAGCTTATTGTTTATTTTTATTGCAGGGATGCTCTATGCTCCGCTTCTGAACAAGCTTCAAAAAACTGTCGACCGCTTCTTTTTCCGAGCTACCATAGACCGGCAACGCACGATCGAGCAATTTGCACTCGATTCCGCGACAACAATCAATTTGAGCTCGCTATCGCGTTCGCTGTGTGATCTGATCGAGAAAAGCCTTAAGCCGCGCCGCACGACGCTCTTTCTCGATAACGGTAAGGGCTTGCTTGTGCAATATTGCTCTCACGACGGGCGCTATTCGCCTGGGCAGTGGCCGAACGGCGCGCAGTTTCCTCAAGATTACGCCAGGTCGAGCCGCTCTGTCTCGGCGGCCTATCGGGTACGAGCGCCAGAGCCTGCCTGGAACCCGCAGCCGCTTCAATTCACCGAGGGCGACGACGCGCTTGTCGTTCCAATCGTTCATCGCGATCAACGCCTGGGCTGCTTGTTTCTTGAACCCAAACGCGCCGACGAACCCTATGACGAGGATGATATTCGACTGGCAGAATTGATTGCAGCGCAGTCGGCAGTCGCACTTCAAAATGCTCGATCGTTCGCGCAACTTGAGCACCTCCAGGATCTGAATCGAACCATGTTGGAGAGTCTGATGACTGGCGTGATAGTTGTATCGTCCAAAGAAGTGATCTTGCAGTCCAACGAAGCCATTCATTCCATATGCTCAGTCAGCGGCGAGTTTCCGTCGAATCTTCGCCAATTGCAGGAAATTCATGCCAATCTCGTGAACGAGATACGTTTTCTGCTGGAGGGCGGCAAGCCCGCCGACGACATTGAGTTGACGATCGCCGGCGTTCGCCCACGCAACATTCTTTTGAGTTTCAGACAACTTACAGCTAGCGAAGGCGAAGTATGTTGCCTAATTGTTCTTCACGATGTCACCAATTATAAGGAATTGGAAGCCATAGCCGGGCGGCGAGAAAGCCTGGCTAGGATTGGGGAGGCGGCCGCTGGAATTAATCACGAAATAAAGAATCTTTTGCATCCCATTCGATTTCAAATGGATAGGCTGGCGCGGCTGGACATCAATAGTTCCATTGATGTGACGCGAGAGTTGCAGCGCACCACTACAGTCATTCCGGTACAGGTGAAGGCTCTGGAGAAGATGTTGCGAAATTTGAAGAATCTGGGTCGTCCCCTGAAGCTTCGCATTGGAAAAGTTGAACTGGAATCGTTGGTGGGCGCCGTTTGGAATGACATCACAACGACCCGGGAAGCGTCAGAAATTTTATTTTGTATCAGTATTGCAGATGACGCCAAGGAAGTCTCGGCTGACGGAACGTGGTTGCGTCATGTAATACATAATCTCCTGCTCAATGCTGTCGACGCAACCGTTGGATGCCACGAACCGCGAGTCACCGTTACCGCTAGACGTAACGGAGAGATCTTCAATATTCAAATTAGCGATAATGGTCGGGGAATCGATGAGGCGACGAAAAAGCGCTTGTTTGAGCCATTTTTCTCCACCAAAGGGGAAGCTGGCACGGGGCTTGGGCTCTGTGTTTGCAGGCGTATTATCGAGTCGCACGGCGGACGCATCACAGTTGAATCAGAGAGTGGACGGACTGCTTTTAGGCTATTGCTTCCCAGCACCAAGACCGGGTCAACTGGCTATGAAGACCCTCGAAGCTCATTTTGAGAATAACTTATAAACGTAATTCCTTGCCAAAAAACCTTGTGTATAAAAGGATATTTAGGATTGTCGTGAGGGCGATTTAGCTGTGCGAAGCCATGTCCCGTTTCTCCTAAATTTGAAATGACTTCTATCAACACGCCACGAGAGACCACAACTTCAGAGTGTTGAAATTGCTTGGTTACTCGAATTGCTAAATTCAAATTATTTATCATATCTAATCCCCACTATTCATTGGCTTGAATGCCAAATTGCCGAATTCGCATTCGAATAGTATTTCGATGCACCCCCATTAGTTTTGCAGCCTCGGTTTGATTTCCGTTGCACTGACGAAGCACTCGTTCTAGGTGCTGGCGTTGTCTTTCGGGGTCCATTCCTTCATCCGTTAATGCTATTATTTCCATTGGCAAATTATTGACACGCAGATCCTTTTGTTCGGGACTTAAGAGCATCATGGCGCCCTCAAGCACGTGCTTGAGTTCACGCACATTGCCAGGCCAGTCGTATTGCTGAAACAACGCGATGACATCAGGATTTATCTCGAGCGGCCTTCTGCCCATATCAATACTTAACCTGCGATTGAAGAACTCCACCAGGGAGGGAATGTCATCCGGACGTGACTTTAACGCGGGCATGGTTAAGCTTGCGACGTTGATCCGGTAAAAGAGATCCTCCCGAAAAAGCCCCTCGGAAACACGTTCCCGTAGTTCGCGGTTGGTTGCGAATATGAACCTGGCCGAGCATTCGCGTTCCTTGGTATCGCCGACCGGAAAGTAAGTCCGATTTTCAAGCACCCTGAGAAGAATGGTCTGTTGCGTAAGCGGCATGTCGCCGATTTCGTCAAGGAAGATGGTTCCGTCTTCGGCTAGCTCGAACTTTCCCTTTGTTGATTCGATCGCGCCGGTAAACGCGCCGCGCCTGTGACCAAAGAGTTCGGAACTTAGGAGAGTCTCGGGAATTGCCGCGCAATTAACGGTCACAAAAGGACTGCCTCGCCGTCGACTGTGGTAATGAAGCGCTCGGGCGGCTAGCTCCTTTCCAGTGCCGCTTCCCCCACGAATTAGAACGCAGCCATCGACCTCTGCCAGTCTGCGGATTGTTTCCTTTGCAAAGCGCATGCTCTCACTCTCACCCACCAGGCGCTGTAACCCATCTCGAGCCTTCAATTCGTTTAGCAGATTATGCTGCGAGCGCCGTAGCACCTTTAATTCCAGGGCTTTCTGAATGCGGTTCAAGAGTTCATCCGGGGCAAAGGGTTTTGTAACGTAGTCATACGCCCCAAGTTTGATTGCCGAGACAATTATCTCTATATCCGAATCTTCGCTAGTGAGCATAATCACCTCGATATTCGGAGACACTTGCTTGATGCGCCGGAGCAGCGAGAGGTCGGTGCAGTCCGGAAACCTCAAATCGAGCACAACTAGATCGGGCTCCTTTGTTTCCACTGAATGCAACGTATCTTTGGCGGTCTCCGCACTGAGAACTTGGAATCCTGCGGACCGGAGCAGATCGCCGACATCACGCAGGATGTGTTTTTCATCGTCGGCGAACGCAACCGGCGCGCTTGCTGGCGGACGGCCAATTATCTCCAACGCCTCAGCCATCGTCGAATCTAGCGGATATCAGGGCGTCAAGACTTCTGACTATACCGTCGTTGTCGCCGATTGCGGCGCAGTCGTCGAGGGAGACAATTCCGGCGCTGGAATGACGAATGGAATAACGTTGCCCGCAGTTGGCAGCGGCAACAAAGGCTTTCGCGTGACCGTGCGGAACGTTGGGACCTTGACTTTCCGAGTCACGCCGAATGCCTCCGATGGAATTGATGACCGCGCGGCCGGCGTGCAAGACTCGCTTAACGCCAAATATTCCAGCGTGACCTATCGTAGCACCGGAACGAGCGGCGCCGGTGCAGGCAAAGGTTGGGCGGTCGAGCACGCAGAAGATTATCTTGTTGGTACTCCTGCCTCGCCTCCCGCTTTTTTGGGAGTAACTACGGTTACGGCAGTCGCAACCGTTACGCTTACGGCGGGTGAATGGGATTTAGCAGGAGAATTACTTTTCACCGTCGGAAACGCGACCGGTTACACCACCTGCATCGGCGGCATGAATGCAGGCAGCGCCGCCCTCGGCCCGCTGGGCGACGGCCGTCTCGACGCGATTGCACCGACCGCTAATTATAATCAGTCGATAACATTCTCGGCCGTTCGATACATATGCACAGGCACGACGATTGTTTATTATTTAAGCGGATACTCAGTTTGTAATGCTGGAGCAACGACCAATGGAGCCTACGGGCGGCTCTCAGCGAGGCGCGTGCGATGAGCTTTACCTATTTCGTCACACTTTCCGCGAGTAATGACCTTTTATCTATTGCTCGCAATGAGGACCTATTTCCGGTGCTTTGGGGCGACGCACCAGGATGCAGATCGGCAGCATCACTCTGCTCCTTCAAGCGCGCTGTCCACGTGTTGTTTTACGTCTCCGTCGCGGTTCCATCGAGTTCAAAGAACCTAATCTGTATGGTTATGAGGAATCAACCGTACCCACCCCAGGCACAAGTTATTTGGAAATCGCTGAATGTGGTCTTTATGACGCCAGCCAGGCCCGCGACTGGCTTCCCCGCCCGATCCAGGCGGAATTGTCGATGTGCCAGAGGTACTGCTACGTGATTGCAAATCAAGGCACGACATTTGTCATAGCTTTTACAACAAACCCGCCAGCGCGTATATTCAATTTCCGCTTCCTATGCGCGTGAGTCCCAATCCCACATTTTCCGGTAGCTTCGGGCACATTAGTTGTGAAACCTTTAGCGGAACGAATAATGCGGCTATCACATCAGCGCCAAACCTTGCCAGCCAAAATACCAATGGATTTCTAATTTCGTTAGCCAATAGTAATAATACATGGGCGGCCGCGAATACACCGCAATTGATGTATTGGAATTCGGCTGGAAGTGATCTTATTATACTTGATTCTGGAAATGTCTGGTCTTGCGGCAACGCCAACGACAAATTCAAGCCTTTCAATTCCCCCATATCGATATATCGTGACAGGTACTTCCCAAAAATACTATATGCTTGTCGTCAATAACGCAACGAGTGGAAATGGAGCTTGCCAGGGAATTATGACTGCGCGAAGGGTGCGATGAAGTTCTTTTACTTCTGGGACTGATTGGTCTTGGCTCATCGGATTCGCAGCGCGGGACGTCTACCTTACCCTTCTTGCCGAAAGCCGGCCACTGAAGGACATCGTTCCAACCAAAGTATAAGTTGCAAACATTTTCAGATAATAGGTTGTCGATGACGCAGTTGCGTCCACGCGGAACGTTGGGATAGAAACACTGAATTGAACAGCACCACCCGTGAACCCTTGCAAAAGCAAATTGTCCCCTGTAAATAGGCCCGTCGCCGAATTACCAGACGTGGATGAAATTCCACCGCCCATGTTATGCGCTGTTGTCACCGTCGCGGTTCCGACATTGCAATCAATAGCCCCGCTCACGTCCCATTCACCAGGCGTGATGCCTAAACTCGTAATGTCACCATAGGTATTACTTGTACCCGGCGCGGATACGCCACTTGCGTATGCGCGGAGGTAATCCTCGGCCGACTCAACAATCCACCCCTTCCCCGTTCCCTGGCCCGCCACGCCTGTGCAGCGCAAGGTCATCTTGGAATTCTGATCGTTCAGCGTGTGCGTCACAATTTGGCCATCGATAGTATCGAAGCCATTCGGCGCTATCGTCACCGCGTGCGCCGTTCCAAAGTTTGTTGCCGTTCCAGAATTGACAATCGTCACACGAAAGCCAACCCCTGCGCTGCTTGCCGCTGGCAGCGAGATCGCAATCGTGGCATTTGCCCCATTATTTGTCGTATCGCAATCGATGATGGCATCACAATCTCCAATGGCGATGGTATACGCACCCGTTTTTCTTAAGTATCCACTTGATTCAACAATAGCCGACGCGTTGGAAATGATCGGTCGACCGCCATTGAGCGCCGCGCCCGAATTCGTCCCGCCGTTGGCGATCGCAGACACGCCGTTCAACGCATTCTGAATCGTTTGCCAATTTCCATCCACAGCACCAAACCAGTTCGTGGAACCTAGTCCCGGTCGACTTAGGTTTATACTCATAGTACGGTCCTCCTCGTAAGCGGCAGAAGAGCTACAACGATACGGCGAGTGGAAGAGAAAGAACAGATGGCGCAATCTATGATAATACCAAACCGTACGTGTTGTTGCTTAAGTCAGCGAGTCCAATGAATTAGCGACATGCAATATCACTCTTTACCTGGGCGTGTATTGCCTTCTTGCCAGTCTAATCGTCGGCCCGCCATTGACCGCCACGTGCAATTGTTGCCCGTCCTCGAGCACGCGCACGTTGCGCCCCCGATACGGCCTTCCCATCGTGTACATATGGCCCCGGTAAGAGAGCTGCCCCTGCATTGACACGCGCCGGGGAACCGCTTTTTTGCCGTCGGAGAAGCTCTTGTTCCCACCATAAGGCGAGATCCCATACGGTTGGACTCCATACCCCAGGCCGTAGCCTTCAAATACGGCTTGCACCTTCTCAATCGAGATTCCGAGATTGTCGGCGATCTCCTGTTCGGTTCGGGCACCCTTTATGCACAATCGCGCCACCGCGCAGACCTCGTCCGGCGTTGGTGTCCTGCCCTCCAGGAAGCCAGCCTTGGCAGCCAGATCCTTCACCAGCGCGGTCTTTGGCAGATCCAGTTCCTTGTAAATCGTCTCGATGAACCAGTCGGGATGGCCGGCGCGAAGCTCCCGAAAGTATCGCAGCACGGTACCCTTAAGGGCCTGCCAGTTTAGCGCAGCGGACGGGCGTTTCAGACGTTTCACGGGAATCATGGAAGGCCCTCGCACAACCGGAACTAACGATCAGGTTGGAGCAACACGACTATGTCACAACGCTTTGTAGTGTCAATTCTTTAAAATACCGATTGTCGGCAGCGGAGCATTTTCACGTTTGACGGGTACCTAGAATTAGGGCTTATGTTCAGTTCGACCTCATCAGTTGTATTTCGTTCAACTCGCTGGAAAATTCGATTTGCGCTCTCATAACTCATTAGCTGATAATATTCTCTCGCAGTAGCAGGGGGCCTGAGAGTCATTCGGCCCCCTTTGACGCAGAACTCAGCAATACTCGGCTGGCCATGCGCTGCGCCGTGTCCCCTCTGCGCGGGGCCCCGGCGCTGGCCGGCCAGCACTAACTTTGCTCCGACAGCGCCCGATCTAGCGCACTTAGTACATTTAAGGTTGAGAAGATTTGTCTTGCTGGCGAGCTCGAAGATTGCTGAGCGCAGAATCCCGCAATAATTTTTGCGCATCTTTAAATTTCCGTTTGCTTTTGTTATTAATTAATTTTTGCAACAGCGCCACTGGCGTGTTAGGATTTCGCGCAATGCTATACCAGAGATCTGATTCTTTGAACATTTTTCGAATCAAATCACTCGTTGTCAAAGGATTTCTTGCAACGTGATCTCGCACTACGAAATCTTCGTCGAATGCCAGTATTTCTAACATTGAAATAGTTGAATTGGGATGTATAGCTACCAATGCGCGAACAATCCAATCTGGATTGGCTATGAGCGCGCTGAGCTTATATTGGTCACTTGTCTTATCTCTCGCTATTGCAATATTACGCACAACGCTAGCCTTATCATCTAGAAGTTTCATTAGCAATAATGGAATATGTGGTGTTTTAAAATGTCTGGCGACCGCTGCGCGAACTTTAACGCTTCTGTGTTCAGCAAGTTCTCGAAGTTGGGTAGCGCTCGCTTGAATATCCCTCGCATTTGCCATGGCTCGCACTAGTTTGCTCTCATCTCCGCTCAAAAGCTTGATTAGTTTCGAGGGGCAAACGTCGTTACATGCTACACCCATTCTTACGATTGGACTAGGATCCTTTGCCAAACCAAACAGCATTTCCATACACGCATTTCGGTTTTCTGCTAGTGCGGCACGTACTGAGACCTCTCTGTCCTCTAATAATTTCCGTAGTTGACTTAAAGGCGCAGAGGTGTTTTTCGCCAGCAACTCTCGTCGGATCTTGTCATTAGCCATTCGTTTTGTTCCTAATAATGCTCGTTGTTTTGATTAATCCCCTCCTGGCTTGCCCCCAAATAGACTATGTCCACCTAAGTCATTAGGATTTGAGGATTGAGCTGGCGGTGGCGGTGGCGGCTGGGGCTCACTTGCTGCCGCGGTCCCACCCAGCGCTGCCGCCGCGGCTAGGCCGGTAATCGCCGCCTGCGCCCACTTCCCGATCTCATACCCGAGTGCAGGGTTTTCGGACAATGCCGTTATTGCTATAAGTGCAATAACAAACCCCACATCCGACCAGTCGGCACAATACACTTCCGGATCATCGAAACAACACGGTTGAGTAATGAACTTACTCATGAACCCTAACGAACTACCTGGTGGGCAGTCACAAACATATCGACATACTTTGCCCATTTTCTTGTCTAGGGTGCATGTTATAGTAGTCCCTAACCCCGAAGGATCGGCGATTGCGATAGGATTGTTATCAGCGTATTCATACCAATTAGTTTCCGACTGGGGGAAATTTAAGGATGTAAGTCCTTGCAAGGTGAACGGCAATCTCTCGATTAGAGTTTTTGTGAGCTTTGTAGAATAAATAGCGTTTCGCACTGCCACAGACTGCGAAAAAAACTTTCTTACGGACGTGGAGGTATCCGGATTTATTCCAGTAACTTTATTGAGAAAGGCTTGCCATCCTGTCAGATATGCTAGATCTTTGGCAATTGCAGAATTTATTTCATCTACAAACAACGTCGCATTAAAAATTCCGTAGACATTTCCGGTTTTACGCGACATTGTCTTTTTCAAATTCGGTAAAGCATCCCGGCTTAAAAACCGCCCGACGATCGGGTCGCCTATTCTCGACGGACTGAGCCAATAATGCTGTCCTCCGATGAGCGGGGTCCGCCAGTTGGTCTGATAGATCAATTCATTTGGCACCCCAGGTGTCGACCCGCCGATACCTGCCAGCTGCCGACCAAACGTATCCTGCGTGTACGCCAGCAACGTATTCTGATTTACATCAGCAACGGCGGCGACAGTGCCGCGATGGTCCATGCAGAGATACTGGTAGTACGTCGCGCCACCCGCGGTGCGCTGTGCCTCAATTACCGAGCCGATGCCCGGTGTCTGGGTATAACCGTGGGAATACCTGACGTTCAGTGCGCCCGTGGAACTGCGTTCTTCGAGTAGGTTAGGCCCATCCCACAGGTAGTACGTGACTGTGCCGGCCAAGTTCTGACAATACCGGTTCAAACGGCTGTCGTAATAAAAGTATGTTGGGGCCTGTGTCGCTGCCGGTGGCGCAATTGCAGTAACAAGTTGGTGCGGTCCGTAGGCGTAGTATGTCGCCCCTGCGCTGGTATCGTTGATAACCGTGGCGTTACCGTTGGCATCGTAGTACCAGTAGGTCGAGTTTCCTGCCGGCTGGACGAATCGCTTGATGATCGAGTTGTCCGCCGCATAGGAGTAATAAGCTGATTCCAATTGCGTGCCGGCTGTCGACTCTCTGCGCATCTGCAAGCGATTGCCTGTTGCGTCGTAAGAGTAAGAGAAGGCGTAAATCTGCCCGGTGTTTTTCCCCGAAAAAAACGCGTAGGCATTCTGGAGAGAGTGTCCAGGTCGCCGTATACGACGGTACCGAGTGCGATTCGAGTCGTCACGAAGGTGCCTGCTTTGCATGGCAAAATCTTATTCCCGTTTTCGGGCATGTCACGTGGCATTTTCGAGTGGAAATGGTATCACAACATCTTAAGCTTTGGAAAGTGCGTCATGCGTCGGAATCCCTAGAGGGAAATATTGAACGCTATGCGCAACTCATCGCCCACACCAACGCCGCCGCTTCCAAACGACCAATGGGATAAAGCGAAATTAAAGGAAATTGCCAAAACAGTTGGGCAACCGTTGGAAGTTCGGTCCGCCATGGCTTTCATGCAAGCAGGATGGACTACGCATCTTGGGTCGTACTATGTCGATCATGTGTCGAAAATCCCCCGCGAACTGGACGTCTTGATCCAGAAAGAGAAGATCTATCAGCCGAAGCAACATCATGGTTTAGCTGTTGGGAAGTTTCATGCAAGAATGCGCGTGTTGTGTTCGTGCAAGGGATTCCCAACCGACCTTTCACCAATCACCTATTCGCTATCAGGAGCGAATCACAGCGACCTACTTTATCAGCCGATCTTTACAAGCATGTTCCGCGGGAATTTCAATATTGGTCGTTTAGACCGGATTGCGAAGGATGCGGCGAACCTCGTCATTAAAAGGCCTGAGCTTCAAATTGCAGGGCAGGTTATAGCATTCGACACGTACAAGATGAACGATCCTCAGAGATACGAAAAGAAGAAAGACGAGATTCTGTTCGGCGGCCTAGATAGCGCCATCAAGGCCTGTGCTCATTGGCATTACCTTGATGTCCAAGCCGGCGACCTCTTCGCGACTTTGAGTGTTCCGTTGCTCGTCACGTTGATACCGGCTTTGAATTTCTCAATCGATTTCGGCACGGTTTCTGAGGCCGAGTTAAGGCACTGCGGACAGGTGACAAACTCTTATCCGATTCTGAATGAGCACCTAACGCTGATAAATGTGCCGATTACCGCGCTTTTATGTGATGAGTCCAGGCTGCCGTTTGTCATCGCCGCCCTGGAGACCATATGGACGCGCTTTAACGAGTTACTTGAACACCATCGGCCGTTCGATTCTGTCACTTGGCCTATTGGCTTTTGATACCGGTAACGCGAAATACTAAAATCCGTCTCGTCGGCGCATAATTTTTGAGGCTCTGATAATCCATGAAACGAAACACAAAATCTTTGTATGTTGCCGATTTTGCCACTGCGATCAAACGAGAGCTAAAACGAAGGCGAAAACGCTCTCCGCCTATCTCGAGCCTCATTGGGTTATGCGAAGTCTTATTTTTCTCGAGTTTAAAAACAGACGAGTTAGCTCCCATTCGGTGTACTGTAACGTACATTAATCCAAAGAATCCAGATCCCTCCCCACCGGAGAGGATATTGGCCGATCGCTGGAGTGTAACTGCGTTCGACCAATCAATTCCGTTCAACCAGAAGAATTTGTCTAAGCTCGCCAAAGCTTCCGATCCACTCGTAAGCGCCATCGCAGTATATAGAGCTGAATCTAATCAGTTGTTTATGTGGGGCCTCATTGATCAGCAACACAACCGCGCTGGCTTCGCATCGTTGGAACTCAACGAGGGTGCCGAAAATCCTGGTTGGTTTAGTATTTCAATTCTCGGTGTTGGGCATCTTGCATTTTATTTAAACTATACCTTACTCGGAACACTACGCCATGACGAACTTGTGTCAAAATATTACGATGTCCTGAAAAGTGGTCCTATTCACGACAAACTAAAATTGGGGATGGACGTGCATTTAAATGACGTTAAATCGAGAAACTCTTCTGCTGCGTTTTCGGCCCGTGGACATCGGCCTGATAGCTTCCGGCGATACTGGATAAGGGCGTTGAGCCGGATATTACTTGGAATTCAACGTTACGGGCACGGCGGCGCAGTTCTTCTCGCTAACGCCAACTCTGCAAGAGATGTTCAATTGAAATATCCCCTGCGCTACACTCGTTTGCCAGACGCATTGATTCGTGAGGGGGTTCATACAATTAGCAGCGTTCATGCCAATGATAAAATTCAACTTGAATACCTGGATCACCGATCGCAACAACTGCCTACGATACTTTACCTTGATTATGTATGCGCCG
>Ga0206927_1044_pt1 | contig 29752 bp, 24 predicted proteins | sample Alteio_BWOrgHeat_60_FD_153249 | JGI IMG/M metagenome (GOLD analysis project Ga0206927, IMG submission 153249) | Enriched cells from forest soil in Barre Woods Harvard Forest LTER site, Petersham, Massachusetts, United States -... | ecosystem: Environmental > Terrestrial > Soil > Temperate forest >... | reverse complement strand
CTTTTGGTCCATCGATGTCTCCTTTTGGTCCATCGATGTCCCCTTTTGAGGCATCGATGTTGTCTTTTGGTCCACCGATGCTTCCTTTTGGTCCATCGATGTCGTCTTTTAGAGTATCGATGCTTCCTTTTAGTCCACCGATATTTCCTTTTGGAGGCTCGATGTTGTCTTTTGTGGGATTGAAACTGCTTTTTAGGATTGAGGAGCAGGTCATTGAAAGTGAAAGGTGAGAAACTCCTGTAAGTTTTTTCTATTAAGATTAATGCTGTTTATTTGGGTAACAATAAAGGTCTATGGTTCAATTAAAAAAATCTTCAATAAAAGATGAATTATCCATTTGGGGTTTTATTTCATCAGAATTATATTCATTGATTTTAAATTCCCCTACATATCCTGAAGTACTTAGCATAGTAAATTTAGTAACTATTTTCATTTTAATAGAAAATTGTCTATTTGAAATATCTTGATATTTAATTTCTGCTGTTATTAAAGGTATATTTAGCTCAAAATTGTTTTCTTCCTTTTCAGAAATTGAGCTAAAAAGAAAAACGTAAACATTTAATAATTCTAAAAAATGTAAAGGTAATTTGACGGTTGAATGTTCATTTTTTACATTAACTGGCAAAATGTAGCTTAAATAGGATGAAAGACAATTATCAATTGAAATTATTTTATTCGGATAAGGAATGTCCTTGTTTTCACATTTTAAAGAAATTAATCCAAATTCTTTTTTTACTATAATCAATAATTCAGGGCTTACATATTTATTTAGTTGATTTATCTGATCAATAAATATATCTATATCATAAGCAAATGAAATATTAACATTTTTAGCAGTTCCAAAACCTATATTAAAACATTTCAACCCAAAATCAGATAACCCTAAATGTTTATTTGAAAATTCAAAAATCTTTGTAACATCCTTAGATTCATTACTCCATATAGATGGAAACATTAACTCACCTTTTTTCATACTCTGAACATAAAAATAAATATTATCAATAAAAAGATGAGGTTTATATGTATTTTCTCTTTGCTTTTTAATTTCATTTAATGTATAATAATAGATAATTGCAGCAGCTATAGTTGCTAATGCACTAATACTTGCTATAAATAAATTCATTCTTGATAAATTTAAATTTTTAATATTACGACATGAAAATTGTATCTTGTTTTTAGTTAAGAATGCGAGAAAGATATAGAAATTTGTCAGGTCCTGTGTTCATTATGCAAATCTCTCAATTTTTAATTTCTTGTAAATCTCATTCATCCGTTTGTCTATTGCTCTTGTCAAAGTAACTTCAAGGTCATTGACATTTGAATATGGTAACCATTTTACAGTTGTGCCTGGCAGATTTTCAATTTTAGTAAGCTCTTTTTTCCAAATCGTTTTACAAGCAATGGTATCCTTAACAAACATAAATATGTTTTTGTGCAGGATAAGGGTTAGCGCTTTCTTAATCTCAAATGAAACTGTTGGTGAACGGGAATCTTCAAGTAAAATAATAATCCAGTGGCAAGTTTTCATTTCCGCAACAATTTGTTTATTCAAATCATGCAAAGCAAATGAGTTATATTCTATGCATCTTGGTCTGCCAAAAGGATAATCTCTTGTGTCGTGAAGTAAGTTTATTGTTTTTCGGATTAGTTTTCTTTCTTCTAATTCAACATTGTCGATTCCATCTTGTTTGGAACTAACAAAAATGTTAATCATTGGTAATTTACTTTTTACATCTTCTTTTACAACATTCTGCGATATTTTTTTTCTAATTTTTACATCAACAAGTTTTCCTCTGATAAAATAGGCAATACTAATTCCAAGCGAAAGAATGTCTTTTTCATCTTTGTCTTTAAGTTTTTGAGCAAAGAGTATTAAGGGAATAAAATTTCCTTTGGGAATATTTGAAATTCTATTTAGAAAAGATGGAGGGATTGAATTGTTGCTTTTTACAAGAACTAAAAATTTAAAGCCTTTCTTTGAAAAGATGATATCGGGTTGCCATTTCAAATTTTTTAGAGAATTAGTTGCAGCTACTTTAACATAGCCTTCTTTGACAAACTGCTCAATTATTTTGTCCAAAAGAACCATTCTATTTCAATTTGCTTTTAAGCAATTCTGTTAACCTTCTTAGATTACTTCCAATTTGTTCCTTTTCCTTTTTAGTTACTTGATTAAGATTTAAGTTTTGAACCTCTTTGATAAGTGAATCGGTTTTCTTTAATATGGAGTCAATTTGATAAACTGTTTCAGATGTTTCTTCAAAGATGCTTAATGGTGTTACTTCCAATTCCTTTACAAAAGATTCCAATTTTTCAAAAATTAATTCTTCTCTAACATTCCCTTTTTTCATTGCTGTTAATGATTTGGTCAATGCTCTGAAATCTCTGTTTGTTTTAATAACACCACTTGCTTTTTTTCTTACACATGCGTCAATAATTTTTTCTTTACTATATTTTTTTAAAAATTCTGGCAGCCTTTCCTCAATTATTTTTAGAGGTGCATGCATTTCCGCTAAAATATCTGGATCCATTCCTTTGTCAGGAATTTCTTTGTTTTCAGATTCCATAAACTTTGTCAAAATACTTTGAGGATAATCATAAAAGAGTAAGTATTTATTGATTTTGTATTCTGAAAGTGAAGTTATTTTTACCAATTCCTGTTTATCTTGTTTTCCCAACTTTTGATGATTCATTCCCATCTCATCAATTACCCTAATGAGAGTTTTAGCAATTGCAAAGTCAGTCCATTCTTCACGAACATTATGAATATGAAACATTAAAGAAAGATTTTCAAGTTCTGATGGTTCATGTTCCAAAACATGACAAGCAATTTTTTCCTCATTCAATTTTTTAAATGCCCTGAATCTCCTTTCTCCATCTAAAATCACATAACGATTATCCTTGCTCCGTTTGTAAACGATGATAGGGTTAAGAAGACCTTTGGAGAGAATAGAATCAATTAAAACATCTTCCTCAGTATCTACAAACCTTTTTCTTGGGTTCAAATCATTAGTTACAATCTGTGATATAGGAACTGTAACTATCCTTTCTTTATATTCAGTGGTATCAAGAAGAGTTTGTTTCATTGTTTGTTATTTACGGTTTTAATAATTGACATCAACTCCAAACAAGTATTTATCTTGTATAGGGTAGTTCATATGTTTTGTTAATATTCATGCGCCAAAAGTATAAAACAATTATCGGTATAACAAGCAAATAAGCAAATAACCCCCTAAAAGCTCAACATATTCCCAAAAACGCCTGAAAACCTTTCATTTCACCAAAAGTAAATACCTCTATATTCCAGGAAAGAATGTCATTACTATACTAATGCAGCTAAAGTTTATAGGATAGTAAGTACTTGTTTTTTGAAAGTGTGTGTTTTTGATAAAATAACACATAAATCAACATAAATTTCACCTACTATTTTAATGTTCTTAAATCAATGAAAATGGAATGAGTATATTTCATAAATTTATCTGTGTATTTCACCCGCGAAAGAGCCTGTTTTATAAAAAAAACATCACAAATGTCATTTTAATCAGTATGCTTTATTTTTTAATGTACACTCCAGTACTTCTCCGGAGTGTGGATAATATATTCAGGAGTGTGGATAATATGTTCATCAGTGTGGATAATATATTCATCAGTGTGGATAATATATTCAGGAGTGTGGATAATATATTCATCAGTGTGGATAATAAATTCATCAGTGTGGATAATAAATTCATCAGTGTGGATAATATATTCATCAGTGTGGATAATATATTCATCTATATACATTAAAAAATAAAGCATACTGATTCAGTTGACATTCATAAGCGCTTTTTTCATAGTGAGGTGCATTATTTGCTTGAATATCAATATAAACAGGTAAAATGGGGAAATTGACTCATGGGAAGGAAACGGGGTTTTGGAGGGTGAAACCGAACAAATCAGGAATTGGGATTTTTTATCGAAATCTGAAGGTTTTATTGATGAAATATTAAGAAAAAAACAGGGTTAAATTTACTATTCCTGGCAGGAGAATATCGTACGAAGGGGACTGTCAGGAGATTGATTCCTTAACCGGACTTTTTCTTAAACTTTTTTCAACTGCATCTAACAGTTGATTTTCAGTAAACGGTTTACTTAAAAATTCATATCCTGCATTTTTTAAACTCCTATGTACATATTCCGGTATTGCACCTGCCGACATAAATATCAATGGAACATCCTTAATAGATGGTTCTTTATAAATCATGTTTAGAAATCCAACACCATTGGTTTCAGGCATCATAATATCACAAATGATGACATCAGGGTGAAAATTCATTGCTTTTTCAAATCCCATCTTACCGTTTGTAGCTGTTATAACCTTATATCCAGCCAATAAAAGTAATTCTGTAGTATTCTCTAAAATCCCGGAATCATCATCTATGACTAACATTAGTCGCATTGAATCCAAAATTAATTTTCAAACTAAGGAAAAACAATGACTTATGTCATATTCCCGGGTGTTATATGTCATAAGGGCTATTGTCTCATCAACCTATTGGAGGGAAGGGGAGGAGGGAGGAGTTTTTGGAAGAAATAGTAGTGTTTTTCAATCAAAATACAGGGAAATTGATAGGAAGGATTACAGGTCAGATTTAAAACATTCTTCGCATCGCGACATGGGTTATCTGATTTATTAGTAGTTTAGCCCCGATAATTATAATTCATACTAAATAATTCAGCATGAAACAACAATTTAAGGTTTTGCTTTTCTTACCGTTTATTTTTCTTTCGGTTTATTTTTTCTCATTAAAATCAGATGCTCAACCCATTCGGCTTTGGGGAACAACAATAAATGGCGGACCTACCGGTGCCGGTGAAATTTTTAAAATTGCCGAAGACGGATCAGGATTTCAAGTAGTTTATAATTTCCAGGGAACTCCAACCGGAACAGGCACTGAACCTTGGGGTGATTTGATGCTATGCAGTAATGGGTTAATATATGGAACAGATTATAGTGGTGGCGATTCGGCTACCGGTGTGATTTTCAGTATTGATCCTATTACGTACAATTATATAAAAGTTCACGATTTTCATTCATTAGAGGGATATTTGCCGTATTCTGGATTGATAGAAGCATCAGACCATAAACTCTATGGAGTAACTCGCGACGGTGGAACTTTAACAGATGGTGTTTTATATTCTATGGACCCTGTGAACAATAGTTATAACATATTGCATAATTTTGGATCAGAAGGAAGATGGCCTCAGGGCAAGTTATTGTTTATTGACAGTACAAATACACTATATGGACTTTGCTCCGGTGGCGGAGTATATGGTTATGGTGTAATATTCAGTTATGATATTAGCGGTGGTATCTATTCTGAATTATTTGATTTTAATGATACCATTGGTTCAGGTCCTGAAGTCAGTCTTCTCTTGGGAAATGATGGTAAATTATATGGAAATACATACACAGGTGGAGCGAATCAGTGTGGTGTGATATTTAGTTATGATATGACCACCAATACATTTTCGAAACTGTATGATTTTGTTGCTTCAACAGGAAAGTTTCCAATGGCAAGTCTCATCCAGGCAAATAATGGTAAATTATATGGAACAACTTATTCGGGGGGCTCCAATATAAACTATGGAGTCCTTTTCAGTTACGACCTTACAGATAGCACCTATACAGATTTATTAAACTACAATGGATTTAATGGCGGTGCAAACCAGGGAAGTCTTTTGAAGGGAAGTGATGGAAAAATTTATGGAATAAACTACGAGAATGAGTATATTTTCAGTTTTGATACAAATACTAACACTCAGACTATCCTTCTTCAATTTAACATGTCGAATGGTTTCCAGTCACCGGCAGGTTTAATCGAATTGACGCATTAAATATAAAATTTTGATTTTATCAATATTAATAAAAACTAAAGTAATATGAAAAGACTATATAACCTTTTTCTCTTTTTTCTTATAACAGTATTTTTTCTGTTGTTCAGCAATAATCTGTCGGCTCAGCAAAAAAGAATAAAAAACCTTCCGTCAAATTTTCAGGGTTTTACTTTAAACGGCGGGTCTTATGAATGCGGTATATATTTTGAATTTAGTTTGTCACTTTTACAATATTTTCCGAATATTTCACTTGATACAGCTCACGGGGTAAATGCATGTGGTACAACTGCAAATATGAATAATGGGACTGTTTATGGAATGACATTTTATGGCGGAACTCATAATGACGGAGTTATTTTCCAGGTGCTTCCCAATAATGAATCGTACTTTAAAAGATATAATTTAGATAGTGCAAATGGCAGCCATCCGCATGGTTCTTTGATTCTTGCAAGCGACAGCATGTTTTATGGAATGACTATGGATGGAGGTGCAAATAACCTGGGAGTTATTTTTCAATTTGATCCGATAAATATTGTATATACTAAAAAGATAGACCTCACTCTTTCAGGCGGATGTTCACCCTTTGGTGGATTAATTCAGGCAGGCGATGGATATATATATGGATTGACGAAATCAGGAGGGGCAAATAACCTGGGAGCTATTTTTCAATATGATATTGTAAATAATATCTATACTAAAAAAATTGATTTAGATTCCTCCACCGGTTCACATCCATTGGGCAAAATGGTGCAGGCAAGCAATGGACATCTTTATGGAATGACAAAAACAGGAGGGGCAAATAATCTGGGAGTTATTTTCGATTATGATCCTGTAAATAATATTTATACAGATAAAGTTGATTTTGCAGATTCAATAGGAGCTAATCCTTATGGTTCTTTATTATTGGCAAGTGATGGGAAATTATATGGGATGACAGAAAGCGGAGGAACAAATAATTTTGGAGTCATCTTTCAATATGATTACTTAACTAATACATATATTGACAGATATAATTTAAATATTTCAACCGGCTCAGGTCCATGGGGATCACTGATTCAAATCGGTAATGGAATGATGTATGGCATGACAAGTAATGGCGGATATAATTACGCGGGTACAATTTTCAGTTACGACCCGATAGCAAATATTTACACAGACATATACGATTTTGTAAATGGGTCTGGAGTATTTCCAATTGGAAATTTAATTGATGAATCAGGTATCTATACAGGAATAGAGGAAGAGAAAAATTCGGATAAAATGACACTTTTCCCTGTTCTTAATAATGGCATATTCAATATTGTTTATCCATCTTTAAAATTAAAATCCGAGCTGCAATTAATTGATGTTGCCGGACGAATAGTATTTCGCCATGAACTTAATAATAATGAAACAGAACAAAACATAAATGCAAATGAGCTTTGCAATGGAATGTATTTTTGGGAAGTTGTTTCAGATAAAGGAATTGAAGGCAAAGGAAAAATGACCGTATTAAAATAATCATTTTGATAAGAATTGAATATTAGAAGAAAAAATTAGTCTTCATTACTTGATTCTTTGCTTGCTTTGCGTAAAACTTTAAGTTAAACCTTCTTTTCAAAACCCATTACCGTCTTTAATTACCGTATCTTTGCAAAACTAAATAAATTACAATGGAAGAAAATTTTATGCATACTGACAGGTTAACGCCTGAGGAAAGAAAGATTTATGATGATTTATATGTGATAAGAGATAAAAGCAAGGAATCTCTGAAACAGTTCAGGAAGGATTTAAACAAACATGATGCTGTTGTGAAACGGTTGGAAAAGAAATATGGCATAATCACAAACCCTGGTCCTCTCAAAAAGAACCATACTGAAAATCATGTCTCTCTCGTATTGATAAGGGTAAAAGGCAAGTATGGAGCTATTGAATACAACCTGCGGCATTATAAGGACGGACAGAAACAGTTTACGAAAGATTTATATGATTTTCCTAAGGATAGTAAAAGGTATAATGGTACGCTGAGAAATAAATTGGAGCGGCTTACCGGTCTTATAAAGTGGGTGGATGGTAAAATAGGGGGTGCTCGCAACGAACTTAGTATAGCGAATAAGTATTTAAAATATGCAACTGATTATGATGCGCGGGAAAATGAGTAAAATAAAATAAGATGACAGGATTGATAGTTCAGTTAAGTTACTCTAAAATTGCGGAAAAAGAACCAGGGATTTCAACTCTTTCTGAATGTTTCTTTATAACAAAAAATATTATTGCCTGTTACAGTCAAGGTGTTAGAAAGGGGAATATGAAACCTATGAAACCGTTTAAATATTTTGAAAATTTTATTTTAATCGGAACTTATATCATTCCATTTTCATCAGAAAGCATCTATGAATACCCTGATTGTAATATATCGTTGATAGTATTAGATAAATCGTATGATGTAGAAATCCCTAAAATGTCAATATTATATGGTCATAAGGATTCACAAATATATATTGAATGTTTTAATAATGTATTGTATCAGTTAGACTTTAAATTATCATGGGCGGGCAAAAAACTAAATATCCTTTCACATAATCTGGACAAGTTTTATGTTAAGAATAATGGCAAGGCAGGCAAAACATTTAGTGTTTATTTCGCTGATGCCAGATTTAAAGGAATTGATGAAAAGGAATTAATGAAAGGGAAAAAACCATTAAAAATTTTATACCTGACTTTTGAAAATAAATACGAATGTGACCAAGGTTCACCTGTTTATGATACAAAAACAAATGAATTTCTTGGAATGATAATCAGGGATGACAAAAGTGAAGATGGAAAATCGTATGAGTATAAAGCTGTTTCATCAGTTGAATTCATTAAATTAATGAAAAAACAGGGTATCATTAAAAAGAAACCCTGGTATAGGTTTGGATTCTCTTAACTTTGCTCTCTTTGCTTAAAACCTGGCGGACTTTGAGAGAAACCTTTTATAAATACTTTCTTATAATTCGCTGCTTTTAACGGAGTTTTGACCTTAAGAAAACATTAAGATATGATTAAATAATGTATCAAATGTTTTGCAGATAATTTGCTTTAATTATCTTTGCAAAACAAAAACCGAAAACATGCGAAAAGGTACTTATAGAAAACCATTTAATAAAGTACACAAGCGAGTGCAAGGAATACTCCGCAGAATGGATTTCGATATTATTGAAGATGATGGCTTGAAAACAGGAATCATTACCGCCAAAAGAAAAGGTAACCTTTTTACTTCCGCCATTATCCTCGAAATAAATATAAAAAAACTTGATGAGGATAATACCCAGTTATCAGTAAAAACTACCCGCCTGAAACATTTCTTTAAAGGCTCTGAACATAAATTGATGCAGATTGAGGAGGGGGTGTTGAATAGGATGGCTTGAGGGGGGGATTCATTTATTTTCAAAATCCAAAGCCATTGCATATACCCATTGATTCTTTATGAAATCATAATAACAAAACCCATCAATACTTAACCATTCGTGCAATCGGAGTCTAACCATTGGTCCAATGTAGGTTATAGGCTTTGTGAAAAATTGTAACTGCCAACTTACACCGACACTAAAAGTAGTATCGCAACTAATATTGTGAGTAAACTTTGTCCAATCAAAAAAAAATTTCTTTTCAGGATGTAAGAGAGGGTAAACAAATTGATTATCGGTTTCAAATTTAAACCTTTTATTATATTTAGAAAAATTGTATCCTAATGATAATGCAGAAGTATCACCTCCCAAAACGCCAATCATTATTATATGTTCTCTGAATAAGGTATCTGTTTGTTTTGTTTGATGTTGAAAAGATCTTCCGAAATAAAATGAAGCTGTATTGTTATATTCATAATTATATCTACTTTCGAAATAAAACTGTTGCTTTATACCTAATACGGTATCAACATTATATCTTCTTTTACTATAAATCCATAATTGAGGTGCAATAATCGGTGAATTACCTACATTTGGATTCCATTGAAATGAATTATAAAGACCTGGTGCATCCACAATACTCTTTTGAGAGAAAACAAATTTTGATGAACATAGAATTAATAAAATAAGGATTATTTTTTTTACTTTAACTGGCTTTTTATTCATTATATTTTCAGTTTTCGAACCAAAGTATTTTAGGGTTTTTTGTATACCCCTTGTTTATTTACATCCTTTAATAAGACCTAACATGCCAAAAACCTGTCAGTTTGAGTCATTATTAACTTCGACAATTTTTTTAGTTGGAAATATATATTGTTAGAAATTTTATTTTTATGTAAAAGCTAATTCAATTCTATTTTCGATTAAAACAAATGTAGATTTATCATAAATATAGAATAAGGCTATTATTTTATTAATCAGAACGAGTATGTGTGTATAATTGAAATACAGGAATATCAACCGCAATAAAAGCCTTAAATGCAAAACTCTTATTTACAAAAATATATGCATTATCTTTGGTTCCCCAAAGCTGTGGACCATATTGATAGCCAGCTCCTAATGAAATTGGACTATTAGGAATACCAATTACTAAGAATCCTCCAGGAGCTAGAATATTTCCCCATGTTAATTGGGGTAAATTAGAAACTGAATCATCTGCTAAATGCAATTGTAATAATCCACCAACATCTATAAGTGAAAGATATGCTGAAAATGACCATCCTGACGTTTTATCACAAGTAGGAATACTACCACTAAAACATAATCCAATTGAACCAGTCAATCCAAAAGGAGATGCAACGCCTAAATTTTGATTTGTAGTTGAATTTACCATTTCAAATTTACAAGTATTATACATCGCACCCCCATAACTATTAATACTTATATCAAATTGATTGCTTCTTTTTATTCTATAACTACCAACTGGCAATGCAGCATTATCTAACGCTTTAGTCATACCATCTGAGGAAGTTGCAGTAATTACAGTAATAACAAAATTGCCATATTTTAGCGCATTTGCTTTTGCCTTCTTATGAGTATCGTCATTTGGTAATTTGTTATATATAAAATTAATAACTTCTGCATATGCTAATCCATATTCTTTAGTTTGAATTTCTTGAGCAATATTAGATAAACTTTGAAGCTCAGATAAAAAATTCGTAAATTTAGAATTTTGATCAATAGAATTATTATTTCCTAACACATTAATTTTTGAAATTGAATTTAAAAGAAAATTAGAAATTGTTTTGAACAAATTAGCTGGTGAAATTTTGTCCTTGTTACTATTGAAAAAATCATATTCTGATTTCAATATTGAATAATTATCAACTAAATTATAAGCACTATTTAAGACTTCATTTACATCAGTATTTAATTTATCCAATTCGGCTCCAAGATCTTTCTTATCAATCAAAATTCCATTAAGTTGAAGTTCTAATAAACCAAGAAATAGTTTTGCTCCAATTTGCTCAGGTGTAAACACAAAAGTTTTAAAGTTAGTCGGTGTAACCCAATCACTTCCAGTTCCTAAAAATGCTCTGTCTAGAATTGAAATTAAAATAAATGAATTCTTTAAATCAGTATTGTTAATGCTATTTATTTCGGGGTAATTATCAATAATTGATAATGCAACAGATGGTTTAATACCTCCCTTAATTGTGTCAAAAGTTGATAAAACTATAAATCCAGTATTTTCAACATCTTGAATATCTTTTGACGTTGGAGTAGCATCTTTACAAGTTTTCCCTAATTTTTGAAGATAAGGTTTAATATTTGAAGTTAAGTTTTGAATATCATTATTAAATGCCTCTTTCAAAGATTCAAAAAATGCTGTATAATTATAAGGGTCATTATTTAACAAAACGGAATATGTTTTTGGCATTAGCGATAAAATTTCAGCATTGTTTTTTAAAAATTCTTTTAATTTATCAAGAAACTGAGCATCTATTTCTTGTTTCATTCTATCAGCAATAAATCCTGCTAATGTATTCGCAAATGAGGTAGGACTTATAGATAGACCTCCCTGTAATCCATTATGAGAATTTAAAGATAGGTCTTTATTTCCAGTGTCCTTATTAGTATTTAATGTTTTAAAAACGTCTTTTAAATAATTATTGTTTTGAACCAATTCTTTTAATTGGTCTGTTGTTGCAATTGTTTTGCCCGGGAAATACTTTTTCATAATTTCGAAGATATTTGTATTATTACCATTTTCAATAAATGATTTAATAGCTACAGCATCTGAATACGGTGTTGGCTTTTGGGCGAACAAAGAATTAAGAGTTAGAATGAATAATGAAACAATGCAGATTTCTTTAATGATATTTTTTTTCATGCTTTTGTAATTTTATATTAATACAATATTTTTTATGTTCGATGTAATTGTTGTAAATAAGATTCCATAAGTAAATTGACCATTTGCACCTAAAACCATTCCAATTGGATTTCCATCATTATCTGTGATTAAAGAACCTGAATCGCCATCTTCTGTTAAGGGTGTGTAATTATTCGGATCTATATCAGATGATAAAACAAGAAGATTATTAAATTTAATACTACCGTCATCATAATCAAATTCTTCTTCTGGATCTATAAAAATTACAAAACCATCTTTTTCATCTTTTCTCCTGAAAATTCTTACTTGCAAATGATTTGTCGTATCTAGATTATTTAATTTTCTAATATTTGTAGTTAAATTCTTTTCTGTTAGAGAATCAATATCGTTTGAATTTGTTGGTTGAATAAAAGCACAATCAAGTGATTGATTAATAATTCCATAATCCCATATTCCTAATGAATTACTATTACCATTGTTATCTATTAATAAAGCATTTTGCGCTGGGTCAATATCTCCATTAAATCCAGTACAAAGTTTATTTGACATTACATGACAGCATGTTAATAGTCTATTTTCTCCATTTTGAAGAACCACACCACATGTAATAGTTCCAACAAAATTTTTAGAATTAGAATTAGCAATACCTTCCCCAGTTCCAACTTGTATCCTAGGGGTACTTATATCTTTAATAATTCGAGTTGGAACTTGAAAAGTTTTTCCATCTGATAATGTCCCGGAAATATATTTATCAATATTTTCTGGGGCCCCTTTATTTAATAAAACATCAGCATATTCAATAATAGCATTGTCTTTCATTTTTGATCCATAAACTATTTTTCTTATTCCAGGATTAGCTAACTTCATTTTATCTTGATTCTGATTTATAGCCATTTCAATAAGTTGTTTACCAGAAAGATTATATGTTTTCCCTAATTGATCAAATGAACTTGCAGTTTCATTAATAGGAGGTTTTGTATCATCGATATGTTTGTCATCATTTTCATCATCATCTTTTCCGGATTTATTTGGCAATAATATATCTTTTAAACGATTAAGAAGATCTATCATTCTTCCTGAAAAGAAACCTAATAGGAATGATACAGCCAGCGAGTAAACGCTATATTGAATATCATACTGAGTGCCTTTTGTTCGAATTTCATTATAACATATATAAATTATTATAACGCAAAATGGAGAGTAAACAAATTTCGCAACTTGTACATAAATTTCAGTAGTTTCAAATTGTTTTTTTCTAAGATATTCGGCAGTATGAAATAAAAGATTTGCTAAGACACCAAATAAGCACCAAAATATTATTTCAAGATAAACCCAATTATCATATAACCAAAAAAAGGATTTTTGTTTAATAGGGTAGGTTGGTAATATCTTGTTAAGTTCTTTAAATGGTAAATATCTAATAATTTTATCAATATCTTTTATATCAGTTGTATCCATTTCTGGATAACCATTAAATATGATTAGCCTGATACTCTTTCTTTTCATGCTATCATTAATAAACCTGATTGGTTGAGTGTTTATTTGAATGTTTTCAGATTTTTCATAAACATTTGACGAATCTTTTTTATTCACATTTTTAGGCGAATCTTGAAAAGGGATTGAATAATTTTTTTCTGGGGAATCTGAAGGAGAACTTATAATATCATTGATAAGAAGAATCTGCTCCTTGTTAAGGTAACTTACTTGAATATTGCCCGGTTTCATTGCCCCTGTTAGATTACCAATCCAATGTAACAAAAGGTAAATAATTGCAAGTGATATCATTGCTACAACAAGGCATTTAAACCAAAATTTACCCGTTACTGTTATTTGTTTATTGAAAATATTCATTTATCTTTTCAGTTACCGCGCCCTACTCTTTAAAGGATTTTCGGGATACTCCTTATATAATATTGTTTTCAGTTACATTTTTTATACGCTTCATTTATCAGCCAGATGCTTGTAATTAATAAGGTGGCAAATGTGAAGAATATTAATATACCTTCACATGAACATAATGAATTAATTGTAATTATATAAATTGCTGCCCATATAGCAAATGTCCAAAAGGCAATCCAGGCAACTATTGCAATAATCAACCGTGATACACAACGATTTTTTACTTTAGAACATTCACAATCTTTTTCGGGATCTTTTCCAGCGTCATTTCCATTAACTGTTTTAAAAGGATTCCAGGTTAACGATGGCTTAATAGAATCAGAGTCTCCGCCAAGCCCGTCAATACGTGCAGATATATAAATAATATATCTTTGCAATACCGGATACCACCTGTTAGCAGGAGACATTGTTTTCAATCTCCATTTCATAATTGCAAGTGTATTTTCTTCAGGATACAGCATTACTTCTTTTGTTGTTACAGGAATTTTTACCTGGAAAGTACCTGTTACATAACGCCAGTTTTTCATAGTATTAATCACTACTGATGTTGGTTGTACAGTGGTGGCAGTTTCACTATCAGCCGTTCCCTGACCTGAAGCAAATAAACTATAATCGGTTCGGGGAGGAACAACTGATGAATCGGTTAATCTATCCTGCGTTTTACTTTGTTTTGTGGTGATTCGACGTACAATAATATTAAATTCCTGACCCGAAACAACTGTCGTTGGTAAATCTACTGTAAACAATCCTGCAAAATTTTCACCTGAATCGGGAGGAATAGGAATGTATGTAACACCTTTAGTGACTTCGCAGGTTATGGTGTGAGAATCGGAGGAAGAAAGCAAATTTGTTCCATATAAGTTTTGTGCAAGATTAAGAACATCGCTCGCATTTACACGGGGCCAATAGATACTTGCAATACTGCCAACAGGAGTATTACCCCAATCAATCATTAATTCATCAGGAAAATTTAAAAGGCTTCCGGGAATGTTTAATAATGGTTTACTGGGGCGAATATCAAATGTTTGCGGAATGCGATGTGTTGCAGCAATTCCAGGATTATCGGAATAGGTTAACTGAAGATTTCTTTGAGCAAGTTTATCTGAGTTTTCAGGAGAGGCGCCGGCAGCATTTATTGGCGCATCATCAAAAGCTATTTGTGCAACGATACAATGATGTGTTCCTTGAAGATAATTCTGAATCTGTTTACCGTCTATAATATTATTTGCATCATAAAGATTAAGGAAGCAACCAAAATATGCCCATACATTATTAGTTCCGTTATTCTGAATGATTCGGTTATTTATTCCTCCCGCCGAATAATCAGTATTACCGGATAAATTACCTGTTGCAAAGAAAGGAAATGTTGTATCTCCTGCTCCTACAAGTGGAGAATCCGGTTTACCACCAACATTAGTACTTAGATATGTTGAACCTGGTTGGAAATCGGTATCGGGTGTTTGTGATTGCCAAAGTCGGAAAAATACTTTTACATTATTTACCGGAAATGCAGTAGCAATATCTCTCAAACGAACTCTGGCTATGGCGAAATTATAATTATTTCTTAATTGAGGAATAATACCTGAAAAGTCAATATGAAACTGGGATACGGAAGAATCTCCGGTATATGCCCCCGATTGTCCAGGAAGTATTGTTGTGAAAGGATCAGGGTCACTTGATGGATTGTTGAAATGGTTATTTAAATAAGGAATTAATGCCTGGATATAATTGAATGCTCCTGTTACATCGTCAGACAATAATGTTGGACCGCCAGCTACCGGTACATTATTTTGTCCCGGAAAATAAGTTGCCGTAAACACCCGAACATCCTGACTTAAATAATATACATTATTTTGGGTGGGATCAATGTTCGTAAAATAAGGATCTGCGCCAGCAATTAATTCAAAAACTGTAGTAGCTTGCGAACTGTTTATTAAATTTCCTCCGATTTTAGCAGATGCATTCAAATCTTGCTCTACATCGCCGGAAGCAGGAAATATGGTGTTTAATTGGGAAGCATCGGTAAATGTTATATCATAAGAAATACGGATTCGTTGAGCAGCTTTAGGATTTGAGTTTTCATAATCTATAGGTGTTGCACTTCTTGAAATGGAAATACCATTGATAGCGGCAAATGCCCCTGTAAAATCTGCCGTAACTGAAGGAAGTGTAACACCTAATGAATCAAAAGTATTTTTGTTAAATCCTTCTACTACAAGCCAGAATGCATTTGGAAATTTTCCAGCACTACTGCTATTAATAGTATCTAGCACTTCGTCTTTTCCAAAAGTGCTTTTATCTACCCAGAATGATAGCAATGCAAGTGGAAATGGGTTATCAGGATTGGGACCTGGAATAGTTGCAACCGCACTTTGAGGATATGCATTATCCAACAATGCTTTGAATACCGGGAACGGATTTCCATTATCGCCTGTTAAATTATTATAGACTCCGCCATAGGTAAGTGCTGCATTCTGACAAATTTCGGCAGGAGTGAAACCCAACTGAACAGTCAAAAACCAACAAAAAAGTGCCGAACAACCTGAAGCGGGAGAATCTCGATTATCATCTATTGTTTTGTTTACGTAATCATAACGAGATTGATAATCATAAGGTGGTGTATCACTGCTGAACCGAGTATTGCCTGGTGTTCCTGAAGGTAAAGAACTATTGAGCCATTGACCACCATTAAAGTCACCTGTAGGCGGACGTCCATCTCTTATGCCAAATTGCTCTTCCAGATAATGTGAAAGCCCTTCACCATTACTATCTTCATTATCTGTTGCAGTTTGAAATCCATAACCATGATTAGACAGACCAAGAAGAGCTTGCTGATACATGAACATTTCTGTTACTTCTGCTACCATAAAATCTCTAAGTAAGTTTTCATCTCCACCATTACCTTTAAGTGTTATAGGTGGTCCCCAACCCGCACCTCCTCCAAGATTGGCAACTTGGACTGAAACTGGATACGAATAGGGAAGTCCAATATTATTGAACAATCCATTCATCCAATCAAAATCAGTTTCGCATTTAAGAATTAATAAATTGGTACGCGCAGGTTCTACATTTCCACCAGCTGCGGTGGCAAGAGCGCTATCGTATCTGAATTGATAATGCGTGGTAATTCCTCCTGCTGGGAGTAGTCCGGTATACGTGTACCATGCGGCATATAAATTTACGTCACTGGAACCGATAGGTATTTTTGACCCTGGTCCAATTACATTTCCTAATCCGTTTGCAGCATCATTCCAATAGGCAAAGATGTCAGAGTTCCTGACAAAATCACTGGCAACGCCTAAGACTGTAGCGTTTGTTCCGGAACCATAATCTGTATTATCAACAGGGATTGATCCTCCCGTATTACCGTTTCCATTATAAATTACTTTAGCCATTTTATTTTATTTTTTCTACCTACTCATTCGCTTTTCAGTTACCGCGCCCTACTCTTTTAAGGATTTTCGGGATACTCCTTGTTTTTATTTATATCAATCCTAGTCGTTTAATATTTTTATTCCTTCACCTTTTACAAGCCATGATGTACCAAATGCCCATAACATAAATGTTTCCATCCAGAATGTAAGTGTATTTATTTTAAAATCCGTCTTGACCTTACATACAATATTATAAACTAATAAAATGAGTATGCAAATAGAAATGATGATGCCACAGGTCTTATAAACACGATTTCGTGCAAGTTTCTTTTTCCCCTGTTCCTCTATTGATTTATTAGATTTAGTGAAAATAAAATAAGATATATATGCCAATATAGTAAAAAATAATGCTGCAGATATAAAATGCATGACCCTGAAACCATCAAGTCCTTGACTAAAAAACACAATGCAATCAGGGCAGGATATATCTTTTGGGTATAAATTCATCGGAATAAATGCCACTCCAAAAGCACATACAGCAGCAAAGTTGCACCACTTATTGTCATTTTCACCGGGGTATCCTTTATAAGCAAACAAGAATAATCCTACTGCACATAATGTACCGGTAAGATAACTGCCCATGCGTGTGTAATAATACTGACTGATAGAATCCTGTATGCAGCAGCAATTAATAATGCATAACCCGATGGATAACACAAAAGGTAATGTGATGCCTAACCAACCCACAGCACGTCTTAGCACTTTAAAGGTTATTAGTATTGGATCTTTTTCTGTATTCATTTTTGAGGTTTATGTTGGTTACTTGTAAAATCATGTTTATCTATTCTACTTTTCTTTACTGCATCTCACTCTTTAAAGTCCCACATATGCTGGATTCATGATACTCCTTATTGTTTTTATCAATAATATCTAAAGTTTTATACATTTCACATTATAAAGGATTTCCATTGACATCGGTTTTTACATTCTGATTCTGGAACCGGAAAAACATTGCTACCCATTTAATCTCAGAAATAAAATGAATAAACAAAGCTCCATCCTGATAGGTTCCGTTATACTTTGCTTCCGACCCTGTATCACCTTGGTTCATGTGAATATCATGTATTCCAAGAGATGGATTAGGATTAAAATATGCCTTAGTATCGAGCTTTCCTCCTGTAGCATTATCATCCCAACCAGAGCCAAAAGCAAATACTTCGGCATCAGCATTATTCAATGCTTTATTAATCCAGGGACCAATATCATCATTCAAATCATCACCTTCTCCATTTGCATTCTTTGGTTCTACCACTACCATATCATTAATAGGAAATAATTGCGGATTAGTTCTGGAGTAATCGAGATAAAGACCGGAATCCATAACATTTTTTGCTGTGAATCCTGTATTACATTTAAGCATTAAAGCAGTAACAGGGTGCTTGTAATTTTCATCTTTATAATACATCACTTCCCGGCTTGTGTCAAGTACATTACTTTTAAATGTTGAATAATGCCTGCTTTTACCCGCAAGCATTGAATAGACATCTATTGCAATACGATAAATTGTTCCGTTATCATCTTTGATTTCAACTTGAAAGTGGTCCGTTCCACTATTGTATGGTATCGCAGCGATTACCTTACCTCTTAAAACTCCATAATTTACCGCCATATTAATATTTGTTTATTATTTACCTTTTTTTGCATAAGTTACTGTTGCTATTTTCTTGGGGGATTTTTAGTTACGATTTTCTTTGCAGACAATTTTGGTGCAGTATTCTTTGGTAAAGGTTCATGAGTTGTAGCATGAGTTGCTTTTACCAGAGCTAAGGCATCAACACGTGAATGTCCGGGAGGAGCAACTAATAAGTCTGTTTTATTTAATGCAGCCCATAACGTTTCGTTTTGAAATGCAATGGTACCTCCACCTCTTTTTTCCTGTGAAATCATTCTATTGATATCACCAACACATATCCAATTGGACTGCAAGGTAATACCCCATTTTGCATGATCTTGAGTTTCAGGCCAAGTATATGGAAACCCAAGCGGACTAAGGTCTATATACTTAACATCAAAAGTTTTGTGGATACCATCACTATCAAGGGTTGGAGGAATCTTACCACGAATCCAGGTTTCTACATCCATATCCTCCTTTAGTGTAGGACCCACTAAATCATTCCAGAAATCCTTATTCCATTTACGGTTCTTGGCAATAACCTGGAATGCCAGTCCTCCAAGGGATTTACACTCAATAACGTTGGAATCGCCAACAGGATTGGGATTCAAAGTTTGAGTAAGTATATAAAGAGGATCAGTCTTACTTAATGCCTTAGGAACCCGTGGCAAATATACTTGTGGTACCTGGTGATCCGCCATTTGTGCTGCAATAGCTCCTGCAGTTTTAATATCCATAGATATACATAAGAATGTTTGCCCGTATATTGGGGTAGGCATATCAGAAGCTTGTGGATCGGCATATTTAGGCCATGAATGTAAAAGCCAAAAAGCAGTACCCGTATTTGTATCAAATGCTATTACACCTTTTGTATGACCAAAGTTGGAACTATCTGTTCGTTTTGCATCAGAAGGCATTTCATCATTATACAGAATCCATCCTGTTGTGTCGTCAGGATTGTCAAAAACAGATTTCAGAGTTAAATCCAATGCCCCTTTTCCGTCCGTCAATAAATCAGGTGATTTAACAATCTCATTAATAGCAGGGTCGTAATAAATATACTCATAACCCACCGCCGATGATGTTTCAGCATCTTTGGTGAGTTTCGGAACTTTGTACATAAACCACCAATCTACGGGTTTACCATTGTCATCAATTGCAGATAATTTCATTTTTAAAATTTGTTTATTTTTCTCTCTTACTCTTTCGCCTTTCAGTTTCCGCGCCCTACTCTTTAAAGGATTTTCGGGATACTCCTTATATCTATATAATTTTATTGATTTAATTCAAAATATTTCAAGTCATTTTAACGAGCCAAATATAAATCATCAATCATTTCATATTACATTTAAAAACAAGGTTTAAAAGGGTATCCATCTGATGAAAACAAAAAAGCATTGAAAAACAACTAATTTAAAATTTCAATAACTGAAAATATTCGTTTTGCGAATAAAAATATTCGTTTTGCGAACGATTTTCGTTCGCAAAACGAATGAAAATAGTAGAAATAAGTGTTTCCTATTTACCTTATAGAGGTATAATTCCATTTCGCACACCATATTTAACAAGCATTGCAATATTGCCTGTATTGGTTTTATCACATAAATTTCTAACATCTGATTGCACTTTCCGCAAGCAGACAGACAATTCATCAGCCATCTGAAGATTATTCTTTCCGCTGCCAATGAGTTGCATTAAATGTATTTCTCCATCAGTAAGAACCGCATTATCATAAGTATTCAAGTCCTTATTTTCAAGAGCCATGATGTTTTCACGCATCACATGTGTCAGGTATTTATTGTCATAATAGCCTATTTTCTGAATGGAACAAATACATTCCCTGAGTTGCTTAAGCTTTGAATCTTTATCAAGAAAGGATATGGCGCCTGCTTGAACCATTTGAATAATTGTATTTTTATTACAATGAACAGACCATCCGATAACTTTTATGTTTGGATTTATCTTTCTTATTTCACGGGTTGTTTCTATTCCACTCATAGTTCCCATGATTACATCCATCAAAACAATATCAGGTGGCGTTTTCCTGATTTCATCAAGAAGAATTTTGCCATTAGAAGATTCGATGACTACTTTTATTTCCGGAATACCTTTTAGATGATTCCTTAATAGTTGCCTAGTAATGTGGCAGTCATCTGCGATTGCCACTTTGGTTTTGTAGGATGTTATCATAGAATTGTAGTTTAGGTTTTTTACTTCAAGTTTGGAAAAGGGAGAATATAAGTTTTAAAAATTATATTCATTTAAAGTTAAGTTAACAAATTTACTATTTAAAAAATTATCAGATGCTCCATATAATTATTTCGAGGCAAACATAAAATAAAAAAAAACATAATCCTATAGGCAAGAATCCTATGAAAAATATTTGATTTTATTTAATTATAACCAAAAACCTTAATTGACAATGGTTTTGCTGATATAATTGAGCTTTTTATTTGATGAATTTTGCGCAAATCATGACAACGATTGCGCAAATCATGACATTTTTATATGTATTTTCCGAAATAGAAAGCTTTTCAAGAAAAAGTGTAATCTCTTAAATTTGAATTTATTTGTGGGGTAAAGGTTTGTGGACTTCAGATGGAATTAATTTATAGTTATATTTCCTTGTCATGAATTCAACAGTTTCATCACTCACCTTATTTGAATCTATTTTAATTTTACTATTGTATTCAAGCTTTCTTTTAAGAGTGTCAGCTATAATAGCATTAGAGCGAAAAGCTGAATGAGTGTTCGCAGCCTTCTCGAATTTTACTTTTGCTTCTTCAGGTTTATTCGCGCGCAATAAAATTATCGCAGAATCCTCAGAAGCAATGGCTTTTTCAGCTGAAGCCGTATTTTTGCCAATTTGCAATGTATCATAGAGTTTGCGAGAGTTTTTTCCGGTAAAACATTTTGCAACATCAGAAATACTTCTGTAAAGGCTATCATTGCCTCTTATTGCTGCCTGATTTGCAATCTCAAAAAGATAATCTATAACACTGGTTGTTAATTGGTTAACAAACAGACTGTCGGATACTAAATAAGGCAGCAATTCTATACGAGCCAAGGCTCTTGCGGTATTTGTTGTATCAAAAGCCTCTGTAATCAATTCGTCCGAAAACTTTATTTTATCTAATGATTGTAATTGTTTTTGCAAACTGCTGTTAATAAGATATCCTATAACTAATAGTATAACAGGAATTATTAATGTTTTAACCCAAAACTTTAAATGACGATGCCAGTTATTTTTTTTAGGTTTTAATATTGGCTCATTTTTTATTTTAATTTCTGTCATTTTCAATGGATTTTAGGATGATAGAAATAAATCTATACTATATTATATCTAAAACTTTTTTATACATTTGTATTTATAAACCTTGGTCCATAGAATACAGGTTTTGACAAGTCGGTATATTTACTGATAAATTTAATTTCATTGGGGTAAAGTTTCGGCAATTGTTTAATAATATTGACAGGAATCTGTGAACGCATAATATTAAAACAAGAAAGTACTCTGAAATCAACCATTCCATGAACAGCAGCCCCTAAATTTTTCCATGAAGAAGAAGTCTTGCTATCAGGTATATTCCAAACAGTATCAAGAGTTGAAAGCATAGTTGAAAATGCTGTATCAAATGCAACAAGAGCCTGACCAACTGCACCACCATTAGGGTCTAAAGCAATAATTTTTGCATATCCATCGGAAGGTACAGAAAGGGTATTTACTACTTCTGGCGATGCAATAGGAGTCCCTTTGAAGAATTTTGGTTCATTTTGTTTTGTAATTTTTTGGATTCCTTTTGGTTTCTGATAAGATGCACCATAAAATAATGCGGCAAACTTAGCATAATGAGATTCTTCAGATTCAAATTTTGAACTTGTAACTAAATCTTTTGCTGCGGCACCTTCGCCTTGTTCAAGAATTTCATCTATCCCATCACAAAGCATTTTAACAGGGTCTTTACCCTTTATATAAGCAAAAGTAGAAAAACCAATATCATCACCTACCTGGTTTGAAGTACCTCCTTTTTGAACTGCAGATCTGATACTATCCGCATTTAATTTTATAGCGGCTTTGATACTTTTATAAAACACGGCAATGGTAGGATACTTTTCAGGCAATTTTAAATCACCTAATAAACACTGAGGAATTTCTATTCTCATAAAATTCTTCAATTGATTTTTTGAATAAGGCGCAAGTCCTATCTCTAAATCAGGTTCAGCACCTCCCGGTAATCCTTTTGTAGGATAGGCAACTTTAATGCTTTTAAATGAAGGGGTTCCTCCTATTGCAGCAAGCATGTTTGAAGCTATAGCCATATGAACCATTTCTTCCATTGCAACACTCCTGATTGCATTATAAGCAGAATAATTCTGTACCTCTAATGAAAACATGGATGAAAGATAAAGAGGTAATGTGGAGTACTCAAGTTCTATTGCACATTGCAAAGCATTTTTTATCCACTGCAGATCTTTTGTTTTTGAATTTGTTTTAGCCATATTATTTATATTTTTTTAGTTATCAATAAAGAAGAATATATGAAGTTTCGGCAATCATGAAGGATTTCATTTGATTTATTGTGCTGGCATTTGTAGTATTAAGATTTGTCCATCCCTGGCAATCAGAATGTATTCTGTAAATATTTATATCAAAACTTTTTCCATCAAAAGTTGCAAGGTAAGGTTCACCATTTACCCAAGGTATTATAGAAGATATTGATACATCCATTGCATTAGGAAGAAGTGCCTGCAAATAGCTTCCTATTTCAACAGATCCTACTGTTGGGTTATCAAGAATATGGTCAATATTCACATTCAATTTTGCTTTATTTATTTTGAAAAAGAAATTAGATAAGCCCAGTTGGAAAAATGCAAAACAATTCCATCCCTTTGCCCATTGGTGATACCACACATTAAGCATATTAAGAGGTGGTATGCCGCCAGTTGATGATGAAATAACATCGAGACTGAATATTGCAACGGTCCCTTTAATATTATCATAGCATAACACATATAATAAACCCACACAAACAAAAGGGGTAACTTCAGTGAAATTTTGAGTGGGCCAACTTCGTTGATTCATAAAAACATAGGGCTTTGAAAGTGAATAATCGCTTGCTACTTCATAAAAACCTAAATTACCTCCCTTACTTTCATAACCCATTAAGTAGGATTTATTTCCTAAAGTAAATGCTCTCAGGATTTCCCATTCATAAAGATTAAGATCAGCAGAACCTGTTACAACCTTATTTAAATAAGGTGCAGTGTCAGTAGTAAGATAAACGTCGGTTAATTTGGTGGTATTATTATAAGCATATAATACCTGGTTATTATCCACCTGGAAACTAACAAGGCTGGAATATCCATCAGAAAGTACATTCGGGTCTACTGAAACCGGATTAAGCGTAACGCCTGATGAAGACGTCTGAATTGAAAAAATTTTAGTCATAATTTTTAATTTTTATATTTAGTTAATTGTTTCAACAAATAAAGGCAAAGCTATAGAATCTTTAAGTGAAACCTGGAAATAACTCAAACGAGCGGGATTCCCTGCACCAAAAAGTTCAATGATTTGAAATCCATGATTGTACCAGTTTTCATTTCCAACTTTTGTCAAATCAAGTTTAAGATCTTGCCTGAAGGGTACCTGATAATTTATTTTATAGGGTTCTTCTGAATCTTGAACTGGAATTGCGCTATGTCCGGCACAGCGTCCTTTTGGTAAAGTTTTATATACATCTGTAAATGCCTTATTGGTTGGTAAACCAGCAGGAAGATAATTATCTTCAAAAATGACAAGATTATGTTCATGCCCCCAAATCCAGGCAGCTACTTTATCTCCAAAATAAGGTCCGAATTGTTTCCACAGCCCTGTATTCATCCAGATTCTATTTATATCAATAAGATCTGGATTATTGCTTGATGGAAGATTTGCCTGGGCAATTCCACAAACATCTAATGCGGAATATAATTGATGATGAGATAATAGAACTGAACGTCCAGAAAACTTGGATAATTTATCAACATGCCAGAGTTCTTCATCAGGTCTTACTGTTACCATTGCAACAGGGCTGGTAGTATCTTTCTGGGGTAAATTTGCTTCAGATGAATTTAGAAAATATGGATTATGATCTTTGGGCCAATATTTATTACCATCTGGTTTTGGATTTTCTATAGCACCAATGTGAAGATATTTGAGAGTTGCCTCTTTGGCACCTTGAGAAACATTCATGTAATGACCATTGTAGCCAGTATCGAGTCCCAGAAATTGCCATCCATTATCCTGAGATCGGAGACAAAAATAACTGGCTTCCTGCTTTTGAGTTTTATCATAAATCAATTTGTCAGAATCCAAAGCATTAAGGAACGAAACAGCACCGGTAAAATATTCATGATTTCCGGGGACTGTAAAGAAAGGTATTTCAAGTCTTTCTTTTTTAAGTACTTTTCTTACCATACCCACAAGACGCTTATTTGTTTCTTGTTTAGTACCTGAGAAATAAATATCTCCAAGATGAAGTATAGCGTCAGGTTTGAATTTACATGCTGCAGATATAACAGCAGAAGCTTCATCTGTTCCAGTACCTATGTCCCCAACAATTGCAATTCTGGCATTTGATGGTAATGTCCAGTTGATAACACTATATTCAATATTTCCTTTACCTGCATCATCGGCTTGCCATGAACGATATTTGGGTGTTACTCCTTTATGGTAAGGATATTGCCAATAATATTTATAATATTGAATAAACATTTTTTGCCATAACGGATTTCCAAATTTGTATTCGGCTATCTGACTCTTTAATTTTGTTTCCGAATCTTTTTGTTTTGCAATTTTTGCATGAGCCATTCTATGGTGTAAGTAAGACAAATAAACCTCAACTGCTTCTTTATCATTACTATCTTTTCCTGGATCTATTAAAGGTTTATTTGTATTTATTAATTTACAGTATTTATCAGTAGCCTTTATCATTGAATGATCTATGTCAATTCCATAAGAAGTATTTTTAGTTTGTTTGTATTCCTTTGCCAAAATTTCAGAAACACAAGATTTCCAAAGTGCAAGGTGTGGGACTTCGAAATGTTCTATTGCAGTCATCCTTAATTATTTAACAGGTGTTGTTTTTGGTAATCTATTGAATTGAATATTCAAAGATGTATTTTTTTGCAATGTCAGGTCAATACCGGCCCATTTATTCCATAAACCGGCATTTAAAGATGTTGAACGAGGAGAAATATTAAGTTGAGGTTTTGTTAAAGAAGAAAAACCATTTAACAAGCTTGAAAAATTTCTTATAGCATTATTAGCATGAATCCAAACAACGGCGTAGTCATTTCCGCAACAAATTATAGCTGCATCAATACCTTTTGGAGTATTTATTTTAAACGTCGATGCCCAATTATAAATGGAAGTAAGAAAAGCATGGGGTGTAATATTTTCAGGACGTGCACCAACAAAATGCTGCACTCGTCCAAGCATCCAATCAGCGGAATCTTCAAAAAGATAATAAGGTTGCTCTGCCGTTACTCCATCAACCGATGTTGGAAGCAAGACAGGAATTTCAGGTAAATGACTACGCTGCATATCATAAACATCTCCATGTAGATTTTGATAAATACGAACCGCTATAGCTCCGTTTGCTAAGTCATGTGACTGGGGTGTTGCCCAAAACATAAGAGCAGTTTGGTCAGGAACTGCGGCAGGTTTTCCTTTCTGTGGAACCATTGAAGGTATATAGGCGCGTAAACCAACTGCCGGTTGCAATAATGCACAAGCGGGGACAAATACGCTGCCAAGAAATGATGCAAACGCTTCATAAGTTTGAGGTGGAGGAGACATAAATCCTCTCCATACATAAACTGAATTCGGAGCTACAGGATACGATATTATTTTCTTTGCCATAATGGATCAGATTCTGAAAAATTAAATTGAATTATTTCTGTCAAACTGAATATTAAAACTACTCCCGGCATGCACATCCATTCCTGCCCATTCATCATACATACCAATCGGCAAAAAGGTAGATGCAGGGGTCATTACTTGCTGCCATCCGGTTAAGACAGTTTGCAATAAAGGAATTCCTGTTACAGGAGTATTTGTTCCTGGAGCTAATGGTCCCAATTCCCAATAAACAAGATATTCATCACCGATACAAGCAATGGCACCATCCAATTTCGGAGTAAGATCTTGAATTTTTGTAAGAACATCTGAAATATTGGATTTAAATGTTTGTGGATCCATATTCCTGGGGCGCTCGGCAACAATATGATGAATTGTTCCATTCATCCAGTCAGCATTGTTATTAAAAAGAAATACAGGAGCATCTACCGAAAGAGACGGTAAGCCAGAGAATAAAACCGGGAAATCTGCCCTGCTTAAAGGTGAACCTGTTGTAATATAAACTCCACCATGTGTAAGTGTATATGTTCTTACAGAAAGTCTTGTAAATCCATTCCAGTAAGTTTGTTGCGATTTCCAGAAAAGTATTGCTGTTTCATCTGGCACCCAATTTGGTTTTCCAACTAATCCTGCAGGAACTGATGGTGTGTAAGAATGAAGACCGGCATCAATTTGAAATTTTACAGTCGCTGGGATAAAGACTGAGCCAAGTTTACTATAAAATTGGTCAACCGGAAGACTTTGCAAACGAAAGCCTCTCCATACTCTCACGGAATCCGGTGGTGTTGTAATATTTTTTCCTGAATGCATAATAATTTATTTTTAGTTTTTATTAATGTTATTTAAAGTCTGGCGATCCGTTTGCCACAATATATGCAGCTGCTTTTTCCAAAAATCCGGGAGGTGGCGATTGTTCTGCAGGTTTTCCATACCTGCATTCATTTGGAAATTGCCAATATTGATTAACGCAGAATTTACATGCTCCTTCAGTCCTTTTCAAATAATTAGAAGCGTCATCATAAGCCAATTCTCCATTATCATACATTTTATTCATTACAGATGCCATTAAATCATGAGAATCGTAATAAAATGGTTCACAAGAATTAAATAAATCCGGAAATTTAGTTTTCAGATTTAATCTGCTTGTTTCTGAAGTGCTGGTTTGTAACTGAATCTCCCTGTAATACAAAGGATGATCATTATCAGCTGGTAAAATAGTAAAACCATTTTCTTTAGTTATCGCATTTTGAAAGTCAGGCATAGCTGAAAATTTACTAAAATCACTTGGACTTAATCTATATTGGGGTAAAAAATTTGTATTGAAAGAGAAATGTGGAGTAATAACTAACCTGGTTTTACTTTTGTATTGTATGCCGTCTATTGTAAAATCGAAGTTAATATATACAGGGTTATCGGGATTAGTTGTTTCACGAAGTAAAGTATAAGCTTGGTCAACAGGATGAAGAGATATTTTACCCTTATTAACAAATTTCCCAAATGCATTATAAAACATATCCCAACTAGCTTCACTAACAATATAAAGTATGGAAGGTTTGGAATGCACGAACTGTTTTATTGCCCAGGCATTTTTTGAAACACAGTTATTAACGACGGTTTGCATTTCATTACCTAAATATCCCTCCGTCCAGTGTGGTGACGCGCAAGCAACCATATCAAGCTGCGACACATCTTCTCCAATCTGCAAATCAGCATTAACGTGACCTTTTTGTTTTAGATAACTCTGAAACTTGTTAAGTGTAGGTAAAAATTGCATGTAATATCCCTGTTGTTGTTGATTTATTTCCAATTGAATTCCTCCAGGAACAGCTACTTTTCCTGCTAAAATATCACCGGCACGAAAAGAATTGGTTGGTTCAAAAGTATCAAAGAAAAGCATATAGGGAAAATCCCCTTGTTCTCCTGGGATTGTAATAATTGTGTCATCAGCATAACCCTGATATCGAATATTAAAAGTCCATTTTGGATTGGAATCATTTCTGGTTGCAGAAATAACCTTTCCATCATGTTCTGCAATAATTTGTCCATCAGGAAGTATAAATTTCTTCACAAACTCAAAAGATAGTTTTTCCTGATAAACATTTCTATAACGATAATACCAGGCATTTTTAGCCCATGCGTTTGTGTTTTTATCAGAAGAAAAATTCGGATAAGCCCAGGCAGCACCATTTTGTCCTGGCGCGAATGCAGTAAGATTTGGATTTATACCTATAGTCATAATTGGAGCCTTTCTGCAACCATCTACTATTTCTCCATTTGGAAATGACGGAGGTGCCGTTCTTCCTAATATCCAGGGGGCAGTAATTTCATCCTTGTTATGTGCTGCCTGATAAGGAACATTTATATCAAAGTCAAAAGCTGTATAAGGTCCATATCCTGCTTTTTGTTTATCCTTCGGCCAGAAGAAATTACAGGTGCCACAAGAGGTAACTTCATAGGCTAATTTTATTTCTATCGGATCATCATTGTTGGCTGATTTTATACCTCTTTCTGGATAATATTCCCTAGTACCCTCTCCTGCAATGGTCGCCCATGTAGCCAGGGCTCCGTTAAAACTTGTATACAAACCGAAATTGGTATATATAAGTCCTGACCAGTCGCCTCTTACTCCATCAGAAATCGTATTTCCTGATTTTGTTTTATTAGGAACAACCGGATCGGAAATGTTTCTTATACATGCAAATCTGACTCCCATAGCATTGGCTTCTCTTGCTATTATTGCATCATCCATTTCTAAAAAAGCAAATGACG